>Ga0302296_1001443_pt1 | contig 17098 bp, 18 predicted proteins | sample III_Fen_N3_1_FD_194546 | JGI IMG/M metagenome (GOLD analysis project Ga0302296, IMG submission 194546) | Peat permafrost microbial communities from Stordalen Mire near Abisko, Sweden - III_Fen_N3_1 | ecosystem: Environmental > Terrestrial > Soil > Wetlands > Permafrost | place: Sweden: Abisko...
CGCGAAATACAGTCGCATCGTTTTGAGAAAAGCGTGGGTGTGTTTTGCAATGCCCAAATGTCGTCGAAAATGATCCGCCAATATGTTGAATTGGATGAGGCCAGCAGTAGTTTACTGAAGAATGCCATGGAAAAACTCGGTTTGTCGGCACGAGCTTACGACCGTATCCTGAAAGTTTCGCGCACTATTGCTGATCTGGAAGGAAATGAACGAGTTGAAAGCCATCATCTCTCGGAGGCCATTCAGTACCGGAGTTTGGATCGGGAGAATTGGGGCGGATGAAGGGAATCTTGAAGTTTGGAGGATTAGAATGTGTAGCCGAGAGTGAAGCTTTTTATTGTAATTGGAGATATTACCAATATACCTGACTTTGTATAGTCAGTTCATCAAATAGAACAAAAAATTCATGAGGTTCATTAATAAATATTTTGGAAGGAAGAAAAGTATTAATATTTCAAAGAGACCTGTTCATCTAATGGATAAAATAATATCTTCTTTGGACGAAGATATAAAGAATCTTGAAGATGCTATTAAGTTAGCAAGCAAAGAATCTAATACAACCAACTTACCCATTGTAATAAACAGCTTTTTATTTTTTAGAGTGACTTTTAAAGATATTGTTTTAGCAACTGAACAATTGATTGAAGAAAAAGATGAGCAAAAGAAAAATTTACTTATTCGCACAGTTGCTCTTCATTTATATGAATTTTTGGATGATACAAAAGATTTTTTGGGTCAACGGCTGAGAGTAAGTTTAAAACAGTTTCCTGATTCTGATTTCCACATGCAGGAACTTAACAAACTCAAAAAATATTATTCAATAATTAAGAATCTTATCTTCAAAGAATTGGGAGATATAAGGCATAGTGTGATAGCTCATAAAGATCAAAACTCAATTGAACTTAATAGAAAAATAAAAGAATTAAATCAACCTAATAATATTCATGGTTTCTGTATGCTCGTTTGGGTATTATACGGATTGATTTTAAGATTCCAAAAAAATTTATTGATTTCTTTAAAAGTAGATTATTATAGTAAAAATGAGTCCCAAAATTCATTGGAGAAAACCTTCGAGAAAAGTAAAAATGTAGCTGAGTTTATCTCAGTTGACATTGAGTTTAATAAATGTTTGATGTTATTCTCTGGTATTTCTTTTCCTGGGTTAAAGTTTTTAGACGACCTAACTCCTGATGTATTAGCGAAATTAAAGGGATTTGCTAAAAATTATGAAAAAGGAAATTCTATATCTGAGTTTTTAAATAAACTAACCCCAGATGAATTAGTAAAATTTTATGAGGCTATTAAAAAATATGAAAAAAGAGAACGTGATTTTCCTGAGTTATAAATACATTCCCAATTATACTGGATATAAATACTTTTGTAAGATATAACTAGTCTGGCTCTCTGAACTGCTCATCGTTTGAGAGCTGTAACGAGGGCAAAGGATATTGGAGCAATTGATAAGAATTGTGATATCCTTTGCCGTCTTATTCATGGACCGGATCGATAGCTACTCCAAAAAGTCAGTCCGCAGTAGATTGATGATCAACGCATTCCAATTTTTTCGAACGGAATGTAATTATTCTTCTATATATATTACTTGGAAATGTTGGCAAAAACCATCATTAAAGCTTAAAAAAGTATTTAATGATGGATAAAACCGACATAAAAATATTTTTCAACCTTTTTTATTATAAAAATAAATAGTACATTTGTTGGTATAAACCATCAATAACTATTATAAACGGATATAATGATGGATACAACCAACATTAATTGGCGTGAATTAAACGATGAAGCCTTGCTGGCCGTGATAGGCCAGTTTGTTCAGGAAACCCGTTTGCAGCAGAACAAGAGCCAGCAACAGGTGGCGGCAGCTGCCGGAATCAACCGGAGTACGCTTAGTCAAATCGAAAACGGGCGTGGAGGAACGCTACTCACGTTGATCCAGATTTTGCGAGTGCTTGATCAGATATCTTTCCTGAAAGTTTTTAAGGTAGAAGAAAAGGAAAGTCCATTGTATCTTGCTAAGATGGAGATGAAAAAACGCCGGCGCAGCAGAAACACGAACGATCCAAAAGCTTATCCTTTACCCGACTGGTGATGATCGAAAACGCATACATAAATATCTGGGACAAGCAGGTGGGAGCCATTCACTGGAATCAGGAATCTGGTGTTGCCGATTTTGAATTCGATCCCGGATTCTTTCAGCACAAATTGGATGTTTCACCATTAAAAATGCCGATCGAAACCGCCAGAGGAAAGATATTTTCTTTCCCCGAATTGGCCGGAAGCTCAACGTTTAAAGGTTTACCCGGATTGTTGGCCGATGTTTTGCCCGACCGTTACGGAAATGCGTTGATTAATGCCTGGATTGCGCGTGTAGGGCGCACTTCAGGAAGTATGAACCCTGTAGAAATGCTCTGTTTTACCGGAAAACGTGGAATGGGAGCCCTGGAATTTGAGCCTGTAGTCCCGAAATCGGCCAATCAGTCAACGAAGGTTGAGATTGGCAGTCTGGCTGAAGTAGCTCAGCAAATTCTTTCGGGAAGGCAGTTGTTTCAGGCTGAACTTTCGCACGACGAGCAAAAAGCGCTTTCCGATATTCTGAAGATCGGCACTTCGGCCGGAGGAGCGAGGGCGAAAGCTGTAATTGCCTACAATCCGCAAACAGGCGAAGTCCGGTCGGGACAGGCTGATGCTCCGGAAGGTTTTTCGCAGTGGCTGTTGAAATTCGATGGAGTTGTCGATAGCCAGTTTGGTGCAACTTCAGGCTACGGAAGGGTAGAAATGGCTTATTACCTGATGGCCGTTGATTGCGGAATTGAAATGATGGAATGCAAGTTGATCGAAGAAAACGGAAGAGCACATTTCCTTACCCGACGCTTTGACCGCTTATCGGGCAACCAAAAGCTGCACGTTCAAACCTTTTGCGCCATGATGCATTACGATTTTAACGACATTTTTTCGTACAGTTACGAGCAACTGTTCCAAACCATGCGCATGTTACGGTTGACTTACCCGGAAGCTGAGCAAATGTACCGACGGATGGTCTTTAACGTGATGGCTCAAAATTGCGACGATCATACCAAGAATTTTGCATTTACAATGAATCAGCTGGGTGAATGGAAGTTGGCTCCGGCCTACGATATTTGCCATGCTTATCGACCGGGTAGCAGTTGGGTAAGCCAGCACGTACTTAGCATTAATGGCAAACGGCAGGGAATTACCCGCGACGATTTTCTGGAAGTAGGCCGGCAAATGAATGTTAAAAAGGCTCCGGCTATTCTTCTGCAAGTTTCAGAAATCGTTTCGAAATGGAATAAGTATGCCGAACAAACCAAGGTTGAAGCCCAACTTCGGGATGCGATTGGGAAAACATTATTGATCATTTGAGTTTCATAAAAATAATTGTAAATCGTACATTGTTTAATGGTAGATACTTTTATGTCTCGAAACAATTATTTTCAGTTTAAGCAATTCAGGATTATTCAGGAGCATTCGGCCATGAAAGTCGGTGTGGATGGCGTGTTACTTGGCGCCTGGGCCGATACGACGAATGCTGAACAGATACTAGATATTGGTACCGGCACCGGGCTGATTGCACTGATGATGGCTCAGCGGAACAGTCTGGCACGGATTGATGCCATTGAGGTCGATCCGAAAGCTTTTCAGGAGGCGATGCTGAATATTCAACAATCACCATGGAGCGACAGGATTCAACCCGAAATGTGCCCGTTTCAGGATTTTGCTGAACAAACAAGCATGAAATACGATCTGATTGTGAGCAATCCGCCGTTTTTTGCCAATGGAATTAAGGCGCCGCTCGAAAATCGGGCACAGGCCCGACACACCGATTCGTTACCTTTGGATGTTTTGATTTCAGAAGCTGCCAACTTGCTCGGCAAAAATGGTAAAATAGCAATCGTTCATCCGGTTGAAAGTCTTCAGGAAATACAACAACTGGCAATTTCGAACAAGCTGTGGATTTCACGCATCTGCAGGGTAAAGCCAAATCCGCTAAAACCTGATTTCAGAGTATTGGTTGAATTAACTAACACTGAATGTGCAACTAAGGAAGAAAATCTGATGATTGAATTTGAAAATCATTTCGATTATACACCTGAATACAAAGAACTGACGAAGGATTTTTACCTAAAATTTTAGATTTTCTCCGGAATCAAATTAGCCACAAATCGCACGAGCAATGTCAGCATAATCAGGTAAACTGCCGGGTTAAAATGCTGGCCTGTTACCAGCGAAAGAAGCAAAAGAACGGCTGCCAGGTAAAAATAGTAGTGAGTATATTTTCGCCATTTCTTGACAGCCCAAATGGCCGCAAAAAGAAAATTGAGAGGAAATGCCCACAACAAGTTGTAATTGGGACTCATGGCCGGATGTTCTGAGTAAAGCGTGAACCAGCCAATAATCAGTCCAGCCAGTCCGCTTAATGCAAACAACAAATAATCAAGCCATTCCGTTTTTTTCTTCCGAAGAAATCCTTGAACCGAAATAAAGGCAACCAGCATGAAAATCAAGCCAAAAATAATTGCGGGCCAAGGCAATTCCGATTTGAGTTTCGAATTTGGGTATTCAACCAACGTTCGGGTTTCAGAAACTAAAGGCTGTGTTTTTCCATTGATGGTTATTTGGGCTGTTGCAAATTGTTTCATCAGATATTCAGGCAAAAACATTTGGGCGTTGGCCGTAACTGGTTCTTCGGCCTTTTTACCAACCAACAAGTCAATTCCCAAATCGAACCAGCGAAAAGGATGGTGAAAATGCTTGATCAGTTGCCGGTAACTTTCGGTCGGATGGTTGTCGGTAAAATGGATTGGCGCTCCAGCATTGCGTTCAATCATGTCGCGAACTCGTGTGGCACAATTATCCATGAAAAAGTTGTAGCGATATACCCGGTTTTCAGGCCTGAAATTTTCGAGCAAGGCCTGGAACAACTTGTTTTTTCCTTCCGGCGAAAGGTTTAAAACTTGTTCGTACACACTTCGCTTTTCTTCATAATATTCGGGTATGAAACTCTTGAATCTTCCGCCGTCCATGCGGTAATCGGTCTCACCTTTGGCAAAGCGGTATAAGAAATCGGGCGTTTCGAAACTAAAAACCCCGTAATTAAACACAATGTCGAGGCTCTGCTCCAGATCAGTTACCCTGATGGCCGTATGCCCGTACATCGAATACACTTCTTCTCCCGGGTTACAGGTTAAAATGCTGATGTTGGCACCTAGACTTAATTGCTGAGATTGTACTTTGGGCTGAAAGATCAGGAGTGACAAGAAGATCAGGAGGAATTGTCGAATGTTCATAAACAAAATTTTGGCCATAAAGATAAAGAAACTGATCAAAACTGATTGAATCCAATGGTAAGTTATTGTTAGAAAGTCGACCTGAATGACTGCGATTCGTTTTTGAGCACGAATAAAAATAGCAAGTCTGCCCAAAATTTGATAATATTGTCGCTTTGTTTTTAAAAAGAGAGATATGGGATGCAACGGATGCACTACAAATAATGACCTCGACCGGCCAGCCATGCTTGGCACTTACGACTGGCTCAACGATATACCCGACACAGCTAACGAATCGAACATCGTCGAAATAAGGTTCAAAGGAACCCGAAAAGAGTTCTTCCGAAACGAAGACGACATACCTTTAAAGCGCGACGAACTGGTCGTAGTTGCCTGTTCTCCGGGACATGATGTTGGAGTTGTTTCGCTAACCGGTAAGTTGGCCGAACTTCAGTTTAAACGAAAGGTGAAAAAACCTGAACGGTACGAATGGTATAAAATTTACCGGAAAGCGACACCTGCCGATGTTGTTAAGTGGGAAGAAGCTAAAGCGCGCGAAAACAAGGTCATGATACTTGCCCGCCAGATAGCTAACGAGCTGAAACTAAACATGAAAATTGGAGATGTGGAGTTTCGTGGCGACAACAACAAGGCAATTTTCTATTACATTGCCGACGACCGGGTCGATTTTAGGGACCTGATTAAACTTTACGCCAAGGAATTCGCCATCAAAATTGAAATGAAGCAGATTGGTGTCCGCCAGGAAGCTGGCCGTATCGGTGGAATTGCCTCGTGTGGGCGCGCCTTGTGCTGTTCAACGTGGCGGACCGATTTTTCGAGTGTCACTTCCGATGCTGCCATCAAGCAAGGATTATCGCCAAATGCCGAAAAAATGGCCGGGCGTTGCGGAAAACTTAAATGTTGCCTCACCTACGAACTCGATCATTACCTAGAAGCTCTGGAAGATTTTCCGCATGAGTTGCTGACTATTGAAACCGATAAAGGATTTGCACGTCATTTCAAAACTGATATTCTTCAGAAAAAAATTTGGTACATGTACGAAAAGTCGGATGGACGCACCTTTTCTCTTGATCTGGAAGATGTTAAAAAAATCATGAATTTGAACAAGCGCGGGCAAAAGCCTTCGATTGACGGATATTCTGAGCAAGAGCCAAAGAAAGAAAATATGATGAATGTTGGCGAGTTGGACAAGAAATATTTCACCAAAGCTGTTCCGGAGAAAAAACGAAACAATCGGAATCGCAGGCCTCAGGGAAACCGTCCACAAGGGCAAGCGAATCGTCCACCTGAAACCGAAGTGAAACAGGCAAGACCACCGGAAAACAGGCCGCCTGAGAATAAGTTAAATGGAAACAGGTCGCCCGAAAATCGATTAAATGAGAACAGGCCACAGGAGAATAAATCGAATGAGAATCGGCCTCAACGGAATAGGCCACACCGGAAACGACCTCAGGTGAACAAAGGACCAAGGCCTGAAAATCAAGGTTAGGAGCACCGAAAATGTATAGAAAAAGGCGAAGAACATATTATCATGTACTTCGCCTTTTTTGCATCTTTTTTGTCAAAATGATCTGTTAATTTGAAGGACGTTCTAGTTTTTAGGCCGTCAAAAATGAATCAAGTGGATTGTATTTTGAATTATTAAGAAACTGTCGATCAATGACTTTGAGTCTAAAAAATCATTCGCGATAATCGGGATTAATTTTCAGGTAAGCATTTGCCAGGCTGAGTATCTGGATCTGATTTTCGAGGAACTTTGCCAGCGATTCGTAGCTTTCTGATGCTTGTTTTAATACGGCTGATGCTAGGCCAAAAATGGAGGGGAGCTGACATTTGGACGTCAGGTAAAATCCATCCAGCGAATTTTGAATGCCGCCTGAAATAATGAGCTGTCGACATGCCGGATGCGGATTCTCAATCAGTAGTTGATTTACCATATCGACCATTTGGAAGGCCGACTGACCAACAAAAGCAAATGGCAAAATACCTTCGAATTTTTGCCGGTCGCCCCGTAACATCTCCATTTTCGAAAAATTGATGCCTCCATAAGCGCCAAATTCGATGGCTGCAAGCGGAAGAGAGAGCAATTGCCGCAAACTTTCGGGACCGAATCCTTGTCCCACTTCCTTCACTATCAATTTAATCTGAATTTGATCTAAAAGTTGCTGAATAGTTAACAAAGGAGCTTGTTTCAAACGGTTTCCTTCGGGTTGAAACCATTCCTGCAAGGGATTGATGTGAACGATAAGTCCATCGGCACGCAGTTCACCAACCAGGTCAACCACTGCCTGGATATTTCCGGAAGCTAGCAACTCTTCCACCTGGGCGATGCCCAGATTTGCCCAAAATGGCAGATCGTCGCCAATTTGATCGCGGAAATTAAAATCGGGCCAATGTGTTTTGTCGAACAGAATTTCACGGCACGAACCCAGTCCCATTCCCATTCCAAAATCACGACAAACACAGGCAATGTTTCGGTTAATTTTCTGTGCCAATCCTGTACCGCCAGTCATGCTTGAAACCCAGATTGGAGTTCGCATTGTTTTATCAAGGAAACGAACACTTAAATCAGGGTTTTCGGGATGAGCTGAAAGCAAAGGTTCGTAGATAAAACGCCGATCCTGTTCCGAAGGTCGGGTTTGACATTCAAGCGCTAATTTGAGGTGTTCGTGTTTTCGATCGTTGCCCATGAGTACTGATTGATGTTATTTCCAGGAATTGAAGGTAAGCCCTTCCTATTAATCCTGAACTGAATCGACGTAACCCTGCAAATCTATCTCGTTGATGATTATTCCACCGTAACCGATTTGGCCAGGTTTCTTGGCTGATCGACATCACAGCCACGCAGTACGGCGATATAATAGGAGAAAAGTTGCAATGGAACGATCGCTAATAAAGGCGAAACGGCTGGATGCGATTTAGGTATTTCGAACAGGTCGTTTACCATACTTTTCAGCCCGTCGTCGCCTTCTGTCACCACGGCAATAATGTTTCCCCTGCGAGCTTTTACCTCCTGAATATTGCTGACAATCTTTTCGTAGTATTGATCTTTGGCAGCAACGACAATCACCGGAAGATTATCATCGACCAACGCAATGGGGCCATGTTTCATTTCTCCGGCAGCATATCCTTCGGCATGTATGTACGAAATCTCTTTTAATTTTAACGCACCTTCCAAGGCAACCGGGAAAAGATAACCTCTTCCCAGGTAAAGGGCATTTACGGCGTCTTTGTATTTTGCAGCAACCTCTTTGATATGAGGGTGTTTAACTAATATCGATTTCACTTTGTCCGGAATCTCAGCTAATTCAGCGATCAGCGTATGGTAAAGTTCAGGTGAAATCTGAGCTTTTTCATGGGCCAGTTTAAGTGCCAGAAGGGTGATCACTGTCACTTGGGCCGTAAAAGCTTTGGTCGATGCAACGCCTATTTCGATGCCTGCATGAGTATAAACACCAGCATCGGTTTCGCGCGCAATGCTTGAACCCACTACATTGCAAATGCCCAGAATGGTAGCGCCTTTCTCTTTGGCCATGCGCAAAGCAGCCAGCGTATCGGCTGTCTCGCCACTCTGGCTAATGGCAATTACAACATCGTCGCTGTTTAAAATAGGGTTCCGGTAACGAAATTCAGAAGAATATTCAACTTCAACCGGAATGCGGGCATATTCTTCAATCAGGTATTCGCCCACCAACGCTGCATGCCAGGAGGTTCCACATCCAATAATGATAATTCTTCTGGCTTTCAGTAATTTCGGAAAAACGTCAAGTAATCCGCCAAGCACGATATTCGAATGATCGGGTGTGATGCGGCCTCTGAAGGTATCTTCAATTGTTTTAGGCTGTTCGAAAATTTCTTTTAGCATAAAATGTTCGAAAGCTCCTTTTTCAAGATCGCCAATAGCCATGTCGACTTTGGTGATTTTGAAGGCTACCGGAATATTTTCGACCGTTTTAAGTGTCAGACTATCCTGAGTGATAATGGCAACGTCGTGGTCGTTCATGTAAATGACGCTGTCGGTATAAGGAACAATCGGCGTAGCATCGGAAGCAACGAAATATTCGCCTTTCCCAATTCCAATTACCAGCGGACTTCCTATGCGGGCAGCAATTAGCTGGTTCTTTTCATTTTTACATATTACAACAATGCCGTAAGCCCCAACAACTTTTGAAAGTGCAAGCCTGACCGCGATCTCGGCATTGGCACCTTCCACATTTTTGTAGAAATATTCAATCAGATTTACAAGAACTTCGGTATCGGTATCCGATTGAAAAGTATAACCTTTTTTCAGAAGGTTTGATTTCAATTCGGCGTAGTTTTCGATTATCCCATTGTGGATCAGCACAAAATCGCCGTTCATGGAAGTTTGAGGGTGTGCATTGCGGTCATTAGGTTCACCGTGTGTGGCCCAGCGCGTGTGACCCATCCCGATGTGCCCGGTGACATCCTTGTCAGCAACAAATTTTTCAAGATCCGAAACGCGGCCCTTGCATTTGTAAACCTTTAGTGTTTCGTTGTAAATTGCCAGTCCTGCTGAATCATATCCACGGTATTCGAGTCGTTGAAGCCCTTGAATCAGAATGGGATATGCGTTTTTACTTCCAATGTAACCAACTATTCCACACATACGGTTTGTTTAAAGTTATTGAATAAGTGGAGCTATCTTATTTTAGAATACGTTATTTCCAAACGGATTCCAGTTTTACTGGTTGCTCCTTTTAGCACCACTCTTCTAAAAACTTCATTTTTGAGAGCAGTTTCCAGATAAAATCCATTATTATTTTTCTTCTTTCCAATCACATCCTGCATTTGTTTTGCTATGTTAAACCGGTAGGTTTTGTCTTTACTGTAATAATTGCCGCCAAAATAGGTCGAAGAGAATGTATAGTCGGAAGGGAAATATATTGAATCCTGATTGGCTTTTGATTTTCCAATTGCAGCTAAAATCAATTTTGCAGGTGGCGCATATTTATCTAATTGAGAAGTTGTTGAGTCAACCTGGAAAATGAGTTCTGCTTTGTTGATCATGAAATTAGCTGTGTCAGCCGGATTGGCTAGATTTGGAATCAATTTGGTCCAGCTGCCAAGGTTCGGAATTAATATTTTGCTGCGCAGTCCACCTGTTGATTGTATATAGAGCAAACTGTCCTGTTTGTCCGTTGAATTGAGGTTGGCTGAAAAATTGGTACTAGAATAATTGTGAGTAAAATGGCTCACCTTAGCAGCGTTTGTATTGGTTTTAAAATTACAAACATACTTGGTCGTATCATTTGCTTTGCGATAATATAACACAACTCCTGAACCCAAAAGTTTCATAATGGTTCCACCTTGATTCAAATCACCAGCTTCGACATACAATCCTTTAAAGTACTTCACAAAAAGATCGTTGCTTGATAGTGTAAGCGAATCGGCTTTCATCAGTTTCTGTGCCAATGAATGGTTAAGCTGGATTGAAATTTCTTGTGTAACAGTATCTTTTGGGTCAGATTTACTGAGCGTTGCGGTTGTTAACGAATCTAACTTAAATTTAGGAACGTAGTTGTATTCTGCCAGAATTTCACTTTTTGATATACTTCCCATGTCAATATCCTGATAATATTTAGTGTCGATCGAAAGGTCAGTGGCAAGTTCATAAACCTTTAGTTTTTGAGGAGTCAGGATATCACCGTATATTTCTTTGTAAGCCATAACGAGCACCAGCGAGTCGATAATGTCATTTTCCTTGAATTTTGGAAACGACATCAACCGATACTGACTGGCGAAATCAGTAGTGGTCTTCCCAAAAATCGGATCGTTGAATGTACCTAGCAAGTTATATGGAACTTCATCCGTACGTAGTTTCTCATCGGTAACGTTGAAGGCTTTAATATTTGTTTCGACAACCCTATTGACACTAATCAAATCACTATGTGGCAATAAGTCTAATCCGGTAATGCCCGGATTGTCAGTACAACTCCAAAAAGTAATTGCCATCCATGCAAATCCGGCTGCGAATTTGTACATTAATGCGAGTTCTTTTTTCACCAATAAATTGTTTTAAATTGTTAAACCTAATCTTCGCCCAGGATTTTATCATAAAAATCGTTGTAGGTATCAATATAGGTGTGCTCGGGTTGGTAATCTAAAAATAATTTTTCGGAAGACTGAATGTATTCTGCTGTTTCGCTATTGATTTTTGGGCTTCCCTGAACAATTGCATCGGAATACATAACCGCCATTTTGCTTAGATTTACATAAGTTGGATCGTCGACTAATTCAGTATCATCAGCCGAAATCTTATTCATTTTCAGCTTATTCCTGAAATTAACATCCAACGGCTTTTTGAAATCGTCGTGATAAACCGAGTAAATTACTTTTGAATTTACAAACAGTGGGTCGTCATTATAGGCCTTTTTAATGTATAGTGGCACTAGTGCGGTCAGCCAGCCATGGCAATGGATTAAATCGGGAGTCCATCGTAGTTTGATTACAGTTTCCAGTACGCCGCGGGCAAAGAAAATTGCTCTTTCATCGTTATCGGCAAATTCTATTCCTTTCGAATCTTTTAAAATATGCTTTCGTTGAAAATAATCTTCGTTATCGATAAAATATACTTGCATCCGTGCCGATTGAATAGAGGCCACTTTGATAATAAGCGGGTGGTCTGTATCATCAATAATTAAGTTCATCCCCGACAAACGAATCACTTCATGTAATTGATTCCGACGTTCATTTACGCTGCCATACCTTGGCATAAAAGTCCGGATTTCCTTTCCTCTTTCCTGAATTCCTTGTGGCAAGTATCTGGATTTATTCGACAATTCTGTCTCTGGAAGATAAGGGGTAATCTCTGATGAGATAAATAAGACTTTTTTCTTTTCCATTGATATCACCTAAGTTTAATTGTGCAAAATTAGTAAAATATCGGCAATATTCAATTCCAGTCTGTTACAGTGGTCTTAAAAAACCTTAAGAAGTAAGATAGATGTGTTAAAGATATTAAATGTCTTTTGATCGTTGATATCAGTTTTAATGCGCTGTTAACCTGTATTTTCGTTGCAATTTTCGGGATTTTAACCTTCCAGCTTTAATTTTTCAACTTTAAAAATCATGTCATCGTGTTGAATTATTTATTTACTTTGCACCCTCATTTTTATTCCAAAATGCAGATAGTAAAGCAGATAAACGACCTCAGGAAGATACTGAACGAGAAGAGGGAAAATGGATTGAGTATCGGTTTTGTTCCTACGATGGGAGCATTGCATAAAGGACATCTTTCTTTGGTCGAGAAGGCCGGACAACAAACCAGGTTTGTGGTAGTCAGCATTTTTGTAAATCCCACACAATTTAATGACCAGGCAGATCTTGAACGGTACCCCCGCGACCTCATGAAAGATGTCGATCTACTCGATTCATCCTCGTGTCAACTCGTTTTTGCCCCCGAACCCGATGAAATTTATCCTGAACCGGATACCCGGCAATTCAATTTCGGATTGCTCGAACAGGTAATGGAAGGAAAATTCAGGCCCGGTCATTTCAATGGAGTGGCACAGGTGGTGAGCCGATTGTTCGAAATTGTTCAACCCGATAAAGCTTTCTTTGGGCAGAAAGACTTTCAGCAATTGGCGATCATTCGGGAAATGGTCAGAAGATTGAACCTCCCGGTTGAGATCGTTGCCTGCCCCATTGTACGCGAAGACGATGGTCTGGCCATGAGTTCGCGCAACATGTTGCTGAATCCCTGGCAGCGAATGAATGCGGTGCATATTTCGGCTACCTTGTTTGAGGCGGCTAACAAAACTGGCGAACTTTCCGTAGAAGAACTTTGTCAATGGGTGATTAACCGGATCAACGAAAACGAATTTTTGAACACTGAGTACTTTGAGATTGTTAATGAATTGACGCTTCTGCCTGTGACAAGCTGGGATGATCCGGGTTCAAAGGTTGGATGTATCGCCGTTCATTGTGGAAAAATCAGGTTGATAGACAATCTGGAGTTTGGAACAGTAAATTATTGACAATTAGACCATTTGCGATTTACAATATAGAGTAAATAATAGAATAGTAAATATCAAACAAAATGATCATCGAAGTTTGCAAATCGAAAATACATAAAGTTACAGTTACCGAAGCCAATTTGCAGTACGTTGGAAGCATTACAATTGATCAGGATTTGATGGATGCTGCCAACATCATTGAAAATGAAAAGGTTCAGATTGTTAACATCAACAATGGCGAACGGCTCGACACGTATGTAATTAAAGGCCAACGTGGGTCAGGCGTTATTTGTCTGAATGGCCCGGCTGCCCGAAAAGTAGCTATAGGCGATGTAGTTATTATTATGTCGTATGCCCAAATGGATTTTGAAGAAGCTAAAACTTTTAAGCCCTGGTTGGTTTTTCCAGACACTGAAACCAACATGCTGATCTGATTTTTCCCAGAAAGAGATCAATTTAAACCTCATTGTTTCCACAAGCATTGAGGTTTTGTTATTTTTACAGAAATACTTTTTCGAGATGACACCCATAGAAATTATTCAATCCAAAATATTCGAAAATGCGGAAGATTTTGATCCGGTTTTGTTCCAATGGAAGCAAGCCGGAGATCAGATAGTTTTTACCAATGGTTGTTTCGATCTGGTTCATCGCGGTCATATTTATTCGCTTGCGAAAGCCGCCGAATTTGGTGATCGTCTGATTGTTGGCCTCAACTCCGATGCTTCGGTTCGATTGTTGAAAGGCGAAAGCCGTCCGCTAATCAATCAACTGTCGCGGGCTATTTTGCTGGCTTCGTTGCTGATGGTAGATGCTGTAATCCTTTTTGACGAAGAAACACCTTATCAGTTGATCCGGAGTATTGTTCCGGATGTGTTGGTGAAAGGAAGTGAATACCAAATCGAAGAAATTGCCGGATCCGATATCGTTCTGGCTTTCGGCGGACGGGTTGAACGGATTGAACTGACCGAAGGCTTTTCGACGACAGACCTGATTCAAAAGATAAAAGACAAGTTTTGAAAAATGAGACACAAAGACGCAAAGCCTAAAAGAAATAATTTAAACTCTTTGTGCTTTCGTGTCTTGGTGGCAAATAAAAAATACAGATGGCCAAAGTAAAAACCAGTTTTTTTTGCCAGAACTGCGGGGCACAGTCGCCCAAATGGGTTGGCAAGTGCAATTCGTGCGGCGAATGGAATACCTTCGTTGAGGAAATTGTGGAACGCGAAAGTTCTACCGTAGCTTCATTCTTAACCGGAACAGGTAATTTGCCCAAACTTTTACACGAAGTTTCGTCGGAAAATACTGAGCGGATTGATACCTATAATCAGGAACTTAACCGTGTGTTGGGCGGCGGACTGGTTCCCGGATCGATGGTGCTGATTGGTGGCGAACCGGGCATCGGCAAATCGACACTGGTGCTGCAACTGGCGCTGGACTTGAAGAACAAGAAAATTTTATACGTTTCGGGCGAAGAAAGTATTCAGCAAATCAAAATACGGGCACAGCGACTTCAGAAAGAAAATCAGAACTGCTATTTCTTAAGCGAAACCTCACTCGAACAAATTATCGCCCAAAGCAAACTGGTGGTACCCGAATTGCTGATCATCGATTCCATTCAAACTGTTTCAACAGAGTCAATTGAATCATCACCAGGCTCGGTGGGGCAAATCCGCGAGTGTACCAACGGTATCCTGAAATATGCCAAAGAAAATAATGTACCGGTAATTTTGATCGGGCATATCACCAAAGAAGGTAGCCTGGCCGGTCCCAAGGTGCTGGAGCATATTGTCGATACGGTTTTGCAGTTTGAAGGCGAAAACCAATACATGTACCGAATCCTTCGCGCCATCAAAAACCGATTCGGTTCAACTTCCGAACTTGGTATTTTCGAAATGGGAAATTCAGGCCTGCGCGAAGTTTCCAATCCATCCGAATTGCTGATCAACCGGGCACACGAAGGATTGAGCGGCACAGCTATATCGGCTGCCATCGAAGGCATTCGCCCGTTGCTGATCGAAATTCAGGCGCTGGTAAGTTCGGCAGCTTATGGCACTCCGCAACGTTCGTCGACCGGATTCGATTTGCGACGGCTCAATATGTTGCTGGCGGTGTTGGAGAAACGTGCCGGGTTTAAACTGGCTACCAAAGATGTTTTCCTGAATATTGCCGGCGGCATAAAAGTTGATGATCCGGGCATCGACTTAACCGTGATCACGGCAATCCTATCATCAAATTTCGATTTGCCAATTCGGAAAAATGTTTGTTTTGCAGGTGAGGTAGGTCTTTCAGGAGAAATACGTGCAGTGAACCGCCTTGAACAGCGCATCGCCGAAGCCGAAAAACTGGGGTTCGACAGCATCTTTATTCCCAAGGCCGGAAAAGGAATCGATCTTAAGAAATTTAAAATCGAAATTATGCAGTTCGACCGTGTCGAAGAGTTTTTCAGACATGTATTCAGAAAGGGAAACTGACATACCTGTATGTAATTTTTTCGAATTACCTTTGAATCCGAAATTATAGAAGTGTAAAATGAAACAATTCATTGGAATCTTGCTGTTTGTGGCTGTTCTTACAGGACTTTCGTCGTGTTATAATACTTCAATTCCTAAACCCGACAAGCTCATCCCGAAAAATAAGTTTGAGAAGATGATGGTTGATATATACCTGATTCAGGGAATGAGTACCGGCATCAATGGTAAGAAAGACCTCAAAAAAATAAACTCAACCGACCTATATTATTCTGTACTGAAAAAATATTCGGTTCCCGATACCGTATTTATTCGCTCGTTAATTTATTATTCGAGCTTCCCAAAAGATTTTGAGAAGATGCATGTTCAGATCATGAATACATTGAACGAATCTGAATCACAGTTCAAGCCAAAGGATAAATTGAAGGTAGAACCCGAATGAGAAAATTTGCCGCCAATTACCTCGTTGCCGAAAACGGAGATTTTCTTAAAAACAGTATTTTGGTTGCCGGGGAAGATGGAACTGTCATCGAATTTATTGATACAGAGGGTAATTTGGACGAAATTGCGCAACTGACTTTTCACAACGGGATATTAATAGCCGGGTACTCATTGGTACGAACAAATGCCGAGATATCTGTTTCAGAATCGGACCATCCTGTTCGCACGTTTGTAATTCAGGAGGTTGCAGGGCAACTTCAGCTTTCAATCCAGAATTTGATTGAAATAGGCGAACAAGTTCAGAATCAATTTCCCGAGATGAAAATTCCGGAGATACTGAGTCAAATAAACTTGGTTTTGCTTGAGGACCACCGTTTCAGAAAAGAAATTATTCCTGGAATTTTTCTACTTGTTGGTGTCGATCTGGTCGGGTTACATTTTACTTCGAATACCAGACTCAAAAAAATTTTATGAGAAGTATTTTTCCTTTTCCTTATTCCATTTTAATTTGAGCTTATGTCAACATTTTTATTTGATCAAATCATATTCGGGCCAGTGAAAAGCCGTAGGTTAGGCGTTTCGCTAGGCGTGAACCTGTTGCCAACCGACAGCAAAGTGTGTTCGTTCAACTGCATCTACTGCGAGTGTGGCTGGACTCCCAAAAAACGCGAGCAAAAAGCCGTTTTGCCAACCCGTGAAATAGTCAGGCAAAAGATGGAAGAAAAGCTCACGGAAATGGTTGAAAGCAATGAATTGCCTGATATAATTACGTTTGCCGGCAATGGCGAGCCAACTTTACATCCTGATTTTGAAGGAATTATTGATGACACCATCGAACTTCGCGACCGCCTGACTCCCAACGCGCGGATTGCTGTTTTGTCGAATGCCACCA
>Ga0302296_1001444_pt1 | contig 17087 bp, 10 predicted proteins | sample III_Fen_N3_1_FD_194546 | JGI IMG/M metagenome (GOLD analysis project Ga0302296, IMG submission 194546) | Peat permafrost microbial communities from Stordalen Mire near Abisko, Sweden - III_Fen_N3_1 | ecosystem: Environmental > Terrestrial > Soil > Wetlands > Permafrost | place: Sweden: Abisko...
AAACACAAAATAACATTTATGATGCTTCGACAAGTTCAGCATGACGAGATCCACGTCATTTGTCACCCTGAGCCTGTCGAAGCGTTATTAATCTTAAAAAATAAATACTTTATGAAACGTATTTGCAATTTTTCACTTTCGTCTACACTTATCATTTGTTTAATTGTTCTATCAACATTAAAAATTGATGCACAAACAAAAAGTAGCAATCTCTATCCAAATTATAACACATCTCCCCTACCTCCCGATACTACTGGGATGCAAAGTAATGCAGTACAACTTGCAGCTAAAATGCGACTCGGTTGGAATATTGGAAATACTTTGGAAGCTACCGGTGGCGAAACATCGTGGGGAAATCCAATGGTAAATAAGGAGCTTATCGATTTAGTTAAAAAAAATGGATTTAATGCTATTCGAATTCCTTGTACTTGGAACTTACATTTATCTGATACCAATACTGTTAAAATAAACGATACTTGGATAAAACGGGTAAAAGAAGTTGTTGATTACTGTATTCAGAATAACATGTACGTAATGCTTAATATTCATTGGGATGGTGGATGGCTCGAAAACCATTGCACTCCAAACTATAAAGACAAAAATAATCAAAAACAGAAAGCACTTTGGGAACAAATTGCTACTTATTTCCGCGATTACGACGAACATTTAATGTTTGCAACCACTAACGAACCAAATGTTGAGAATGCTGAACAAATGGAAGTTCTACTTTCATATCATCAAACTGGTATTGATGCAATTCGTTCAACTGGAGGAAAAAACACATACCGCTGTATTGTTGTTCAAGGTCCATCAACAGATATAGAAAAAACATACAAACTGATGCATACAATGCCTAACGACAAAACACCAAATCGATTGATGGCAGAAATACATTATTATACCCCATTTACTTTTTGTGGATTAGATAAAGATGCCGACTGGGGAAAGATGGCATATTATTGGGGTAAAGATTATCACTCAAAAACCGACACATTACATAATGCAACTTGGGGTGAAGAAGATGTTGCAGTGAAATGCTTCAAAATGATGAAAGAACAATTTGTTGACAAAGGTATTCCTGTTTTAATGGGGGAATATGGAGCAATACGTCGCAGCAATCTAACCGGTGAAGATTTACCATTACATTTAGCATCGAGAGCATATTGGTTACGTTATATAACCAAAACAGCTTTAGAAAATGGTTGTATTCCTTTCTTTTGGGATGCAGGTGGTTCGGGAGCAAATTCTTGGGGATTATTTAACCGAAATACAAACAAGATTTCTGACTACCAAGGTTTAAATGCAATAATGCAAGGAGCAAAGTAAATAAGTTTAATTTTAAAAGTATATAACATGAAAAAACGTTTATCATTTTTATTAGTGTCATTAGCATTAATGTCAAATTTTGCAAACGCTCAGGATAAGTCGATTCCTTTATCAACCGTTAGAAGTGGATGGGGATGGGGATGTGAATTTTCTTATGCTCAAGCAAATCCAAATATATCAGCAGGTGTAGGATGTAGTGCAGCAACTGTAACAAAAGTATCATTTGTTGGAAACAATTGGAGTGGTTCATTTGGAGTAGCCGATTCAGCAAATATTTTTGCTTGGTCAAGTATAACCGATTGGTCAAAATACAATAAAATTGAATTTCTAGTTTATCCTGAAGTTACTTGTACTTTCGATGATACTATTAGTTACAAAGGATATAATAACACAAAAAAAGCAAATGTCGTTGCTGAAGTTGCTTCAATGGAAACAAAATCGCTATTAGCTAATCAATGGAATAAAGTAAGTATTGATTTAACTGTCGCATTAAAAGATAAAAGCGATAATTCTATAATTTACACTTCATTAGGTGATGTAAATTTTGGACTTAATAATATTCAATTTAATTATATTGGTTTAGGTGCTGCTAGTGGAAATATTTATTTTGGTGCAATAACCCTAAAAGATAAAAATGCTACTGGCTCTAGTTTAGAATCGAAAGTTGCTTTTGGAATCTATCCAAATCCTGCAAAATCATCAATTAAAGTAGCTACTGAAAATGAAGAAAATGCAACAGTTATTATAACATCTTTGTCAGGAATACAATTACTTTCACAAAAAGCTGATTCAAAAGAAACAACTGTTGATGTTAGTAGTTTATCTGCGGGAATTTATATTGTCACAATCGTATCGGCTCAAGGAACAAAATCAGAGAAGTTAAATATCAACTAGACGATTTAAACCATTGGTTAAATAAATACAGACCCAAATCAATCTCCCAACCCTCTTCACCAAGAGGGCTTTAACAGCCAGTGACACCAATCCCCCTTGGCGAAGGGGGACGGGGGATTGATCTGATATATTTTAAGATTCGGTATTAGGTTAGTATTAATCTTTAACACAAAAAAAGGCGGAAATTTTAATTTCCGCCTTTTTCATTTGACTATAAATCAAAAGTAAATCCCTTTTTCAATAGCTTTTGATAGGTCTTTTCATCAAACTTATATAAGTTAGCTGCTCGATGTGATACGTTCTTTTGTTTTTGTTTGGTATCGACTAACAAATTCATCTTAGCTAATTTCTTTCTAAAGTTACGTTTGTCGAACTTTGTATCTAATATCGATTCGTAAAGACTTTGAAGCTCAGTTATTGTAAATTTCTCTGGCAATAGATTAAACCCTATTGGTTCCATACGAACTTGTTCACGTAACTTAATTAATGCTGCATCAAATATTTGTCTGTGGTCGAAAGGCATATTTGGGACGTCTTTTACCGAAATCCAACAGCATTCTTGTGCATCTTCTCCAACATTCAATTTATAGTGTGAAATTTTTACTAGAGCATAATATGCAATTGTAATTACTCTATGTAATGGGAAACGACCTACTTCACCAAATGTATAAAACTGACGCATAAAAAGATTTTCGATTCCAGTTAAATCTTTTAAACGGCGTGCAGGTGCTGCATCAAGTTCTTCTTTGATTCCAACAAAACCACCTGGTAAAGCCATCATACCATATCCCGGTTCTGTATTCCTTTTAATAAAAAGAGTTTTAAGCTCACCTTCATCAAAACCAAAAATGACACAATCTATCGATAAGTTATTAATTAATTCTTCTTCCATTTTTATTGATATTTTTCTATGCAAATTTAAGCTATAAATACAAACACATAACATAAATTTCATTGTTTTATTGCTTATTTTTACGCAATCATATACTATAAACTATTCAATTTATATCATGTTAACAATAAAGAAACATCGCTTCAAGCTCTTATTTATAGCTAGTTCCATATTTATCAACACTTTGAGTGCACAATACACTATCCCCACTAAAATGAAGTGGTGGTATGACGATCGTTTTGGTATGTTTATACACTTTGGATCATACTCTTATTTTAGTCACGGCGAATGGGTTTTATTTAATGAAAAGTGGACAAAAGAGAATTATCAAACTAAAATCACACAGAACTTTAAACCCGACAATTTTAATGCAAAACAAATTGTTGATTTAGCAAAATCAGCTGGAATGAAATACATTGTGATTACTGCAAAACATCACGAAGGATTAGCTATGTGGAAAACCAATGCTCTTTCTTTTAAAGATTATACGGGTAAAAAAATATTTGACTTATATCACTATTTAGGATTTCAACGCGATTTATTGAAAGAGCTAAAAGATGAATGCGATAAACAAGGTTTGAAGTTTTGTCTTTATTATTCAATTATGGATTGGAATCACTCATCTCAAGTAGCAGATACGGCGAATTATTTTTCAACAATACAATCGTTTGCTGCAAAAAAACAATATATCGATGAAATGAAAATTCAGTTGAAAGAAATCATAAGTCTTTATCATCCCGCTGTTTTATGGTTCGATGGTGATTGGTGTAAAAACCTTAATCCTCCTACCCTAAAAGACTGGTGGAATAAAGACGATGCTATTGATTTATACAATTACGTAGTAAAACTCGACCCAAATATCATTGTTAATGAAAGAGTGAAACGCGATTTGAATTTAGGTGACTTTACATGTCCCGAACAAAAAATCCCAACTAGTCCAATGCCACGTCAATGGGAAACATGCCAAACAATGAATGGTTCGTGGGGTTACGATAGTCGTGATAGTGCATATAAAACAGTTTCAACCTTAATTCGCGAGCTTGTTCAAATTGTAAGTAGAGATGGAAATTATTTATTAAACATTGGACCCAAAGGCGATGGTTCTATTCCTGAAAAAACATCGGAATTATTAACTGCATTTGGACAATGGATGAATATTTACCACGAAAGTATTTATGGTGCAACACGAAGTCCATTCAGCAAAGAACCATCGTGGGGATATTACACAAAAAAAGAAGGTAAACTTTTTGTACATGTTTGCCAATGGCCAAATACTGGATTAATTGAGATCCCTAAAATTCAGAATAAAATACATTCTGTTTATGAACTTTCACAAAAAGGAAATCCATATCAATATTCAGTTCAAGATAGTACAATACATATTTCGATACCCAATATTTCACCGAATACCAATGATGCTGTTATTGTTTTAGATGTTGATGGAATACCACAACAATAAATATATATATTCCCAAACATATAGAAAAATCCCGAAAGGGATTTAATATGAATAACCACCAGTTTAACTGGTGGATTAAATAATCTAAGCAGATTGAACCCCAATAGGGGTTCAAAAATCTAAAACCTTTTTTCCCACGGATTACATCCATGGTTACTCAAATTTAAGCCCTTAGGGCTTATCAGAATAATATTCAGCATATTGTTCCAAAAATATTGATTTCCAAACCATATCAAACACAACAATCGATAGTATCCTATTTTTTCATAAGTTTGCATAAACAAAACGCATCAGCAAACGATTGAAATGTATCTTTTACTAAAACATAAACTATGGAGCTGTTTAGTCCTTTTATTACTAATTGGTAACATAGGATTTTCACAAACTGACGATACAAAATCGGATATGTCGTTTGATTTTGGATTTACTCGCGGACGGAACATCAATATTTGGCCATTACTAAAAAAGTATAAAGACAGAGAAAAGAAAGAATTGCAAATTCTCTACCCTATTTTCTCGAAAACAACAAACTACACATTACACACAAAACATACTCAAATTGTTCCGTTTCTTTTAAGCGACAGCAATGCACTTGGACGAGATATTCGATTTGTTTCGTTATACTATCCATCGCTATTTCGATATCAAAAAAGTGAAACCAGCAAGTCGTTTAAGTTTTTGGAACTAGCTCCTTCCATTAGTTGTTTAGGTATAAGCAAAGATGTTAATGGTATATCACTCGAAAATAATATTTTATTCTTCTTGATATATAAACACGATACCATTGAAAACAGCACAAGACTCATTGGTTTCCCTTTATATTGGTATCATGCAACAAAACAAGATACTAGCAATATTTTCTTCCCATTGTTTTTCAAAAAAACCAGCTACGACAAAAAACACTTAAATATTGGAATACTGTATAATTACAAAAAAGAGTATAATGCAACTCATAACCGACTTTTCCCAATTTGGTGGTCGTCGAATAAATATTACTCACACGATACTATTAAACATCGAGTTATTTTCCCCATTTATTGGTCGACTACTCAAAATGATGTGAACAACAAGACGATATTTCCATTTTTGTATTATCGTAAAAACATCGATTATTTCCGTTTCACAATACTTCCACTATTTTCCATGGGACACAGTACCGATAAATCGGAACATTACTTTGACTTATTTGGAATTTACTGGCAAAAAACAACCAAAGACAATAACCATACTGTAGTATTTCCATTTTGGTGGCAAACTGATAGAATAACATATACTGGCGATACAGTAAAACATCGAACATTATTCCCTATCTATTGGTCAACGAAAGATAAACAAACCAATAACACCATTCTGTTTCCAATTATCTATAAGCTAAAAAACAAGGACGAACATTCGTTTACCTTTTTCCCTTTATTCTCAAAAGGCGAATCGAGCAATCAATTGAAAAAACATTTAGTAATAACTCCATTGTTTTGGAAATTAAAGTCGGCAGAAGGTGAATCGACAACCTTATTCCCATTTTGGTGGAGTCAAACAGAATATGTAGGTGGTGATACGGTAATTAGTAAATCGTTTTTCCCACTTTATTGGTACGACAAAAACAAAGCTGGAACCAAGCTTACTCTTTTACCATTTGTATTCAGGAATAACAACAACAACTTTAAATCATTTACCTTTTTACCACTTTATACTTCATGGAAATCGAAACTTTCCGATAGTAGTTATAAGGCATTTATTCCTTTTTATGTTCATTTTAAAAATGCAAAATCCGATAAGAAATACATTTTTCCTTGCATTAATATAATAAGAGAATACACTGCAAATGACACTATAAAACAATATATTTTATTTCCATTCTATTGGTCAAACAGAAGCAAAACTTATAACAAGAAAACGCTTTTTCCTATAGTATTTAGCCAAGATGATGAATACAAAAAATCGTTTACTCTATTCCCTATTTTCTCATTTGGTTCAACAAAAGATTCGAGTCGACATTATGTAGATATTGCTGGTTTATATTGGCATACAAGTACAAGTTATTTTAAACGAAACATACTATTCCCAATATGGTGGAGCAAAAATCAATATTCAAAAACAGACACAACTCGATTTAGAACAGTATTTCCTATTTACTGGTCGATAAGAAACAAGGAAAAGAAAAACATAATTATTTTCCCTTTGGTATACAAGTTTAAAAATCAGAACAGAACAGCAACAATGCTTTTCCCACTTTATTGCAGATGGAAATCGAATTTGAACGACACACTTTTCAAAACATTCTTCCCAATTTATTGGCACATAAAAGATCCAAGAATTCGTCAAACAATAATAATCCCAATATTTAGAAAATCGTTAGTTTATTCAAAAGATGATACTATTAGAAAAATAACAATCTTCCCTCTTTACTGGTCGAAACGCACGAAAGATTTGAATCAAAAGTTTATATTACCATTTGTATATTCTGTTAAAAACAAAGATTGTAAATCGTTCAGTTTTTTACCTTTCTATTCCAAAAGCCAAACAAACGATTCGTCATTCCGAAGCTTAAATATTAGTCCATTTTATTGGCATATTCAAAATCCGTTACTGTCATTATCTACAGTTTTCCCTTTATTGTGGAACATCGATTCGTACGTAAAGAACGATACCATCAAAACAAGACTATTATTCCCCGTTTATCTGTCGGTAAAAAGTAAAGGGAAAAGCAATGTTTTATTATTCCCAATAATGTATAGTGTTAATAATAGCAATATACATTCAACAACAATATTACCTTTTATTTCTAAGGGAATGAGTAAAGATTCGTCGATGAAATACACCTATATTTTCCCCTTTTATTTACATCGTCAAACTAAACAATCCTTGTCAACGACACTATTCCCATTATTGTTTATCAACAAGAAATACAGAAATGGCGACACTATAAAAAATCGAACTTTTTTTCCCATATATTTTTCACACAAAACAAATACGTCAAACAACAAAGTATTATTTCCATTTGTATATAGCTTGAAAAACAAGAAAGCACATTCATTAACAATTCTCCCGTTCTTCTCAAAAGGACATTCGACCGATTCAACTAAAAACTATTTTGATATCTTCCCTTTTTGGTGGAGTAAAAACGAATATTTCGAAAACGATACAAATAAGCGAAGAGCTTTTCTGCCTTTTTATTGGTCAATGAAAAATAAATCGGAACATTATTTATATATCTTCCCAACTATTTTTCATGCAAATAATTACTTAAGCAAAACGACAATTGTATTTCCATTATTTACAATTTCAAAGTCGAAATTATCTGAGAAGAAAAGCTATTCAATTTTGATGTTTTATTGGCACTTGAAAGATAAATATTTCAAATCGGACAATCTCTATCCAATCTTTAGAACGAGAACAGAATATAGTTATAACGACACCTTAACCAAAACACATTTGTTCCCAATTTATTGGTCGAAGAAATCGAGTACAATAAACAACAAAGTGATTTTCCCAATTGTGTATTCATTCAAAAACAACTTTAGAAGTTCATTCACCGTTTTCCCTCTTTTCTCTTTTGGAAAGTCGAAAATTAAAGACTCACGTTATGTACTTGTAACACCAATTGCAGGATATTTCAGAACATCAAATACAATGCATTCATACATTTTCCCATTGTATAATTACAAATCGGAAGACGATAAATCGCAAACTTCAATATTCTTTTTCTTGTTCCGAAAGAAAACCGCTTTGAATTATTCAAAAACTTCGATTCTATGGCCTTTATGCGATAGAGAAAAAACGAAAAACGAAAAAAGTTTCCGCATTGCACCAATTGTTTGGTATTCAAAAACAGATACTTCGAAAATCATTTCGTTTCAACCTTTTCAGTATTCGTTTAAAAGTAATAGCCGAAAAACATTCATATTATTCTGGATATTGTATCGCTACGACAATGTGTTCAACAAATCGATTTCGCACAGTTTTTTATGGAAAGTATTTAATTCTGTTCACGATGCCAATGGCGAATTCGAAAATCGTTTCCTTTATTTGCTGTATGCAAACGTGAAGAAAAATGGTAAACGCGAAAAAAGCCTTTTACCATTCTATCATTCGGTTGAAAATGCTAATGGCGATAAAACGGTATCGATATTCTTTGGATTCTACAATTACTTTAAGCAATATAAACCAGAGTTTAATGAGTTTTACGAAGAAGAACGTGTGTTTTGGTTAATGCGTTTACGGTCAAATTACGAAAAGCTCAAACAACTGGGTAAGGTTAAAGATTTCAAGAGAAGATAATTGAACTAAGCCAAATGGCTCGAGCGGACTTGTAGTCCGTTCGTTGTTTTATTTAAAAGCACGAACTACAAGTCCGCGCTAGCCAAGGTACCATTTTGAATTGAAAATATTAATTGCCCCGACCTTTAGGTCGGGGATGTATGCATATTCCCAAAGGGCTTTAGCCCAATTTTAAATCATCCTTAACAGAATTTCCATATCTTTGCTACATGGAATTTACAGAATCGCAAATTGAGCGTTATAGTCGCCACATTATTTTACATGAAGTTGGTGTAGAAGGTCAAGCAAAACTATTGCAAGCAAAGGTTTTAGTTGTAGGTGCAGGAGGATTGGGTTCACCCGTTTTACTTTATTTAGCGGCTGCTGGTATTGGAACAATAGGTATTATCGATGGTGATGTAGTTGATCTTACTAATTTACAACGACAAGTAATCCATTCTACACAAGCAGTAGGAACTGCAAAAGTTCAATCGGCAAAACAACGAATTGAAGCATTAAATCCAGATGTTAAAGTTATTTATTTTGAACAAAGACTAACGGCTGAGAATGCATTAGATATTATTAAAGATTTCAATTTTGTAGTTGAAGCAACCGACAATTTCAGCTCAAAATTTTTGATAAATGATGCTTGTGTTATAGCAGGAAAACCATTCTCACAAGGAGGTGTAATCCGTTTCGAAGGACAAACATTTACCCATGTTCCTGGCTCGGGATGTTATCGTTGTTTATATCAAGGACCACCACCCGAAGGTCAAACACCATCGTGTTCGCAAGCAGGAATTTTAGGTTCAATAGCTGGCATGTTAGGAACAATCCAAGCCACCGAAGTTTTAAAATATTTTACAGGTGCTGGCACATTACTTACCAATAAACTTCTTTCTTTTGATGCATTAAACATGTCTTTCAAAACAATAGTTTTTTATAAAGATGATGAATGTGCAGTTTGTGGAAATCGCAAACATGATTTTACTTTACAAAACGAATCGGAAAAGACTTGTGCAATTTGATAAATCTACAATGCAACAAAATAAGCAGTAGAATGATTCAAAATTAAGGTTACTTTATTTCTACAATTTAATTCCTTCATATTAATTAGATTACTTTTGATGAAACTAATTTTTACTAATGATGAAGAGAATTTACATTGTTTTATTGGGCCTTTTAATCAGCTTTTCAGGCTTTAGTCAAACGCAATTTTTTACCGATACCCTGTATCGATATTTTATTGGCACCCAAGAACCTGAGGCTACGTGGAAAGACTCTAATTATATTGACTCAGATTGGAAAATCGGTCATAACAGCATCGGATATGGTGAAAAGGACTCAATCGTTTTGCCCAAATTCACACAATCGGTATATCTTCGTTATCCATTTACAATAGATACAAACACTAAGTTAATCGAATCATCATTATTATGCGATTATGATGATGGCTTCATTGCATACATTAACGGAGTAGAAATACTTCGAGTTAATATGGGTAAAAAAGGTGATCCTGCACCATTTAATAGATTGAGTGATCGATCGCACGAAATTATAGGTGAACGTGGTAATCTTGAACCACTTTTTGGCTATTATATCGATTCAGCTCTTTTACATAAAACCATAAAAATGGGAAAAAATGTATTAGCAATTCAAGTCCATAACGATAGTATAAAAGGTTCAGATCTTTCTTTTAACACCTATTTATGCAATTTAACAAATTCAAAACTTGATGGCTATGCTGGTCAATGGCACGTTATAAAACAAACACCATTAGATTCAACACTACTTCCAATTATAAGTATTGAAACAGGAGAAATGGGAATTGTTTCCGATACAGGAAAAGTTTTGGGACACATGACTGTTTACAATAATAGCAAAGGTAAATTCAATCGATTAACAGATATTCCCGAAGCTATTAGTGAAATAGGAATTAAGCTAAGAGGTAATTCAACATTACAATGGCCTAAAAAGAATTATTCCGTTGAAACACGTGATGGAGCAGGCAATAATTTAGATATTCCACTTTTAGGTCTTTCGCCAGAAAACGATTGGGTTTTTAATGGTCCTTTTGCAGATAAAAGTAATGCAAGAAATATGCTTGCATTTTCATTAGGTCGCGATATTATGGATGATTGGTCGCCCAATACAAAGTATTTTGAACTTATTATAAATGGCGATTTTCTTGGTTTATACGTCCTCATTGAAACCATAAAACGCGATTCAAATAGAGTTGATTTAAAGAAATTAAAACCAACTGATATTTCAGGAAAAGATTTAACTGGTGGTTATGTTTACAAAATAGATCAAAAAGGTTTTGAAGTTGTTTATCCTAAAGCCGAAGATTTACAGCCTGTTCAGAGAAACTATATGTCGGCATATTATTCAGCATTTGCTAAAGCAACTTATGCTAAAACTGAAAATGAATTTCTAGATTCCATTACTGGATATCACAGTAAAATGGATGAACCCAGCTACATCGATTACACCATTATAAATGAAGTTTTAAAAAATGCAGATGCATATCAATACAGTGTATACATGCATAAAGATAGAGATGATGTTGATCCTAAAATTCACTTTGGACCAATTTGGGATTTTGATTTGTCATGTGGAAATATTGATGTTCAAGATGCAAATATTACAAGTGGTTGGCAATTCAACGAATCAGTTTGTAAATATCTCTTTCAAAAATATGCATTCAGAGATACAAATTTGGTAAAGGTTTTCCGAAATCGATGGTTTGAATTAAGGAAGACAATTCTCGATAAAGATGCATTGAACAAAAGAATCGATTCAATAATTGCATACGCTGGTGATGGATTAAAACGCAATTACGAAGTTTGGCCTTACGATGGCAAACAAATGGATATATGGGGATATAAACATCCAGCAAAAACATACCAAGAAGATATTACTATGATGAAAACATTTCTATCGGCACGTATTGACTGGATTGATGCAAACATTAAAACAATGTATTTCAAAATGCCACCTAAAACTTCGATAATCGAAACTATGGCAGAGAATGAAAACATCATTTCATTCCCAAATCCATTTAAAAACGAATTACAATACTCGTTCTTTTTAAAAGATGGTCTAAATTATGAAATAGAAATTTATACTACCAATTCTGATAAAGTTTATGAGAATACGGGTATGAGCATTGGATTAAATTATAATACAATAAACACACAAAGCTTTACAAGTGGAGTTTATTACATTGTTGTTTCAAGCAATGGTATTCGCAAATTTTCGCAAACGATTATCAAAGAATAACCGAATATAGTTTATCTTTAAGGACATCATTTCGAGACTAATTAGTTAAGAAATGATGTCTTTTTTGTTTTTACATACCAAGAATTAGGTATATAAAATTACCCAACTCGGGCGATGCGCAGACACTATCTTTTGTTGCAACTTTGTATCATACAAAAAGGAATTATAAATACATAAAAAATAGAAGCCATGTCAAAGATTGCAAAAAACCTAACCGAACTAATTGGTAATACACCATTATTAGAATTATCGAACTTTAACAAAAACAATGGAGCTGAAGGTACAGTGATAGCAAAGCTCGAGTATTTCAATCCAGCGGGAAGCGTTAAAGACCGTATCGGTTTTGCAATGATAGCTGATGCCGAAAAACGTGGTTTAATAAACAAAGACACAGTTATAATTGAACCAACTTCGGGAAATACAGGAATTGCTTTAGCATTTGTTGCAGCAGCAAAAGGTTATAAACTTATCCTAACAATGCCAGAAACAATGAGTGTTGAACGTAGAAATTTATTAAAAGCACTTGGAGCTGAAATAATTTTAACACCAGGACCAGGAGGAATGGGTGAAGCAATTCGCACAGCTGAGGCATTGGTAAAACAAACACCAAACGCAATATTGCTACAACAATTTAAAAACGAAGCAAATCCCGAAATACACCGTAATACAACTGCCGAAGAAATTTGGAAAGATACCGATGGACAAGTTGATATTTTTGTTGCAGGTATCGGAACAGGTGGTACTATAACTGGTGTTGGCGAAGTTTTAAAAGCAAGAAATCCTAACGTACAAATAATTGCAGTTGAACCAAATGATTCTCCAGTTCTTTCGGGTGGAAGTCCAGCTCCACACAAAATTCAAGGTATAGGTGCAGGTTTTGTTCCTGATATTTTGAACACAAAAATTTATGACGAAATTTTTAAAGTTAAAAACGAAGATGCTTTCTTAACTGGTCAAGCATTAGCAAAAACTGAAGGTTTGATTGTAGGTATTTCATCGGGAGCGGCTGCTTATGCTGCATTGCAAGTTGCAAAACGTCCAGAGAATAAAGGTAAAAAAATTGTTGTTTTATTACCCGATACAGGCGAACGTTACTTAACAACTTTACTTTACAGCTACGAGCCCGAAGTAAAATAAACATTTGCTACTTCATTTGATTTTAAAACTTCCCAAAAATGTTCATTACATTTGCGGGAAGTTTTTTTTAAGTATATACAAACCCTTCGACAAGCTCAGGGTGACAAGCCAATTGCTTATCGTCATGCTGAGCTTGTCGAAGCATAATAATTTTAAGATATGAAATTCGCAACCAAAGCAGTCGTTGTTGGTCAAGAACCAGAATCGGCACATCACTCGGCAATTACTCCCATATATCAAACATCAACATTTGTTCGCGAAGAATTTGGAACACCACAATCGCACGAATATTCGAGAGTAAGCAACCCTACCCGTTCGGCTTTGGAAAAATGTGTTGCATCGCTTGAGGAAGGTAAATATGGATTATCGTTTGCAAGTGGTGTTGCTGCAGAACATGCTGTTGTTTCAATGCTTCGTCCAGGCGAACATGTTATTGCTCCCGAAGATATGTATGGTGGAACATTTCGTTTATTCACACAAGTATTAGAACCAATGGGTGTAAAATTTTCGTTTATCGATGCATCGAATCACGATGAACTTGAAGCATCGATTACACCAACAACAAAGATGATTTGGCTTGAAACACCAACAAATCCATTGTTGAAAATCTTTGATATTAAAGCTATATCTAAAATTGCTAAAAAGCATAATTTACTACTTGTTGTAGATAATACTTTTGCTACCCCTTATTTCCAAAAACCATTGTTACTTGGTGCAGATGTTGTAGTTCATAGTACTACAAAATATATCAATGGACATAGCGATGTTATTGGTGGAATGGTAATTGTAAACGACGAAAAACTGTATAATTTCATTGGCATGTACCAAAAATCGGTTGGTGCAGTTGCAGGACCTTTCGATGCTTGGTTAACCTTACGTGGCGTTAAAACACTTGCTTTACGTATGCGTCAACACGAAGCTAATGCATGGGCTATTGCTAATTTCCTTAAAGGGCATCCAAAAGTTGAAGAATTGTTTTTCCCAGGATTCGAAGATCATCCAAATCACCATATAGCAAAAGAACAAATGACTGGTTTTGGCGGTGTTGTTTCGTTCAAAATAAAAGGTGGTTATGCCGAAGTTAAAGACTTTTTTGGTCGATTAAAAATATTCCATCTAGCCGATAGTCTTGGTGGTGTAGAGTCGTTGGTTAACTATTCAACCGAAATGACTCATGGTTCATTCCCAATTGAATTAAAGAAAAAACTTGGAATCAGCGAAAACCTTATTCGTATATCAACAGGTATTGAAGATGCAGAAGATTTGGTTGCAGATTTGAAACAAGCTTTAGAATAATAGTTGAATCCTATCAATAAAAAAAGTCCTAAACGTAATGAAAACGTTTAGGACTTTTTCTTTTTAAACATTAATTATCTATTCTACAATCAAACTCTTAGTAACAACTCCATTTTCATTAATTATTTTCACAAAATACATTCCCGGTTTTACCGATAATGAAATCGATTCTTTTCCTTGAACAATTGTTGATTGAAGTAATTGACTATTTAGATCATATAATTCAATTCTTGATTCTTGATTTGTATTTACCGAAATATATGATGTTGCTGGATTAGGATAAACCGTTAACAATTCAGCATCTACATCAGAAATTCCCGTTTGACTTCCTGCAGCTTGCGACAACATAATTACTTTTTCTATCGATGCTTTTAAATTAACAGCTTCGCTCGATTGAACGGTAATATTTGCAATCCTATCGATAGCTGTAGTATTAGCTTCAACAGTAATTGTAATAGAATCGTTTCCTGTTCCTGAACTTGGACTTAGGGTTAACCAAGGTGAATCGGACTCAATAGTCCAAGGTGCATTAGTTGCAAGAAATATTTTCTTAGTTGTAGCTTTTGAAGTAAAGGCTAAAGACGTTTGAGAAATTGAAATAGTGTTTAACTCTTCGATGTGTTTAAAATTTTTCCATTGATTAGCTTTTTGATAGGCTGCCTTTGAACCCAAAGGGACAAATAACACACAATTAACAGTATCTACGTCAGTAAATACAGGTGAAATTGAATCGGGTTTAAGCTTCATTGGTATTTTTGAATAAACATATATAGATTGTAATCCGTTACAACTTCCAAATGCCGACCATCCAAGCGAATCGACCGAAGCTGGTATTGATAAAGAAGTCAAATTAGTATCTCCATAAAAAGCAGAAGCATCAATATATTTAACCATTGGAGGAATTACTAAAGCTCCTTTTAAATTAAAACACTGATAGAAAGCAGCCCATTTAATTGTATCGGCACCATTAATTACTAATGAGTCGAGACTTTTATTGTAGTTAAAAGCATCAAGTCCAATTGTTTTAACTGTCGATGGAATTGTTACTAATCCTTTCAGTTTTGTGCAGTAATTAAAAGCAAAGTTTCCTAATGTTACCAAGCCTTCATTTAAAGAAAGCGAAGTTAATCCCTCACAATTTTGAAAAGCATATTCATCAATCTTTTTAAGTGTTGAAGGCATTGTAACCGATTTTAGACTATTACAATATGTAAATGCATAACGACCAATATAAACAAGTCCTTCGCTAAAAGTAACAGATTCTAAAAGTGGACAATAATTAAAAACATCTTCACCAAGAGAATCGGCAGCAATTGTTATCGATTTTAATTTTATACAATTACTAAAAGCATAATCTCCTACTTTTTCAATTCCCTTACTCAAGATCACCGTTTCTAGTCCCATACAATCGTTGAAAGCATTTTCACCGATAGTTTTAACCGTTGAAGATATTGTAAGTGTTGTCAAACTTACACAATAATCAAACGACATCATACCTAATGAATTTACGGTAGTTGGAATAGTAATTGACAATAAATTATTGCAACCATTTAAACCATAATCAGCAATTGAAGTAATATTTTTGGGTAAACTAACTGTTGTAAATGTACAGTTTGATAAACCAGATACAGGTATTTCATTTGCTTTAAAAAAGGTAACATTATCATTAAAAGCACTTACTGTTACTGCACTTAAATCTAATGTTTTTAATTCAGGCATGTTATCTCTAATTACATAAAAATCCCTAACATCCATCGTACCAGTTATGGTTAAATCGGTAATAGTTTTCAAATCGTCAATACTTACGAGTTGTGGTAAAGTTCCAGCAGAACAATCAATTGTTTTGCTTACTTGAGCTTGCATTAGTAACCCGAGGACGATACCTGCAAACGATAAATAGATTCTTTTCATGATGTTTTTTTGATTTGGTTAATTGTTCAATTCGAGAGGTAGACTGTGATAGTTTCATTATGGTTGCATTCTGTTTTAGTTATAATTTTCATTAACTATAATTATAAATAAAGATTTTCCACACAAAATCCGATGTCTTCAACCAACAAACACTATCTTTGAACCATTGAACAATAAGGAAATTTGATGATCCTTTTTTTATTGAATAAATCACATAAAACAATCAAATGGAAGCTCAAAAAAACAATCCACTTCATGGCATAACCCTCGAGTTTATTCTTCGTCATCTTGTTGAATATTATGGATGGGAACAATTAGCTATACGAATAAACATCAATTGTTTTAAAAGTAATCCAAGCATTAAATCAAGTCTTACGTTTCTACGAAAAACCGAATGGGCTAGAAAAAAGGTTGAGAATTTGTATTTAGATACTGTTGAAGAAAGTTAATAATTGTGAATTATAAATGGTTAATTATTAATTAGGCTGCCGCATATATTTAAACGTATTATACTAGAGCTGAAATAATTCACCATTAATAATTTACAATTCACAATTGTTCAATCGCTTCTCGATATTCGAATTGTAAATCTTCGTGCAATAGACCAAGAATTTTATTGCATTTATCAAATTG
>Ga0302296_1001445_pt1 | contig 17080 bp, 18 predicted proteins | sample III_Fen_N3_1_FD_194546 | JGI IMG/M metagenome (GOLD analysis project Ga0302296, IMG submission 194546) | Peat permafrost microbial communities from Stordalen Mire near Abisko, Sweden - III_Fen_N3_1 | ecosystem: Environmental > Terrestrial > Soil > Wetlands > Permafrost | place: Sweden: Abisko...
TTTCGTCCATTGATAGTTACTGCAACATTTTCTTTTAGTAATTGCTGTGCAATAGCAAAGCCAATTCCTTGTGTCGAGCCACTTATAAAAGCGCTTTTCCCGTTTAGTTTTAAATCCATTTTATTTTGTTTTTATTTTGTTTTTATTTTGTTTTTTTCTTTCCGCTAACAAAACATATCTGCAATTCAATAGTTCCTATTTCCGTTTTATAAGCCGTATTTAATTACACATATCCATCAAATAGTGGAATATTTGCAATTAGTTATCTGGTTACCAGTCTAAGTTACTGCTACGCCTAAACTTGTAGTATGCAACGCAGTGCAAACTTGGAATAAAAGGGGAATAAACCACCTGTGAGCATCAAAATAATGATTTCACATTTTCTCATCATTCAATGATTATTGATTAGCGCCTCCATTTACTAATAAATGCTGACCATTTACGAATGAAGACAGATCGCTTGCGAAAAATTCAGCCGCATTAGCCACATCTTCTACTTCTGCCAGCCTGCCCATTGGACAACTGTCGAGCAACGATTTTCTTAACTCTGGATAACTGTCCACTTCCGCAAAAATCCCGGAATGGTCAACAGCAAACGGAATAATGGAATTAACCGTTACGCCACGATGTCCGATTTCTTTAGAAAGTACATCTACCAAATAGCGTGGCGTGATTTTGCTGCCGCCATAAACTGCCATTCCCTGAACAGGAAAAGCCGTAGTACTGGACGCTATATAAATGATGCGCCCGTTGTCTTCCACATTTTTGGCAGCTTGTTGCATGGTGAAATACGCACCTTTGGTGTTGATGCTAAACAAGCGGTCAAACTGTTCTTCCGTAAATTGCGTTACAGCTGTTTCCACCATTTCTATACCGGCGTTGGCCACTACAATGTCTATTTTTCCAAAAGCTTTTTTTGCTTCTTCAAAGAGCCGTTCAATGTCGACCACTTTGCTTACGTCTGCCTGAACGGCAATAACTTTTACTCCCATGGCAGTGATGTTGGATACCACTTCATCTGCCGAAGTTTTATCTTTTGAATAATTGATAACGATATTAGCTCCAAGTGCAGCGTAACGTTCGGCAACGGCTTTTCCCAACCCTCTTGCAGAGCCGGTAATTATGGCTGTTTTATTTTGTAAAGTATACATGTTGTTTCTTTTTTAGTGATGATTAAGCCATTCCTCCATTTACACCAATGTTTTGTGCATTTACCCATTTGGCATCATCGCTGGCCAGAAATACAATTACTTCTGCTATGTCATTGGGTTCGCCTATACGATTGAATGGTGAAAGAGAAGCCAGTCGGTCAATTACTTCCTGTGGCTTGCCGGTGGTAAAAAGAGCGGTATTGGTTGGTCCGGGCGAAACAGAATTGACATTAATTCCACGACTCCCTACTTCTTTGGCGAAAACTCTTGTTAGTTGCTCTACAGCAGATTTAGTGGCTACATATGTTCCGTAGGTTGGTAACATCAGGCGATTTACCGAAGTCGACATATTGATAACCGTTCCGTTGTCGGCCAGCCGGGTAGCAGCTTCACGAAGTGTATTAAACACCCCTCTCACATTAATATCAAACTGACGTGTAAAATCTTCGTCGGTTGTGTCTTTAATGAGTTTGGTAATCATAATGCCGGCATTGTTTACCAACACATCAATTTTTCCATAGTGTGCGATAGCTTGATCGAAAAGCGATTTTACTTCTCCGGCTTTGCTTACATCGGCTTGTATAGCAATGGCATCACCACCATTATGTTTTATGATTTCAACGACACTGTCTGCATCGGCTTTGCTGCCGGCATAGTTCACAATTACACTTGCCTTTGCTTCGGCCAGTTTTTTGGCAACTTCTGCTCCAATTCCTTTCGAAGCTCCTGTTACAAGTATTACTTTGTTACTTAAGTTTTTCATTTGTCTATCATTTTAAATTTGATACGACAAAAGTAACTCCAACAAACCCCTCACTTGTTGCAAGGAATACAGCATTGATTGTAAGTTTTACAGAATATCAGTTTTTCTGTATTGAACGGGAGAAATATGGGTGTGTTTTTTAAAGAAATTGCTGAAATGAGCAGTTTCTGAAAATCCTAATTTATAGGTAATATCTTTAATGGATAAGCTAGAATTTTGAAGCAGCGATTTAGCTTCGGCAATGGTTTTGTCGGCCATCCAAACGGCGATGGGTTTTCCTGTTTTAGTTTTAATTACATTGCTCAGGTAATTGGGGTTTAAATTTTGCGCGCTGGCATAATCCTGCGCCCTGAAAGCAGTTTCGGCCTTACCGGAACTCAAATCGCGGTAATGCTTTTCCAATAATTGTTTGAACGATTTTACGATTTGCGAACTCCGGTTTCCTTCGTAAATAGGGTTGTAATCCAACCAGAAATATTCTTTGATTTTGTAGAGCAGAACAGCGAGTAAGTGCCCGATGATTTTATATTTAGAAGAGGATTGGCTGGTGTATTCCTGATGAATTTGCAAATAAACATTTTCCACCGATTGGTAAAAATCATCTGTTACAATTTTGGGCTGAATTGTTTCGGTTAGCAGAAACGGAAAATCTTGAAATACGTCTTTGTCAACATATTTTTTCAGAAAAGTTTCGTCAAAGGTAATCAGATAGATTTCTTCGATTTTTTCCCAGCTAAACGTTCGGTAATTGCTTGGGTTGGTAAAATAAATGGAATGAGGCTTTGCCTGAAAGGTATGCTCGTCAATGGTATATTTTCCAGTTCCGTCTTTTATAAAGAGAAAAGAAAAATAGTCAGGACGAAAGGAAGGCGATTGATACGGAACTTCAAAACCAACGTCTTTCAGGTTGAGTATGGTAAACCCTTCCGGTGTTTGTATCAAATCAACCGGCAAATCTAGATGCTTATATAGGTCATACAATGATTTTGCCTCTTGATTGTCTTTTTTCATATTTTAAATTGCATATAATGCGAACCTTTGCTGCATAGATCCTATGTCAGCGATTCGGAGTTTGATTATTTTCATCTAAGACGGTTATCATACTTTTAAATTCATTTCCCCAACTTAGCATGAGATCAATCAATGGTAAAAGTGTTTTCCCTGTTTCGGTCAAGGAGTATTCTACTTTCGGTGGTAGCACCGGAAAAATTCTCTTTTCAATTATGTTGTGCTGTTCCAATTCAAAGAGTTGCTGATTAATCACTCTTAATGAAGCTTCGGGATGAGACCTATGCAATTCACTGGGTCGTTTAATGCCTTTATTGATATCGTTGATTAAACAGGTTTTCCACTTACCACCAATAATTTCCATGGTAACAACAATACCACAATTCAAATCCTTTGGAATTTTCTTCTCATACATATATATTTACTTAAGCGTTTTATACTAAAATTATAGGGTAAAATTATCACTATATGATAATTTTCGCACATATTGTACTCCTCCACTCAAAGTGATAACTTTGCATTTCAACTAAAAGAACTCAAATCATTCTTATGAATACGAAACAACCAACTCCACTTGCATCCACCCATCAATTATTGACAGATTTGGAAAAGAAACAATTAGCCGAAATATTCCTTCATGCACTTGGAACCAAAAACTGGGAGCTACTCCATTCTATTATTACAGAAGACATCTCCTGGACTTTACCCGGGAAAAGTGTCATTTCAGGCGAAGTTAGCGGCGCAGATGCAATAATAACCAGAGCTCAACAAATTGTAAGTTACGGAGTCAGCTTAGAACTTAAACATATTTTATATGGACAGTACAACGTTACATTATCTGTTCATAATCAAGCATCAAGAGGTGAACTTATACTGAATGAACATCTAGCCACAGTTTGCATCATCCGTGATGGAAAAATTTCTAAAATTGAAACCTATTTATCCGATATTGACGGATTAAATGCTTTCTTTATATGACAACAAAAATAGCCTTTTTTATTCTAAGTCTGTAATAAATCTCTTGAATAGCTCAAATGTGAGCAAAATGTCATGTGCAGTCTATTGGAGCATTAACACCAATAAAAGGACCAAAGTTCAAGGACAGCAATAATGTAACATATCACTTAGCTTCCACTAGTGTTGTGGGGATGATCTTGGGTCCAATCGCATTTATAAGACATAATATTTTAATTTAAGAACTATACAGACCACCCGATACGGAAATTTGCTCACCTGTAATCCACGCTGCATCATCGGAAGCAAGAAATACGGCTACTTTCGCAATGTCTTCAGGCTGACCTCTACGACCAAGTGGTGTTTTTGAAACAAAATGTGCTTCCGCTTCGCCTCCGATAAAACCCGCACTATGCAAGCCTTCGGTTTCCACAAGACCGGGCAGAATTGAATTGATACGAATGTTCCTTCCTGCAAACTCTTTAGATAAAGAAACAGTAATGGCATCTAATGCTGCTTTTGTAGCAGAATATACAGAACCTTTAGGTGTAGGCGCATTGCTTACAACTGAACTAATATTGATAATATTTCCACCCTTATCGCCAAACAATTTCAATGCTTCCTGAATGGTAAGAATAGAACCCAAAACATTTATATTAAAAGATTTATGGAATGTTGCTGCCGAAATCTGTTCTACAGGCTCATAAATATATATACCTGCATTGTTTACTAAAATATCCAATGTGCCGAAAGCAGTTTTAGTTTCCTCAAACAGCCTGATTACATCGGCTTCTTTCGATACATCAGCCTGTACCGAAATGGCTGTTCCTCCATTGTCGGTTATCTCCTTAACCACTCTATCCGCGTCTTCTTTGCTTGAGGCATAATTCAGAACTACCTTTGCGCCTTCTGCCGCAAAGTGTTTTGCGATAGATGCACCTATTCCTTTTGATGCTCCGGTAACTACCGCTACTTTGTTTTTTAATTTGCTCATTTTTTCTATTATTTAATGTTTGAGCCACAAAGGTAGATAACTCAAGTTATTTATAGTAACTTTGTACCGAAAAGTAATAGTATCATAGAAGTAACAAAGTAACATTATGGAGTGTCAAACAAAAGATTTTCAAAAGGAATACAAGAGAAAAATGAGAGCTGTCCAGGATTCAATGGACGTACTGAACGGTAAATGGAAAATATCCATCATATCATCTCTTTGCTGTTATAACAAAAGACGGTTTTCCGATCTTTTGAATGATATAGAAGGAATTTCCAACAGAATGTTGAGCAAAGAATTAAAGGATTTGGAAATAAATCAATTGGTCAAACGAACCGTTTTAGATACGCAACCCATAACGGTTCAGTATGAGCTTACAGAGCACGGTTTAACGCTACAAACAATCATTCTTAATCTGATAGATTGGGGAATAGCACACCGAGAGAAAATCATCGGGAAATCATCGTTGTTGGTAAGTATGAATGATTAACTGTCGTGATACTTTTTCAAGTGTCTGACTGTGTAGTTATTTAGCCTTGCCGGTATCGAGAGTCTGCGTAAAAACTCAACTCTCTACTTAAAAATCCGTGGACGCCTTCCCGAGAAAAGTTTCAACTATCTAATTCTCTGAGATTCATTTTTAGTTTTTGCTATGTATAACGCCTGAGACTATTGGCATTTGTCCGTCAGCTAATGCGGGAGTAAAACCACCGGAATGCAAGTCAGCCAGCCAATGAACATAGGCCTGTGTTAGCAGCAGTTTATTTTTTGTTTCTTATTAATCTTTCAATTTGTTTTTTACCTTCTTCATTGTCTGGATTTAACTTTACTGATTTCTCGTAATTGATCAAAGCTAAATCATTTTGATTATTTTTCATATATGCTTTGGCAAGTTCTTCATAAACATCCCAAGATTCGGGTAATAATTTTACTTTAATCAAATAAACTCTAATTGCTGCATTGTAATTACCTTTTTCCATCCAACTATTGCCTATTTCACTAACTTTTTTAGAAAATGTACGGATTAGTTTTAAATTCTTTGCAAAAAGAGTATTAGTAACAAAATCGAAACGAAGGGAATCATTTAGCACATCTTCGTTTTCAAGTAAATTTAATTCATTACTAATTGCAGTATAATTCTTCAAAAAATCTTCTCCTTTTTTATTTGCCGGAAATAATTCCGGGATATTTAAACTATAATTATTTTTTGCAAGTTCCTTATTGAGGTTAAATTTTTCAACATGTGTATAGTCTCGAAAAAAATATAAATATATGATTCCTTCTTTTAAATCATAAACAGTTGTGTACATTGTACCAGCACCCCAAATCGTTTCCTGATGCATTGTATCCATGACAGAAGAACAAAAAACAATGGAAGTATCCTTGTTGTTTTCCAGATATTTTCTCCCTTTTTGATAAAAAGGAATAGGAACATCACACTCGTTTTTTATTTGTGAAGGATAAAAATTTGAAACAATATAAGATTCTTTATTACCAACAATAAGAGAATCTCCTTCAGCCACCAGATATTTACCCGATTTATCAACGAAAAAAAACATGGATGTTTCCAGTCCTGATAAATTATATTGGTTCAAATAGTTTTTCACATCATAAACAGTTGTGCATCTTTTCATTATTTCTTTCAAGAAGTTTGTGCCAAGTGTTTTTTTCCCTACCGTGTCATTAATTGCTTTATAATCTTCTGCAAATCCATCGAACACTAGACCTACCTGATTCATCCCACCCTGTGGCCAAAAGTTGTCAAATCCGACATACATTGCGCCAAATTCGCCATTCTGACCTTTTTCAAACCAAATCCGATCATTAGGATTCCAATAGTCTTCGTTATTACCCACCATCGTTTTCCCATGCATTGTAATTTTAAACATACTGCAACAAAAAGAATTGGGAATAAAGATAAATCCAAAGAAAATAAATGCTATAATCGTTGAGGTTAACTTGTTTTTTATCATAATGCTATGTTTTTTTAAATGGGTGCTAACGACCGAGGCGTGTATTAGTGACTGTTATTTTTGTCAATAAGTTGTAATACAAATTCAATAGATTTGTCTCGCTTATTTATAATATCTCCAATTTCAGGTTGAATTTCAAAGTCAGGAATTATACCTCTGTCTTTTAGAACAACTGCTTTCACATCCATAATATATTTTTTAGTCGGGATTGTGACAACTATCTTAGTATTAGGTAAAACTACATCTTCAAAGTCACCGGAGTTATTTCCATAATATCCTCCTCCTGTTTCTTCCCCTATGAAAACAGCTCTATTGTTGCTTTTTGCAATAGCACAAAATTCTGAAGTTGTTGAAAAACTCATGCCAGTTGTCAAAACAAAGACATTGCCTTTAAAATTATTGTCGCTTGGTTTTTGTATTTTTAAGTTCGGATGATCCTCTACTGAAAGGATTTTAGTTTTTAAAGCCAGAGATCTATAATAAGGAAAAGGTTTGTCTGTCAAATAAGAATAAAGCAAAGAACCGTACACATCCCTGCCACCTCCATTCTCTCTCAAGTCGATAATTAAATTTTCAATTTTTTCTCTGTTTATCTCTGCAAATGATGATTTAAGAAAGTCTACGAAATTTTCTTTATTTTCATCTAAAGTTTGTAGACTAAATGTATTTATTAATAAATACGCTGTTGATTTATGGATAAATTTGAGTTGGAGATTTTTTTCTGCATTCAACTCATCCACCTTACACTCAATATTTTTTTTAATATTTGAATTAATATTTGTTGTTTCAATTTTCCCATTAGTGGTAATATACTCAACTTTAAATGAAGATTTTTCTCCATAAACTAACAAATAATAAAACCAAAAATTATTGCTTAATATTCTTGCTTTTTTTGTTTCGATTGAACCATCGGAAACAATATAATGATATAATTTCTGCCTTATATTTTCAATTGTTTCGTCATTTATTTTCAATATTTTACTTCCCCTTGGAATTGAGTTGGTGTTATCACAAAATACAAATGCATTATTCTTGATGAATACCATTTTTACTGGAAATAATCTTGCTGTTCTTTCACAATAATCATTTAATTCTGATGACATTGCACTAGATAAGTGTCCATCTTCTATTGCACTTAGATCGAATTTTATTTTCACATAAAATTCAATTTCAGTCATATTTCGGTTTAATTCATTATAACTTCTGTCCAAAAGATAATCTATATTATTTTTACTTTTATAGCGATAAAGTGCTGGGTGAATTTTTTCCAGATTTGCTCTAAATACTAAAAAGTCTTGTCTCAGCAATTTTTTATCAATTATTGAGGGTTTATTTTCATAATCTTGACTAAATAAAGGAGTGGTAAATAGCAAGATTATTTTAATTAATAGCACTGTTATTTTTCGATATATCATTTGTCGAATTTTATCACTTTTTTTCTTTTTTATAATTGCCACTAACGGTTTGCAGCTACAAGAAGTTGGCGGTTTTTACCACAAATATTGATGCGGAGAACGAAATTTTAGGCTACCACAAAACTGTCTGCGTGCCACTGAACCGCCAATTTTTTGTAGGTGCTGTTGGGTGCTGGGCTTTTCTTATGTACATTTTTTTTTAATTAAACGATTGTCTGAACTCAAGAGGAGAAAAATTTGTTTTTGTTTTAAATAATTTGCTAAACGATTGCAAATGTTCAAAGCCCAATTCGTAAGCGATTTCGCTGACAGATAAGTCTGTAGTTGATAATTTTTCTTTAGCTTTGTCTATTAGTTTGTCGTGAATGTATTGCTGCGTAGTTCGTCCTGTCAATGTTTTGAGCAAAGTAAGTAAATAGCTTGATGAAATGTTCAAATTATCCGAAATATATTGAACTGTAGGCACACCTTTTATTACTAAAACATCGTCATTAAAATAGTCTGAAAGTAACTTTTCTAATCGGTCAAGGATTTGATGATTTCTGATTTTTCGCGTAATGAATTGTCGCTGATAAAAACGTTCTGCATAATTCAATAGTGTTTCAAGTTGTGAAATGATAATGTTTTGGCTGAAATTATCAATGTTTGAATGATATTCCTGTTTGATATTTTCAATGATGCTATTAATCGTTGTTTCTTCTTTGTCAGAAAGAAACAACGATTAATTTACCATATAATCAAAGTATTCATATTTTTTTATGGTTTTTGCTAATGATGTGCTCCAAAGAAAATCGGGGTGTATCATTAAAATCCAACCCGATTGATTTTTGATTTCTTCTTTGAAAACTTCAACGCCAAATACTTGGTTTGGTGCAACAAAAGACATTACGCCTTCGTCAAACTCATATTGTTGCTGTCTATATTGCAATTTCCCGCTCAAATTACGTTTTATGGAAATTGAATAGAAGTCAAAAATGGCACTTAATTTTTGACCTTTTTCTTCATCGCTGAATTTCAAATCAGCATAATTAATAATGCTGATTTGAGGATGTTCTGGCTTGGGCAAATTCCGTAAACGATGAAATTCCGTTATTGTTTTTATTCTTATTGATTTCACGATTATAAATTTAATTTCTTTTTTTTGCTTTTGCTTTTTCAAGGGTTTTATCCATATACTTCAAAAAGAAATTTGGTGCAATTCTTCCCATAAAATACAATGCTTTTGACATTCCAGGTTTGATTTCGAACTTGTCTTTCAATAGTCCGTTGATTGCTACACTAACCATCTTTTCAACTTTCATAGCTGGGCCTGCACTATCTTTCTCGATATCATTTGTAAAAGCATTCATCAAAGTCGTATCTGTTAAAGGTGGAGCAAGTTCAAATACTTTTATGTTCGTATTTTTCAACTGCAAACGCAATACTTGTGTATAAGCGTGAATACCCGATTTTGCTGCACTGTAGATTGGCGAAAGCGGAAATGGTAAAAATGCCAGACCAGAAGAAATATTGACTATTGCCGATGATTTTTGTTTTGTCAGATGGGGTAGAAATTGATGCGTCATCCACATTGTTCCCAATAAATTTGTCTGAATTTCACTTGTCAAGTTTTCCAAACTCATATTGGTATCTCGCAAATCCAAGTTCCGCATTATTCCTGCATTGTTGATAATGATGTTAAGTTCAGGGTACTGTAGTGTAACCTGAGCATAAAGATCTTCAATGTCTTTCGGTTTGCTGACATCGCTTTGGAAAGTGCCCACGTTGGGGAACTTCTTTTTTGTTTCATTCAATGCGTCAGAGTTACGTCCGGTAACTATAACATTTGCGCCTTGTTCGGTTAATTGTTTTACAAGTTCTAAACCGATTCCGCTTGTTCCGCCTGTAATAAGTACGGTGCTATTTTTTAATTGCATAATTTTTTGTTTTTAAATGTTTATGCAAAGATAGAGAGATGAGCAATATCGGAAGTAGCGAAAAGTCAGAATGTTGTAGCCAAAAGTCAGAATGTTTAACGAATGACATTTTTTCGGCTTGCTGCTAACGACCGAGGCTATGGGCATTTGTCCGTCAGCTGACGGAGGGAGCATTAGCTACGCTGATTTTCAATTCGCTGTCGTGGAACGACAAAGTGAATGCGGGAGCAAAACCTCCAAATTGCATGTCAACCAGCCTGTGCGCATAGTGTGTTACCCACTGATTTTTATTTTATAAGATGATACATAATCGGAATATTGAAATTGCTCCTTAAATAATCTATATAATCCAATGTCGTTTTATCTATTTCAAATTCACCTGCAATTATCATATCAACCTTAAAATTAGAATTATTCCAAAATGCATATTCAAATAATTGCCCTATTGCTTGTCGAATACAGGATTTTGCAGAACTACCAGTCTTAACTTCGTAAAAATTATAGCTATCTTCTGACTTTTTCACAACAACATCAATCCTGTTCCCATTTATACGATTCTCCAGACCAACTGCATGTTCACCAAATGTTGAAATTAATTCATTGTAAAGTTTTTCTTGTAAATACGAATGTCTAACATCAATATTTATTTCTTTTTCTATCGTATTGTAATTGCTTTTTTGGGGAAGATGTTTTATTCGATTATCAAATTCAAAATTTATTTTCTTTTGTATATTCTCAGACAGAGTTTTTTGTTCTGTTTCAACTTCTTGATAGATGTTTAATAAATCGTCAAATGTTGATAGTATTCTGTCATAATCAAGTTCATCAATATCCATTAATTTTCCGATAAAAATAAATGTTCCATTTTGAACCAATTGGTCATTTATCTCCCGAACATTCTCAATTTCACTTCGTTTATCTTTCCAAAACCACATTTGATAATCAACAAACAATTCAGGTTCATTTCGGATTATCGAATTTAGTTTTAAAATCTTGGGATATAATACACTCAAATCAGGAAGAGATCGGCTTGTTTCTAGTGAAAAAGCTATTCCATATCGTAATCCCTCATTTTCAAATCCGATGTTAAATTGAATTTCTTTTCGTCCTCCATAATGAAATGCCCATCCATCATCCGAAATTGTTTGGTCTGTAAAAATCAAGGAACTTGCTTTCCTAGAAAGTCCTTTAATCTCCTTTCTCAAATCTTGAAGTTTCCCAAATTGATATTTCTGAGATTCTTCATTTATTTTATCAGCTATTTCTCTAATATCCATTGTGATAGTTTTATTTAAATGTGGGTAACGCTAAAGGCTATTGGCATTTGGCGGTTTGCGGGAGCATTCGCTGTCGTGGAACGACAAAGTGAATGCGGGAGCAAAACCTGCTAAATGCACGTCAGGGAGCCAATGAACATAAGAGCGTGTGTTAGCTGCTGTTTTTTCTATTTGTTCATTTGTTCTTCGGCATCAATTAATGGTTGATACCATTCCCACATTTCTTCTAACGTTTTGAAGTTATCAGGAACTTTATTTCCTTCTTGAAATACTTCATCGGGTGTAGTCGGCAGAGTCCAATGTCTATAACTTTCAACTGTTCTACGAGGATGATTAGCAATAGAACTTTTAAAAAATGAATCTACAAAATCATAGTGATGTGAATGAATAAAATTAGTCCAAGACTTTTTCACATCTTCTTCTTTTCGTACATCAATGAGTTCAAATTGCTCCATATTTCTTTTTTCCGGAGTTCCCCAAGCTTTTCCCATTAAATTTATTGCCTCAATATCACTTTCAGGAGCACGGTATCCAAAAATTGTCACTCTTTCTGCAATTTCTAGTCTATATGATAAAGCATCCCATTGGCTTTTTATATATTTATCAGAATTATAGTCTTTTTTGTCTACTGGGTAAAGAAGTTTTGTTGGTTCAAAATACTCTTCAGTTTTTCTTGAATACCAACCTGCTGGGCCAGATTGTTCATCTTTTGCACTATATCCAATTGAAACATTTCCATGAAGAAAAAGTATTCCTGGGGTTTTAGTGAATTTTCCATTTCTCAAGTATGCTTGATACAAGAAAGGATCCCAATTAAAAGATGCAATAACATCTTTATTATGCCTCAAGGACATAATTAAATAATCGTATATAGTAGGTTTATTAGGTAATTCTAGCTGTTTAAAATAATTATATATTTCAAGTTCAATCTCGTTTTTAATTTCAGGAAACCTATTGTCTGAGGTCAATTTACTATAAAATTTTTCAAAGTCTGTTTGTAATGATCTTAATTCATCGGGAAGTTGATTAACTAACCTTTGTAAATTCAATACTTCAACAATGTTATTCATTGCTGGCAGTATTTTATTATTCTTTTCGTTATCACGTAATGTTGCTGCAATACTTGCACCAGCTCCGAGTAGTACTAAATGGGTACCACCACCATGAACTCTTTTTATTTCATCTTCTCGTGTCATTTACTATTATATTAATAGATGTTTATCATTTCGTATTCGAATAAATCATTAACATTTCTTGTATTTTTTCATCTGAAAGATAATCTGTTTTTAAGCACTGTTTAGCTGCATTTCCGTTCTTTATAGGTGCTTGTCTGTAATAGGCATCAAGGAGTTCTTCTTTGGATGTTGTTGTTATATATTCAGTTTTAATGAAGTTAGTAAATGTATCAATAAGTTCGTAAAACTTGATAACTTTATAATTTCCATATTCATTTCTTAAATAGTATCCCTTGTTATTATATTTTACATAACAAAACCCTAGATTGTCTTTCAAAATACTGTAAATTCTCAGTATCGAGAACTCAATCTTAATTATTCCATTCTTTAATTCTGTAATTGTTTCGAATTGTGTCATTTTTTCATTTTTTAAAATAGCAGCTAACACCTATATATGCGCTATTCTATTTAGATATGCACTGTTCAACAGCGCATAGTTCTACTTTATAAGTACTTGTTATTGCCTAACTCATTTTTTAGCACTCCAAAAGTACAAACTATAATTAACTCACACAACAATAATTATGTTTATTTTAAACTTTAAATTAAAAATAATTATTTATCTTAGATTTTAGTACGTTTAGAAGCTATCGGTATATATAGTTCTGTTTTTGTAGTAGATAGATGTTTCGTACAGGCATATTGCTGTTGCTACATTACGCAAGGATAAGATGTGCTAGTACCAGGGTGATATAAAATAGTGCATTTTCAGCGCAACATAGTGTAATTTTAAAAAGGTTTAGTACTTTTTTAAGTCTACATAGTACTTTTTCATGCCTACATAGTGGCTTGACGAAATGAAATAGTGGCTGGAAGAAACGTCAAGCTACCTTGACAAACCTTCAAGGTGGCTGGAAGAAACGTCAAGGTGGCTTGAAGAAATGTCGAGGTGGCTGGAAGAACCTTCAAGGTGGCTGGAAGAACTGTCAAGGTGGCTGGAAGGAACGTCAAGGTAGCTGGAAGAAACGTTGAGGTGGCTTGAAGAAATGAAAAACCACTATGTAGCGCTGTTGAATAACTGTCAACATGCTTATTAGTAGTATTATACGTTGTTAGCCTACTATTATAGGCTTTGAATGCGAGTTTATACCGTAAAGAGTCTCAGAGAAAAGAGAATCAATCGAAAAGAAAAGGCTTCTTAGCACTAAAACGAACACGCATAGTGGGTATGAACAAAAGAAATATAGGATTGTTAGGTGCTTATATATAAAAATGCCCGGCGATAATGGGTGCATTTCACTAGCTTATGAAACGAGCATTTACCTAAGCCATTTCATTTATAATAAATTCGTAGTGAAAATAGTGTTCGCGTTATTAGGCTTAATCAGTCTGGGACTGGGAATCATAGTAGCTTTTCTGCCCTTGCTTCCCACCGCTGCCGCGCGATCAATGTCACTAAGTTAGCAAGAGGTAGAATTATTTTGTTTACTTCTCAAACAAACGTTTACGGTGTTCAATTCCCCAGTTAGCCAGTTCTTCGAGTATCTTCTCCAATGTTTTACCATATTCCGTGATTTCATATTCTACTGATATGGGTTTGGTATTTAAAACTGATCTCCTGACCAGTTCATTTGTTTCCAGATCCTGTAATTCTTTCGACAACATTTTAGCCGCAATACCATTTACATTGCGCTGCAAATCCATAAACCGCATTTTCCCTTTTAGAATTAATGCACCGATAATTTTGATTTTCCATTTACCGGAAAGCAATTCCATAGTATCATTAATCGCCAAGAAGGTATATGTACAGGTATGAACGATTGTTTCGCTTGCTGTGTTTTCAGTCATAATGAATGAATTAATTATTAGACAAAAATAGCTTATAACGTAATTGTAATTTCTATTCGTTTCTTTAAGGAAACCACTTTCCAAAAGGAAACACATTACAAAGATATACCAGATTGAGTTTACCTTTGCATCATCAACAATGAAAGTTTGATAGAGTATTCAATTTTATATAAAAATTATTTATATGACAACACAAGTGAACAAAGAAAATCAAACAGGTCTGATCCTGGTAATTGGTGCTACCGGAAATCAGGGTGGTAATGTAGCACGCAAATTGTTGGCAAACGGTCATCAGGTTCGAATTCTCGTTCGTAACCCCAATGCTCCGGCTGCTCAGCTGTTGGCAAAAGCCGGTGCCGAAGTGGTACAGGGCGAATTGGGCAACAAAGCGGCAGTAGCTTCCTCTATGCAAGGCGTTTCGGGAGTTTTTTCTGTTACAGTTCCCGATCTTACCGGTGGCGATTTAGAAAGTCTTTATGCGGAAGAACTCGTGCAGGCAGCACTCGAATCCGGTGTGAGTCAATTTGTACACACATCAGTATCCAGTTGCGATAAGTTTCCGCGTTGGAAGGGTCATGAATTACTGATAAAATTTAGGGATGAAAAATGGGCGGCAGAAGAATCTGTACGCAAAGCGGGTTTTGCATACTGGACAATTTTGCGTCCTACATGGATAATGGAAAATTGCGCCGAGCCTTTAGCAAAGTTCATGCTCCCTCAACTGAGGATAGGCAAAATTACCACAGCATTAAAAGCCAATACGCGCATAGACATGATTGCAGGCGAGGACATTGGTACTTTCGGCTGTGCTGCTTTTGAAAACCCGGAGTTTTTCAACCGTAAGCATATTGAACTGGCCGGTGACTCACGTTCAATGACTGAAGTTGCAGCAATATTAAGTCGTGCCAAGGATAAAAAGGTAGTGTCTGTTTCTCTTACTGAAGAGGAAGCCGTAGCAGCAGGATTGCATCCTGCCTCAGTTAGCTCACAGACATGGATGAATGAAATTGGCTATCAGGTGGACATTGAAGCATTGAAATCATACGGACTACCATTGACAACATTCGATGATTGGGCACTTAAAAATCAGGATAGTATCATTATCGACTAAATAAGTTTCAGGTTCCCCTTCAAGTCTATTCAATGCACCAATGTGGTTAGTTCAAGTCTGAGTGCAACGGAGACTTGTACTTAGTATTTAGAAGTTTTCAACTTCTATTATCAGTCAATAGACTGACTTATTTAGCTTCGCTAATTCCCAATTTCAGCACAAATCACCGCTTCACTCAGACTTACGCTAGTGAACGACTGCAAATGTACAGACAGGGAAAAAATGAGGGTTGTGCTCGTTTGGTGTTCACTGTCAAAGTCTGAACCACGATTAAATCAGATTAAATGATTTAAATGATTTAAATGATTTAGCTGATTTCAGAATATCTGTTTTTATCTGATTAATCAGCTAAATGACTGCGAGGGTTCAAAGTCTAATCGGACGGAAATTAAGCTTATAGATAGTTTTTTAAGTCAATTATAACTTTCAATTATTCTTTTCCTATGCTTAAAACCCCACTCCGCAATTACGAAAGTCAAATCTTTGAGTGTGGAACCATACTCCGTAATTTCATATTCTACGTTAATTGGCTGGATATTCAACACCTTTCTTGTGATGAGCTGATTTATTTCTAAATCTTTCAAATCTCTACTCAGCATTTTGCCTGAAATACCTTTGATTTATCGTAATAAATCTGAATATCGCATTTTTTCATAACAGAGGCAGGCTATAATTGGTAATTTCCATTTGCCATTTAATAAGTCCATTACATCATGAATGGCCATTAACGTTTTGCCACATTCCTTTGTTTGATATATTTCTTTTTCCATTATATGTTATATGGTTACTCGTATGTTACTATTACTTTTTGTTGTATAGTTACAATTAGTAACAATATTTCCGTAGTTTTGTTGCGTAAATTTTAAATAACAGGAAAATGAAATTAATAGAAAATTTGAATTGGCGGTATGCCACAAAGAAATACAGCACGCAAAAAGTGAATGGAGATGATTTGGAAAAAATAATCGACGCCATTAATCTTTCAGCGTCATCAACAGGAATACAGACTTATAGGCTTTTTGTAATTGAAGACCCTGAGATGCGAAAAGAATTAGGTTCTGATTCATTTAATCCACAAATTGTGGAAGCCTCGCACCTTTTATTATTTGCAGCATTTGATTCAATCTCACAGGAGACCATCGACAACTATATCCGGTTGGTTGCAAAAGTAAGAGAAATGCCTGTAGAAGATTTAGCCGGGTTCAAAAGTGCTCTTGGTGCTCTATTAACAAGAACAGACGACGAAAACTTTATTTGGTCTGCCAAACAAGCATACATAGCATTAGGAACGGGGTTAATTGCTGCCGCAGCTTTACATGTAGATGCAACACCGATGGAAGGGTTTAGCACTGAAAAGTTTGACGAGGTTTTAGGGCTGAAAGAAAAAGGACTTAAAAGTGTAGTTTTGCTTGCTTTGGGATATCGCGATGAAGAAAATGATAAGTACGCTAAACTTAAAAAGGTAAGGGTGCCTAAGGAAGAGTTTGTAATAAGG
>Ga0302296_1001446_pt1 | contig 17080 bp, 15 predicted proteins | sample III_Fen_N3_1_FD_194546 | JGI IMG/M metagenome (GOLD analysis project Ga0302296, IMG submission 194546) | Peat permafrost microbial communities from Stordalen Mire near Abisko, Sweden - III_Fen_N3_1 | ecosystem: Environmental > Terrestrial > Soil > Wetlands > Permafrost | place: Sweden: Abisko...
CCGGAATATAAAGCAAATAACGTTACAGACAGCAACAAGGATACCTACTGGGCAACCAATGATCATGAAAAATCGGGTAGTTTAATAATCGATCTAAGTGGAAAAAAGCAAATCAGTTTCGTTGTACTTCAGGAGTACATCAAATTGGGACAGCGGGTGAAAAAGTTTTCCGTTGAAGTTGAAAAAGACAATATCTGGCAGGAAATCGCGGCAGGAACAACTATCGGATACAAACGTATTTTACGCTTCAATTCGGTTGAAGCACAAAAAGTACGACTGCTGATAAACGACTCCAGAGCTTGTCCGGTGATCTCAAATATTGAAGTTTATTAGGCTCCCAACTTCCCAGATACAAACCGACCAAAAGATGTAATCGGATAGGACTTCTTTAAATATCTGACAGACTGACACGTAAAATGACAGTAAGGACAAATAAATAAATCATCCTCTATTTCAGTTATTTATGAATTTATATCTTGGATACTGGGATAAACAAATGTAAAAATGTCCATCTATAGTCTTAACTTAGGACAATATCTTCTTTGGCATAATATCTGCTAAAAAGGTTGTCAAATTATTAATTGAACGTTTAACCTATTAAAATAATTCAAAAATGGCAGATTTAAAAGGAAAAATCCTTGCTGGTAAAGTATTAGTACAGCCTAAGGAAGCAGAAAAGAAAACAGCTAGTGGAATCATCATTCCTGATTCAGCAAAAGAAAAACCACAGGTTGGTAAAGTGGTATTAGTTGGTTCACCAAAAAAGGATGAGCCTATGGAAATCAAGATTGGCGATACCGTATTCTATGGAAAATATTCCGGGACCGAACTAAGCATCGACGGAACTGATTACCTTTTGATGTCGCAAACTGACGTTTTGTTTGTAGCTGAATAATTGATTAATAACGAATTAAATAGAAGTAAAAATGGCTAAAGAAATTAAATTCAATATCGAAGCGCGCGACCTCCTTAAAAAAGGAGTGGACAAATTGGCTGATGCAGTAAAAGTAACTCTCGGACCAAAAGGCCGCAACGTAGTGATCGAAAAAAAATTCGGTGCACCACAAATCACCAAAGATGGTGTAACTGTTGCAAAAGAAATTGAGTTTTCAAATCAATACGAAAACATCGGTGCACAAATGGTGAAAGAAGTAGCCAGCAAAACCGGTGATGACGCAGGTGACGGAACAACTACAGCTACTGTACTTGCTCAGTCGATAATTTCGGTTGGATTGAAAAACGTAGCTGCAGGAGCAAATCCAATGGATTTGAAACGCGGTATCGACAAAGCTGTGCTAGCTGTTGTTGAAAGCATCAAGAATCAGGCTCAGAATGTTGGCGACGATTTCAAGAAAATTGAACAGATTGCCAAAATTGCTGCCAACAATGACAGCGCAATTGGTGCCTTGATTGCTGAAGCAATGAAAAAAGTAAATAAAGAAGGTGTAATTACTGTTGAAGCTGCTAAAGGAACTGAAACTTATGTGGATGTTGTTGAAGGTATGCAATTCGACCGTGGTTATATTTCTCCATATTTCATCACTGATGGTGAAAAAATGGCTACCGAAATGGATCGCCCTTTCATCCTGATTCATGACAAGAAAATCAGCACCATGAAGGACCTCCTTCCAATTCTGGAACAATCGGCTCAGACTGGCCGCCCGCTGATGATTATTGCTGAAGATGTTGATGGTGAAGCATTGGCAACTTTGGTTGTAAACCGCTTACGTGGTTCGTTGAAAGTTTGTGCAGTGAAAGCTCCTGGCTTTGGTGACCGCAGAAAAGAAATGCTGGAAGACCTCGCAGTATTAACAGGTGGTGTAGTGATTACCGAAGAAAAAGGTATGAAACTTGAAGACGCTACTCTTGAAATGCTTGGTACAGCTGAAAAAATTACTGTAGACAAGGAAAAAACAACTGTTGTTGCCGGGGCAGGTGATCCTGCTGCAATCAAAACACGCGTAAACCAAATCAAAAAACAAATTGAAACTACCACCTCTGATTACGATAAAGAAAAACTTCAGGAACGTTTGGCTAAATTAGCCGGAGGAGTTGCTGTACTTTATGTTGGTGCTTCTTCTGAAGTTGAAATGAAAGAGAAAAAAGACCGTGTTGATGATGCTTTGCATGCAACCCGTGCTGCCGTTGAAGAAGGAATCGTACCTGGCGGTGGTGTTGCTTATCTTCGCAGTATGTCAGTTCTTAACAAACTAACGGGCGAAAATGATGACGAAAACACTGGTATTGAAATCGTTAAACGTGCTATACAGGAACCATTACGCCAGATTGTATTCAACTCAGGAAAAGAAGGTGCAGTAGTTGTTCAGAAAGTTATGGAAGGTAAAGACGATTTCGGGTACAATGCCCGCACTGACGTTTATGAAAATCTATACGAAGCAGGTGTTATTGATCCTGCCAAGGTTACCCGCATCGCGTTGGAAAATGCAGCTTCAATTGCAGGGATGTTCCTGACTACCGAATGCGTATTGGTTGAAGAAAAAGAAGACAAACCAGCTATGCCACCAATGGGCGGTGGAATGGGTGGCGGCATGGGCGGAATGATGTAATATCCGCACATACACTTCAATAGATATTAGCTTTAAAAACCTCTTCCGGGAAACCGAAAGAGGTTTTTTAGTAAAAAAATATCTGCGAATTCCATTGCGCTATAATTCAATATATCCTAATCGTATGTTAATGAGGTAAATGAACAGTTATACAGGTAAGACTCAACATAAGTCATATATAAGTCCCCCTGTTTTCGAGCTTTGTGAACACCAGACAATTGTGTTAATATTATTTAAAAATTGATAGGACAGAAGAACCCTAAAAATCTTATTTATTTTATACGCATCAATGTTGCAGTTCATCCTTATTTCAAAGGACTTGAAGTATAAAACAATGAACTATTTTTCGTAAATTTGATCGATTCTATCTGTGATATATATTAAATATCATATGAAATGGTTTTGTCGTTTATAAATATGAAGAGAGAAATTAGTATCGGTACTTTAACCCATCACTTTAAAGAACATGCAAATCCATTCTTGCGTGAAAACAAGAAGATTATATTACAATTCATTTTTACCCTATTCTTTTTTGGCATCGGGATATGGTTTATCCAACATCAGCGTTCAGAATTAGTAGTAGTAAGTGATGTACTGAAATCAGCAAACTGGTGGTGGGTAATCCTTGGACTTACACTAACGGCAGTGTACATTTTATTGCAGGGGCTGATGTACGTTTTTGCATTTGCCTCAACACGCAGTAAAGTTTCACTCTATGACTGCACAGTGCTTTTTATAAAACGAAATTTAATCAGTATTTTCTTACCGGCAGGAGGTGTTTCATCACTTGCCTTTTTCACTGGTGCAATTGAAAACAAAGGAATCAGGAGTACCAAAATTCATTTTGCCTCATCGATTTATGGATTTATAGGAATACTTTCGGTCGTCATCGTCGCAGTTCCGGCATTTATGTACGCCATTGTTGAGGGAACTGTCGGATCCGGAGAATGGTATGCATTGGCAACGATAATACTTTTAAAATTTTTCTTGTTCTTCGTCTATCGTTCAATCATGAAGAAAGGCGTTTTCTATATCCTGTTGGTAAAGCTGGTACCTACAACTGAGGTCTTCATGACTGATATGCAGAATGATCGGATTGATAAACGACAATTCATTTACACAGTCCTTATATCAGTAATTATTGAATTCATTGGGATCGCACACCTATACGTTGCCATGATAGCACTCAATCTTCATCCATCGATTTTGGCTGCTGTACTGGGTTATATAATTTCTGTCATATTTCTTATCGTTTCACCTTTTCTTCGTGGACTGGGAGCCATTGAAGTATCAATGACCTATGTTCTGATGCGTTTTGGATTTGGTAATGTAGATGCCATTGCAATTACTTTTCTTTACCGTTTCTTCGAATTCTGGACCCCACTGGTTGTCGGTATTTTGGCCTTTATTGCCAAAGTGAATAAACTGCTTATGCGCATTTTCCCTGCATTTTTTCTTCTTGTGCTGGGAATCATAAATATAGTATCCGTATTAACTCCGGCGATCCATGAACGTTTGACCATGGTGAAAGATTTTTTACCTATTCAGGCGATTCATGTATCTAACTACCTGGTCTTAACTGCAGGATTTCTAATGCTGGTAACTGCAGCCTTTTTACTTAAGGGGCTAAGGTCTGCCTGGTATTTTGCTATTATTCTAAGTGTCATATCCTTGGTGGGAAATTTAACTAAAGCATTCGATTTTGAAGAATCGACGATTGCCCTCCTTGCCATTGGTGTTTTAGTTGGTACCCGAAAGGAATACTATATAAAGACTAATCCCAGAATGCGTAATGTTGGACTTCAAACATCAATTCTTACAGCTGCAGCCACCTTGATTTATGGAATTGTAGGCTTTTATTTTCTGGATAAAAAGCATTTCAATATTGATTTCAACATTTGGCAATCGTTACGCTATACGGTTCAAAACTACTTTCTTATTGGAAGCGTTGAATTAATTCCGGTTACTAAATTTGCCGGTAAATTCCTGCTCTCGATAAATATCACCGGATTCTTTTCCATCGCCTTTCTCATCTATACTTTTGTTCGGACTTATGTGCCTGAAGAAAATGTAACAGGAGAAGAATTATCCTTTGCCAAAGACCTGTTGAAAAAACACGGGAATTCAGCTCTTGATTATTTTAAGACTTCCAGTGACAAAATGATCTTCTTTTCAGAAAGCAAAAAGGCCTTTATATCATACGGTATTTCAGGAAATTTTGCTGTAGTTCTCGAAAATCCGGTTGCCGAAAACAAAGAAGCAATGAAAGAATGCATTACACAGTTTGACTTGTACTGCTATGAAAGTGGCATGAAAAGCATTTATTACCGGGTCCCTGAGGAAAGTCTTGAGATCTATCACCAACTCAAGAAGAAGAATCTGTTCCTCGGTCAGGAAGGAGTCGTTAACTTATCAACCTTTAGCCTGAGCGGAGGATGCAAAAAACCGATGCGTAATGCCATCAATAAAGTGATTGACCGTGGATATAAAGCGACAATACATACTGCCCCTGTTAAAGACGGAATCCTTCAGAAAATCAAATCTGTCAGTGACGAATGGCTAAATGATATGGGGCGCACTGAAATTATATTTTCCCAGGGAATGTTTGTCTGGGAGGAATTGAAGCAACAAACCATTATCACAGTTGAGAATGAAGAAGAAAAAATCATCGCTTTCCTGAATATCATTCCTGACTTTGCCAAAGACGAGGCAACCTACGATTTAATCCGTAAAACCAAAGATGCACCCAATGGAGTCATGGATTTCATCTTAATTGAACTCTTCAACTATTTAAAATCACAGAATTTCACATCCGTCAATTTAGGATTTGCACCCATGAGCGGACTCAATGATGCCCATACATTTCCAGAAAAATCCATGAAATTTGCCTACGAAAAGCTCAAATCATTTGCACAATATAAGGGATTACGCGAGTACAAAGAGAAGTTTGAGCCTCAATGGCATAACAAGTACCTGATTTATCAGCACGATTATGATTTACTCCAAATACCAACTGTTTTAGCCAATGTTATCAAACCATAGTTCTATGAAACGTATATCCATTCTGGCAACCTTATTGTTTTTATTCATAGGATTGACCTCAGAAGCACTGCCAGTCGATACCATTTCATATGGATCATTTGGTAAAATTGTGATCTATCATCCTGAAAACACACCAGATTCCTTTGTTCTTTTTGTTTCTGGCGATGGTGGATGGAACAAGGCAGTTAACGACATGGCCAGCAAGATTGTTAAACAAGGGGCTTTGGTTGCCGGTATAGATATCAAACATTACTTCAAAAGAATTAAATCGTTGAAATCGAAGTGCTATTACCCTGCCGGTGATTTTGAAGAAATGAGCCTGACCATTCAAAAGAAATACAAGTTCAACCAATACCTCAAACCAATATTGGTTGGCTATTCATCGGGGGCAACACTCGCTTACGGCGTTCTGGCACAGGCCCCTGCCAACACGTTTAAGGGGGTAATTTCAATAGGGTTTTGTCCCGACCTTGAAATTGACCGTCCTCTTTGCGATGGAACCGCTCTCGTCTCGCACGCTATGAAACCAGGCCAGGCATTTTACCTGGAACCCTGCATGCAGCTCACCGCACCTTTCATTGCACTCAATGGTCTGGCAGATCAGGTTTGCTCCTTCGATGCAACAAGGAAATATATGCAGGATATTCCCATGAGCGAAATAGTATCATTACCCAACGTGGGTCATGGATTCGCGGTAACCAGGAATTGGATGCCCCAGTTTATAACTGCCTATTCCAAAGTTATGCACGAACCCAGTTATGCGGAGAAAATTGCTTCAAAAAACCGGTTGTTGCAATCTCAATCAGATTCACTTCTAAAAAGCGATTTGCCTCTGATTCTGATTCCAACATCTTTAAAAGGGAAACAACCTCTTTCATTATTCATTTCCGGTGATGGTGGCTGGACAAGTTTTGACCAGATTATATGCGAGAAACTCGCCGAAAAAGGAATACCTGTTGTAGGACTTGATGCCCAAAAATATTTCTGGAATGAAAAAAATCCCCAGGAAGTTGCAGCAGATCTCACAGTCGTTCTTAATCACTACATGCAACTATGGGATAAAAAAACATTCGTTTTGCTTGGTTATTCATTCGGAGCTTGTGTTGCCCCATTTATTGCCAATAAGTTCTCAGATCAGTTAAAAGAATCCTTAAAGGGAGTCTATTGTTTCTCTCCTGATCCAACAGGTGATTTCGAAATACATATTGCCGATATGTTGCATTTCAAGACTCATGATAAATATAATGTGCCCAATGAACTGAAACAAATTAAATCCCTGAACCCGGTATGTATTTTTGGCGATGATGAAGACAGTGATATTCGGAATCTTTTTTCTGCAGGTGGAATAAAAGTTGTAACACTTCCAGGCACCCATCATTACAAAAATGATTTTAATGCAGTTGCAAATGTTATTCTTAAAGATTTCTGATATAATCCTTCTTTGCAATAATTCAGATTCTCCAGATCATTAATGGAATAATAAGATTATTTTAGGTAAAAAGATTATCAGACCACATATCAGGGCAGCAATTGCGCATATAAGAACAGCTCCTGCGGAGACATCCTTCGCGATTCTTGCTGTTTCGTGTTGTTCACGAAATAAATGATCGGTAAGCTTTTCTATTACAGTATTAAAAGCTTCGGTAGCCCAAACCATTGCAATGACAATCATTACAACACACCACTCCGCTTTAGACAGATGTAATAAAAAGCCTGCTGTCACAACTCCAACTGTTGCTATCAGATGAATTCGGGCATTTGGCTCCGATTTGATCAACTCATACACACCTGTAAAGGCATAGCCAAAGCTTTTTATTCTCCGTTTCAACCCATTTTTACTCTTGTTCATGATTTATTGATTGACGAATGGATGATTAATAAGCACCGTATGACAAGAAGTCTGTTTTTCATTTTCTGAGATTAAGTTTCAATTCTGAATTCTATCATCTCAAGCAACTCATTAATCCAAATCTACATATATTTACCAGACAATGATTGTTCAGTTGATGATTAATAAGAAAAAACAGTAAGTTTGAAAAAGATATGATACTTCTAAACACCTGTCACCGGTTCAGAAGGACAGAATCACATGAAAAGAAATGATTATGAGGGCAAAACTAATTATAACAATAGCTTTAATTGGATTTATATCGACCGTTTTCGGTCAGCAAAGCTCAAATTGGGATAAATGGAACTGGCTGATAGGTAACTGGGCAGGCGAAGGAAGCGGTCAGCCTGGTCAGGGGGGCGGCACCTTTTCGTTCAAACCTGACCTTGATCAAAAAATACTTATCAGGAAAAGCCATTCGGAATATCCCGCATCAGCCAACAAGCCACAAACTATTCACGACGATTTAATGGTTGTTTACCTGGATAATTCAGGAAATCCAGGGAAGGCAATCTACTTCGACAATGAGGGTCATACCATTAATTATTCCATAACCTATGCCGAAAAATCTATCGCATTAACAAGCGATAAAACACCCAATGCACCTGTTTTTCGACTGACATATTCATTACTGGATGATACCACTGTAAACACAAAGTTTGAAATGTCAAGGGACGGAGAAAATTTTATGACCTATATTGAGGGTAAAAGCAAAAGGATGAAATAGTGCAACACTAATCAGCTGTTATCCTGCAAAATAAACCCAACTTTTGGAATGTTTTCGATGCAGATGGAAGGGTCGGAACCGAAATATTTCCGGAGTTTGGAAATAAACACATCCAGGCTTCTGCCTGCAAAATAATCATTCTCACCCCATATAGCGGTTAATATCTGCTCCCTCCGAACAACTTTGTTTTTAGACAGACATAAAAGCTTAAGAACGGAACTCTCCCTTTCGGTTAACCTACGTTTCTGATCATCGATTTCAAGTAGCTGGTTTTGAAAATCAAATTGAAACCGTCCTATCTGAAAGATACTGTCTCCCGAAATCTTTGATAAATTACTACGGTTTAATATGGCATTAATTTTATAAAGCAGTTCATCCTCATCAAAGGGCTTGGTTATGTAATCATCAACGCCAATTTCGTATCCTTTCATTTTATCTTCTTTCAGCGAACGTGCCGTCAGGAATATGACAGGAACCTGGGTATTGAGGATTCTTATCTTTTTAGCCAGTGTAAAACCATCCATCTTGGGCAACATCACATCCAGAATGCAGAAATCGAAATGGCCGCTCTGAAAGCCTGCAAATGCAGTCTGCCCGTCACGATAAAGCTTAACTGAAAATCCTTTTAATTCCAGGAATTCAACCAATAGAAATCCCAGATTTAAATCATCCTCAACCAACATGATATTTACAATCCGGCTCATATTCTACGTTTTTTTTCATTGTTAGATAGAAATACAGGTAATGTGATCAGAAAAGTACTTCCCTTACGATTCTCACTTTTTACTGTAATCTTACCATGATGCGCCTTAATAACAGTTTTCACATAATACAGTCCGATACCAAAACCCTTGGTATTATGCATGTCCCCGGTAGAAATTCGGTAATATTTCTCAAAAATATGCATATATTCCCTACTTGGGATTCCAATGCCATTATCGCTCACCATAATTTCAACCATATGATCGACATTCCTGGTTTCAATCCTGATAACAGGCTTTTCATTTGAATATTTGATACTGTTTGTTATCAAATTTACAAAAACATCAGTCATATGTATACTGTCAGCAAACACCATAGACCTTTCAGCCTGAAGGACTCTGATCACTTCTCCACCGTTTTGCTCCAGTTGAAATGACATCGATTGAACGGCATCATTGATAAGCTGATGAATATCAACTTGTACCATATTATAATCAAACCCGCTGTTTTCGACAGCCGCCAGCTGTAAAAGCCTGTCGACCTGTTTCTGAAGCTTTTTGTTTTCTTCTTTAATCGCCGTGGCAAACTGACTGATTGTCTGGTCACCCAATTTCTGACTTCGGCTAAGGATCAAATTCCCCGCCAGCGAAATGGAAGAAATCGGAGTCATAAACTCATGCGTCAGATTCCCTATCATATCTTTGACTTGTTGTGCGAACGACCGCTCACGCCTGTAATAAGCAAGGATTAAAAGAATTGAAATAAAGGTAAAGATGATTAGCAATACGGAAGTGCCGAACATGATGCCGATCCGTTTCAGAATGAATGAACTTCTCCCTGGGAAATGAACCGCCAGCTCGATGCTCGAATCAGGATAAGGAGATTCAAAGGTGTGGTGGAATAACTCCCCATTCTTAATCTTCTTATCTACTGACAACGACAAGGTATCTTCGCCGTTGATCAGGATGAAATGAAAATCCAGGTTAATATGATAGAACTGCAATTCTTTCTGGACCGTTGAATCAAGTCTGGAAATGATATTTTGAGTGAATACTTCCTTAGAGTTAATCAAACTGTCTTTCTCAATACTGTTTTGCATGGCTGTATTCAGTTCAACATCTTCAGCCATATTCAATGCCGTCTGACTAAGAGCCATGTTTACACCTTTGGTAAAAATAGCCTCTTGCATCTTAATGGATTCCATCAGCCAGTTCACCTGGATCACCAGCAATCCGATCATGGAGGCAACAGCGGTTATGGTCAGTATAAACCGACTTGTTCTCTTATTCAAACTAAGCATATATTGTTTCATCTTTATCTCCTGAAAAGCCCGAATAACCGATAAGATTTGTTTAAATATCCGTATTGTCCTTCCTGTGAAGTAAAGGTATTTAATAATCTGATGAGTCGTATCATTTTAACAATACATTAACACGCAAATTCTCACCAGTGATTCTCCAGCGTCTCATAGGGTATGAGTTTTCTTTCATTAATTATTCGGAATCTCCTTTTTCGCCATCTGCTGAAAATTAGCAACATCCTTCATTATTCCAGAACTTTTAACGAAGTACAAACATTAACATCCCATTAACAAATCAGTAACTTCTGTTAGGATATTTACCCTCTACATTTGTAAGGTAATAATTTACAAAGAAAGATGAGAACCATGAAAACAATACTATTTGTAGTCGCGTTGGCATTAACTGTTTCCTTATCGGGTAACGCATCAAATGTTTCTTCTGTCTCAAGGAATCAGACTGAAAACAGCATAGTTTCGAAATCTAACTCTTCCACATCGGTTAATACAGAAAAATCAAAAAAAGCTCATGGGAAGAAACACGCTCACAAAACAACGAAAAAAAAGAAATAAGTTCAATCGTTTTCAGTAACGATTTATTGAAGTATGCAAGTAAATAATGATTAACATTTATTTAAACATCTGGAAGTAAACTGAAAATATGGCAAAGAAAACGATGCCGGATCTTCATTAACCTTTCTCAAATGTTTGAATCAAACAAATTAATAACAATTAAAAAATCAAAATCATGAAAAAGTTAGTATTAGTATCAGCCCTTGTTTTAAGTATGGCAGTTGTGAGCATCGCTCAGACTCCAGCACCAGCTAAAAAAGAAGTAGTAAAAAAAGAAGCTGCTGCTCCTGAATTAAAAAAAGATGCAAAAGCAGTTCCTGCAAAAAAAGCAGTGAAAAAAGCTCCTGTAAAGAAAATGGAAGTAAAGAAAGAAGTTGCTGCTCCTGCAAAGAAATAAGCGATAAGCTTTTCGTATAAAAAATGCCTCATAATTTATGGGGCATTTTTTTTTGTGCCCAAGCCCGAACTTCGATCAGGATTTGATCACTATGGAGGGAGTGATGCCATATAATTCGGTTCTGATGAAAAACTGGACGGAACCAAATAGTGGTTAAAATTAAAGTGGTATCAAAACTTAAAATTTCATCCCGGGAACAAAACAAAGGATTATAGGTTGTATGCTTCGAATTAGCATTCTGACACCCTGGCGTTTAAATTGTTCTTTTGACTTTGAAGGCTGCTTCTTATTCCTGGTCCCCATAATTGATGGATCAGGATTTCTTACGGCCATTGTATTGATTCTAGAAACCATTGTCTGTTCAAGGTTAAAGTGTTGGTTGGTTCTCCTATTTACAAACCATTTAACAGGGCTTAATATTATTGGAAACTTATTCGAAGGTTATTCGAACCCTATTCGATGATTATTCGAATGAGAACGAACTATCTTCGAATAACCTTCGAATAACCTTCGAATGACCTTCGAATAACGTACAAGGAAAACAGCTCAATTAACCCAATACAACAGGGCAGAAGGCTTTGATCATGACCCTAATCAATTGGACAGGATGATGCGTCAATCCTTTGTTGACACCACACGTGGTTGGTGCTTGGATATGACAGAGGCACGACAGATGTATGATAGGAATATGACCAGGGTAAGTTGGGTTTCGCTAGACTGGCAGGATTCCTCTCTTTTCAAGCAGTTCGAGGCTCATGTCCCTGAGTTTGTATTTCTGGATCTTGCCGCTCGCAGTCATAGGAAAATCATCGACGAAAAAGATGTATTGAGGGATCTTGTACCTGGCGATTTTGCCGCGGCAGAACTCCTGGATATCTTCCTCGGTCAGCTGCATGCCGGCCTTGATCTTGATGAAGGCGCCTACCTGTTCACCGTATTTTTTGCTGGGAACACCTGCCACTTCGACGGCTTCCACTTCGGGCATGTTATAGATGAAGTTTTCGATCTCGCGGGGATAGATGTTTTCGCCTCCGCGGATAATCATGTCTTTGATGCGGCCGGTAATTCGGAAGAAGCCGTCTTCGGTTTTCACAGCCAGGTCGCCCGAATGGAGCCAGCCTTGTTCATCAATGGCTTTTGCCGTGGCTTCAGGATTGTTGTAGTATCCTTTCATCAGGTTGTAGCCCCGGCAGCATATTTCGCCCTGTTCTTCGGGAGGACATTCCTTCCCGGTTTCAGGATTGAAGATCTTCACCTCTACATTGGGAAATTCGAAGCCTACCGTGGTGGCGCGTACTTCAGGAGAATTATGGGTGCGGGTGGCGGTCATTCCGGGAGAGGTTTCAGTAAGGCCATAGACAATGATAATGTCCTTCATGTTCATCTTCTGCATCACCTGGTTCATGGTTTCGATGGGGCAGAGGGAGCCGGCCATGATGCCTGTGCGAAGGCTTCTCAGGTCGAACATATTAAACATGGGGTGGTTCAGCTCGGCAATAAACATGGTTGGAACGCCATACAGGGCGGTGCATTTTTCTTTTTCCACGGAAGCCAGTACCATGAGGGGATCGAAATTTTCGACCATGACCATTGTGCAACCATGGGTGATGACTGCGCAAAGGGCCAGTACGCAACCAAAACAATGGAACAGGGGAACGCAAACCAGTAAACGCTCGTTGTGGGTGAAGCGCATGCATTCGCCGGCAGCATAACCGTTGTTCAGGATATTGTAATGTGAAAGCATCACCCCTTTGGGGAAGCCGGTTGTTCCTGAAGTGTACTGCATATTGACCACATCGTGGGTGTAGATGGTTTCCTTGATCAGTTCAAGTTCCATATCGTCGATATGGCTGCCCAGCAAGATCAGTTCGGAGGTGTTGTACATCCCGCGATGCTTCTGGGGGCCAATAAAGATGACATTCTTTAGTTGGGGAAACTTCTCGCTGACAAGGTTTCCGCGCTGGCTGGTCTTTAATTCAGGAACCAGGTCAAAGATCATGTTCACATAATCGCTGTCGCGGAATCCGTCGACAAGACACAGAGTATGAATGTCGGCATCCCGAAGCAGGTATTCCAGCTCGGTAGTCTTGTAACTTGTATTGATGGTGACCAGTACGGCCCCGATCTTAGCTGTTGCAAACATGAAAGTCAGCCAGTCGGGCACATTGTTGGCCCAGATGCCCACCTTGTCGTCCTTACCCACTCCGATGTACAATAGCCCCTTGGCCAGTTGATCGACCCGTTCGTTGAATTGCCTGTAGGTGAAGCGTAAATTACGGTCAGTATAGACCATAAATTCCCTGTCGGGAGCTTCGAGAGCATACTTTTCGAGTAAATCGCCAAGGGTATAATCGAGTAATTGCATCGGATCAGTTTTTCAGGGGGAATGAAAATTAAAAGGGGGCATACACCACCGCAAGTATTTTGGCTGAGTTGTTGCTGCCTGCATGAACATTATGCATGACAATTGAATCAAGGTAAATGCTGTCTCCCTTGGCCAGGTTATAGACCTCCCTGCCGTAATTGATTTCAACTTCGCCGTCAAGCACATAGATAAATTCCTCGCCTTCATGAGAGGATAGCATGTGGTCGGATTGAAGCCCAGGTTCGATATCCACGATAAAGGGTTCCATGTTACGACCTGCCTTGTCGAAGGCAAGGGAGTAAAAGTTGAGGTGTTCGCGCGATTCACTGGCCTGGGAAGTGAAACGGGCACCCTTGTAATATTCTCCTGAACGGACCACCACGGGGCCATAGGAATCGCTGTCGTCGAGGAAGGTCCCCAGACGCACTCCCAGTGAACGGGCTATTTTGATCAGCGGAGCCAGAGATGGGATGTTCTTCTCCTCTTCAATAGTTTGAATAAGAGAAACCTCCATGCCGCTTCTTTCAGCCAGTTCATCGATACTGACCTTTTTCATCTCACGGATTTGTCTGATCTTTTCACCTACAGTTTTTCCAGCAGTCATAGTAAGGGCTTTTAGAGAGTGTTTCACAAAATTAGATTTATTTTGGTCTCACGCAAGTTCCTTTCGGGTGAAATTTAGTTGGATGGGTTGATTGAATTGGGCTTCAGGAAAGAAACGGACTTAAAGCATAAAATCTAAAAACAAAGAAATGCCACCAAATCACAAAGCCACAAAGTTTCACCAAGGTTGTAAATCAATTTAGTACTCTTGGTGAAACTTCGTGTTTTAGAGTCTTTGTGGCAAAAAAAGTCTTTTCGGAATGGTCCCTGTCGTATTAATCTGAAATAACCTTCGCCGGACGTACCCGTTTTAGGTACTCTACCCGAAGCATGAGCAGGAGCAGAATAAGGATGCAAACGATAGCCCTGACCGAATAGATCGTTGCCAGGGTTCCCTTGCTGGACATTAGCGAGAGAACAGGAGCGAGCAGCATACCGATCCATATCAGGAATGATTCGCCGTTCTCCTTTGTTTTCCATAGCCGGCTAAGCACTGGAAAATAGGCGATCACCAGGATGATCTGGGTCAGGGTATGGGTGACCACATGATTTTTGGTGATGAACCAGAACAGCAGGATAATTGTAACGGCCAGCAGGCATCCCTTGTCGAAGCGGCTGAAGCGCGAAGTGTGGTCGCCAAAGAGGTAGATGGCAATGGAGACGATGGCCGTAAGGGCCAGATCGGTTGTATTCAGAATATTGTCAAGCAAGCTGAAGTGTGCCGATTCCATGTAGGTGGTCAGACTGATGGCAACGGCGATAGTGAAAAAGATCCACATGGCCAGTGCAGGTCTTATTTTCTGCTTGTAGGTCAGCCAGCAATACCAGATGGTAATGGCCAGATTCAGGACAGACACCCCTATAATGGAGAATTGGCGGATCAGATTTTCGTGCATGGGTTATGAAACAAAAAGCTTAAAATATGATGCAAGTATATTACATTATTTCAAGCTTTAATCATACTTTTTTGATTATTGAGTGTTACATTTGTTAGAGAATATTGAACGCCTGAAACATATACCCATGTCATCATTTATCAATGAAGTCGAAATAGCCAGGATACTGGAAGAGAATAAAAAACCTGATCCGAAGAAAGTCAGTGCAGTCCTTAATAAGGCCAAAGAGATGAAAGGGCTTGATCTGGCGGATGTGGCGGTACTGACCAACATCAGCGATCCGATGCAGTTGTTCGAGCTTTTTGAGTCGGCCAACCACATCAAGGAAAAGATCTATGGCAAGCGGATGGTGATCTTTGCCCCGATGTATATCTCCAATCTTTGTGCCAACGAATGCAGCTATTGTGCCTTCAGGGCCAAGAACAAGGAACTTGTGCGGCGAGCGCTAAGTCAGGATGAAATCAAGCACGAAACAGAAATACTGATCAAACAGGGACACAAGCGTCTGCTGGTCGTAGCCGGTGAATCTTATCCCAAGGAAGGGTTCCAGTATATCATCGACTCGATTGCTACGGTCTATGAGGCTAAGGTCGGGAATGGTGAAATCCGCAGGGTCAATGTCAATATAGCCCCGATGGACCTGGATGAATTTAAGATTCTGAAACAAGCTAAGATTGGAACTTTCCAGCTTTTCCAGGAAACGTATCATCACGAAACTTACCACAAGGTGCATACCGGCGGGAAGAAGGCGGATTACGACTACCGTATTACGGCCCTTCACCGGGCTATGGAAGCGCACATTGATGATGTGGGCATTGGCGTGCTGTTTGGGTTATATAATTTCAGATTTGAACTTCTTGCCCTCATGCAACATATACAGGAACTCGAAAAGGTCTTTGGGGTAGGTCCGCACACCATTAGTGTACCAAGACTAGAACCGGCTACCGGCTCAGATATTGCCTCCCATCCACCCTTTGCGGTATCTGATCTTGATTTTCGTAAGATAGTAGCCATCCTTAGGCTGGCAGTGCCTTATACCGGCATTATCATGTCGACCCGCGAAACAGCACACATGAGGCGTGATACTTTTGCGCTGGGTGTTTCACAGATTTCGGCCGGAAGCCGCACCAATCCGGGTGGCTACAGCGACTCGTTGCACGACGACAGCGGTCAGTTCTGTTTGGGAGATCATCGTCCGTTGGATGAAGTGATTCGCGATGTGGCAGAAATGGGTTACATTCCGTCGTTCTGTACCGGATGTTACCGGCTTGGCCGAACGGGTCAGGATTTTATGGATCGTGCCAAACCCGGAGACATCAAGAATCATTGTAACCCGAATGCGGTTTCAACATTTATGGAATACCTGATGGACTATGCTTCGTACGAAACCCGCCTGATCGGTGAAAACCTGATTGAAGATGTAATTAGTTCGATGCACGGCATTGCCAGAGAAAGAGCCATTATTTTGCTCGAAAATGTCAAAAAAGGCAAACACGATATGTATTGTTAAAAGAGAAATCGAAAAATGAAGATAAAAGTCCTTTCAGTCAATACCTCAGAAAAAAAGGGAACTGTAAAAAAGCCAGTCGACATCATTAATTTGACTGATATTGGAGTCGTTGGCGATGCACATTCAGGCAAATGGCACCGTCAAGTTAGCCTTTTGGCAACTGAAAGTATCGCCAAATTTTCGGAAGAAGCTGGCCGGACAATCAATTTCGGCGAATTTGCCGAAAACATTACTACGGAAGGCCTTTTGCTGCACGAATGCCGTCCGCTCGACCGTTTCCAGAATGAAAACATAGAATTAGAAGTGACCCAGATCGGTAAAAAATGCCACGGTGATAATTGCTCCATTTTTCGCGAAGTGGGCAATTGCGTGATGCCCAAAGAAGGTATTTTTGCCCGTGTTATCCGCAGCGGAAATCTGAAAGCAGACGACCAACTGGAGTATCTGCCCAAAGTAATCAACATTCACATCATCACCCTGAGCGACCGCGCAAGTGCCGGTGAATATGCCGAC
>Ga0302296_1001448_pt1 | contig 17074 bp, 10 predicted proteins | sample III_Fen_N3_1_FD_194546 | JGI IMG/M metagenome (GOLD analysis project Ga0302296, IMG submission 194546) | Peat permafrost microbial communities from Stordalen Mire near Abisko, Sweden - III_Fen_N3_1 | ecosystem: Environmental > Terrestrial > Soil > Wetlands > Permafrost | place: Sweden: Abisko...
CATTTGAAAATCATTTTCAGGATTGAAATAAAGAGAATACCAGTAACTATCAGCGCTGCGAACTCCATCCAGGGATGAATGCTGTGCTGCTCATACAGTGCAGGTGTCTGCAATGCCGAAGATTCACTGGTAACCATTATGCAAAGGAAAATATTATTTGCAGTATGCGCACCCATTGCTGCTTCAATACCATCATCAAGTATTGTGATAATACCAAAGATCAATCCGAATACAATATACTGAGGGATCATAGTGAAAAACCCAAACTCCTTTACCTCCGGATTGAATGAATGCATCAGTCCGAAAAGGATCGAAGTCATTACCAGGGGAAACCACCTGTTCCTAACCAGGGCAGCGAATCCCTGCATAAGATAACCTCTGAATAATACTTCTTCGAAAGCAGCCTGGAAAGGGATGAATAAAATGGAAACAATCGAAAGCATTATCAGCGATGAGGTCTTATTGTTAATTGCAAAGTTAGCCGGATCGAGTTTGAGATAGGCGAAGAAATAAATTGCCGAGAGCAGCATCCAGATCAGTGCGGATATCAGAAACCTGTTCCATCTAATCTTCTTTGTTCCGTTTATTACCACGTTTAACGTTCTGTTGTTTAAAGGCTTAACGAGGAATGCAAATGCGATTAATCCTGCAATAAATGGAAACAGCATTATTATGAATCCTGTATTAGGACTCAGCCCAATTAAACTATAATCATTCGGATTGGCTGCAAACTGTGTGAAGATTCCGGGGTTTGTACCTAATTTTAAGAACATAGCAATTATCAGCGGGACAGCGCCGATTGTATTGGAAACGATGAGGATAACAAAAAACATCAGAAGATATCTCCAGAAGCTGTTTTTTCCTGTGAAAGTCGATTCAAGATGATTCATATCAAAAAATAAAAATTTAGAATTCGGAACTCGCCCTTTTAGGATAATCTATGGAGTAATGTAATCCCACACTTTCATGCCTGTTCTGAGCCATTTTAATTATTATATAACCAACATTAATAAGATTTCTCAACTCACAGATCTTTTTTGATATAAGAGATTTCTTATATAATCGTTCAGTCTCTTCATATAAAATGTCGAGCCTGATCATAGCCCTCTCAAGGCGGATATCTGATCGGACTATACCAACATAATTACTCATGATCATCTGGACTTCTTTACTGCTTTGCGTTATGAGCACCATCTCTTCGAGATGCGTAGTTCCCTTATAGTCCCATAATGGAATCTTCTCTTCAAAGGTCAGTTCTCCCAGTCTCGGACCAGAATGAATTGCGGCACGGTGAGAATATACTGCAGCTTCGATCAGCGAGTTGGACGCCAGCCTGTTAGCACCATGCAGCCCTGTGGATGAAGCCTCTCCCAGGGCATAAAGTCTGTCAATATTGCTCTGTCCGTCGGTATCAACTTTAATCCCGCCACACGAATAATGAGCACAGGGAACAACAGGGATCATATCTTTTGTTATGTCGATGCCTCTTTCAAGGCAATGTTCATAGACGTTCGGGAAGTGGTCCTTGAGACTCTCCTTGTTAAGGTGAGTACAATCAAGCCATGCATGATCATCTCCCCATATTTTCATCTCATTATCAATCGCCCTTGCAACGATATCACGTGGGGCAAGGGAACCACGGCTGTCGTATCGGTTCATGAACTTTTCGCCTGAAAGGTTCTTCAATACAGCGCCAAAACCACGTAATGCTTCGGTTATCAGAAAAGAAGGTTTTCTTTCAGGATCGTACAATGAGGTCGGGTGAAATTGTATAAATTCCATATTCTCAATGGTCCCTTTTGCCCTGTATACCATTGCAATTCCATCGCCTGTGGCGATTTCGGGATTTGTTGTTGTAAGATAAACATTGCCTATTCCCCCGGTAGCAACAACCGTAACTTTCGAAAGCAAAGTAATGACATTCTGGTTTTTAAGGTCGGCGACATATGCACCATAACATTTTATATCGGGATAGTTTCTTTTGACAATCTCACCCAGGTGATGCTGTGTAAGTATCTCAATGGCAAAATGATGTTCAAGGATTTCGATATTGGGTTCGTTCCTCACTCTCTCCATCAGTGTTTTCTGGATAATCTCACCGGTTTTGTCTTTATGATGCAGGATCCTGTATTCAGTATGTCCTCCTTCCTTGGCTAGATCGTAAGTGCCATCTTCCTTTTTATCAAATGAAACTCCGAGACTGATCATATCCTTAATACGGTCCGGGGCTTCCTGAACAACCATTCTTACTACTTCCTCATTGCACAAGCCGCCACCTGCAATAAGTGTATCGTTAATGTGTTTTTCAAAATTATCCGGTTCACTGAATACTGCTGCGATGCCACCCTGAGCATACCATGTGTTTGTGTCTTCCAGGGCAGCTTTTGTAACAACTGTTACCTTACCGTACTTCACGGCTTTCAAAGCGAAGGTGAGTCCGGCGATTCCTGAACCTATTACAAGAAAATCAGTTCTTTTCTTCATGATTGTTAAATCCAAACAGGGCATAAAGATACAAATAGATTGATTGATTTAATCTGTGTCCTCTCCTTCTGATCTTTACCCAGTCCCCCTCCTTGTAAAACACAACTTTTTGAATTACTTTTGTCAACCTCTAAAGTAAAATAAACCAATTATGGCTCAGGAAGATAATTTTAAAAAACTGGTTGCACATTGCAAGGAATATGGGTATGTTTTTCCATCGAGTGAGATCTACGATGGATTAAGTGCAGTGTATGACTATGGCCAATATGGCGTTGAACTGAAAAATAATATTAAAAAATACTGGTGGGACAGTATGGTCCTCCTCAATGATAATATAGTCGGACTCGACTCTGCAATATTTATGCACCCTACCATCTGGAAAGCCTCGGGGCATGTTGATGCATTTAATGATCCCCTTATTGATAACAAAGATTCCAAAAAGAGATACAGAGCCGATGTTCTGATTGAAGAACACCTGGCTAAAATTGATGATAAGATCACAAAGGAAGTTGAAAAAGCCAGGGAAAGGTTCGGCGACACATTCGATGAAAAAAAATTCCGGGAGACTAATCCAAGAGTTCTCGCCAATCAGGTGAAAATCGATGAGTTGAATGCCAGGTTTGCAAAGGCATTAAATGAGTCAAACCTCGTTGAATTAAAGCAGATAATAATCGATAATGAAATCGTCTGCCCGATCTCAGGTACCAGAAACTGGACAGATGTCAGGCAGTTTAACCTGATGTTCGCGACTGAAATGGGGTCTACATCAGAGGGTGCAAACAAGATATATCTTCGTCCCGAAACCGCTCAGGGAATATTCGTTAACTTTCTGAATGTCCAGAAGACAGGAAGGATGAAGATTCCTTTTGGTATTGCGCAGATTGGGAAAGCCTTCCGTAATGAGATAGTTGCGAGACAATTCATCTTCAGGATGAGAGAATTTGAACAGATGGAAATGCAGTTCTTTGTTCAGCCGGGAAGCGAGCTCGATTGGTTCAAAAAATGGAAGGAAACACGTATGAACTGGCATCAGGCCCTCGGATTTGGAAGTGAAAATTACCGGTTCCACGATCATGTAAAACTGGCACATTATGCCAATGCCGCTACAGATATAGAATTTAAATTCCCGTTTGGATTCAAAGAAGTAGAAGGAATTCATTCAAGAACTGATTATGACCTGAAACAACACCAGGAATTCAGCGGCAAAAAGATGCAATACTTTGATCCTGAAAAGGGAGAATCATATATACCCTATGTTATTGAAACATCAATCGGAGTCGACAGGATGTTTCTCCAGGTTATCTCCGCTGCATACCACGAAGAGGAATTAAAGAAAGAAGATGGCACAATAGATACCAGGATCGTATTAAGATTACCATCCTTCCTGGCTCCGGTAAAGCTGGCAGTTATGCCTCTTGTTAAAAAAGACGGACTCCCCGAGATTGCACTGAATATTGTACATGACCTTAAATTCGATTTTAATTGTCAGTATGATGACAAGGACTCTATAGGGAGAAGATACAGACGGCAGGATGCTATTGGGACTCCATACTGCATAACTATTGATCATCAGACTCTTGAAGATCAATCAGTCACAATAAGGTATCGCGACACTATGGCACAGGAAAGAGTCAAAATATCACAACTAAAAGATATAATTTCTGAAAAAGTAAGTATCAGAAGTTTATTGAAAATGCTCTAGTGGTTTTCTAACATTGAAATGTTTCCGGGACACGGAGGCGCTAAGGTTCACCAAAACTGTATTTTACAAAAGAATCTTTGTGTAACTTTGTGTCTTGGCGCCTTTGAGGCAAAAAAAAAAATAATTGAAAAACAAAGTTCTTATTATCACATATTACTGGCCGCCAAGCGGAGGCGCAGGTGTGCAACGATGGCTTAAATTCGCTAAATACCTTCCTGAGTTCGGGTGGGAACCGGTTGTCCTGACTGTCGATCCTGAATATGCTGCCTATCCGGTCACCGATAATTCCCTCAATAATGAAGTGCCAGATTCAGTAAAAGTATATAAAACCCTGGCAACAAATTACTTCAGCATATATAAAAAAGATAAATCGAGAATACCTTCGGCAGGCTTTGCAACCAACATTGATAATTCGTTAAAAGGCAAACTGCTTCGCTTCATAAGGGGTAACTTCTTTATCCCCGACCCCCGGAAAGGATGGAACAACCATGCTTTTAAAAAAGCTTGCGATCTCATTAAATCTGAAGGAATCAGGCACATAATTACAACGAGTCCTCCGCACTCTACACAGCTTATCGGATTAAAATTAAAAAGAAAATATCCTCAAATTAATTGGATCGCAGACCTGCGTGATCCGTGGACAGACATCTATTATTATAACCAGTTCTATCCTACGGTACTCTCAAAATCGATTGATCTACAGCTTGAACGCACTGTACTTAAGAATGCTGACAGGTTAATTACTGTCGGAGACTCTCTGAAAAAAATGTTTGAAGCGAAGGTAAAAGGGATTGGTGAAAAAGTTGAAGTTATAACAAATGGATTTGATGAATCTGATTTTAATACGTTCCCGCCAATCAGAAACGATAAATATACAATTACATACGTTGGTACCCTTTCAGATAATTATCCGGTTGAAGGATTGATACCCGGATTAAATAATTTAACGAATTCGGGAATTGATTTTAATTTACGTTTTGTTGGAACAGTGTCAGAAAAAACGAAAAACCTGTTAAAATCACAAATACATAGTAAATACCTGGAATTTCTTCCATATGCTGCTCACAGTGAGGCTATAAAATTTATGTATGAATCATCGCTTTTGTTATTGATAATCCCTCTCCATCTAAGTAACAAAAGTATAATTACAGGTAAGCTGTTTGAATATTTAGCATCAGAAAAACCGGTTCTTTGTCTTGGTCCGGCTGATGGTGATGCAGCTGAAATAATAAGGAACTGCCACGCCGGCCAAACTTTTGGCTATTATAGTTCGGATGATATTTCTGACTATCTGATAAACATTCGAAGTGAGGAACATAAATCAGACAAAGCCGCTATAGCAAGTTATTCGCGAATTAATCTTGTCAGACGTATAGTTGAAGTACTTGAATCTAAAGAAAAGACTGTTTAAGATGAAAATCCTGATGATTCTGGAGTCCGAATTTCCGCCTGATGTGAGGGTAGAGAATGAGATTCTTGCGTTGACTGAAGCGGGTCATGAAGTTCATCTTGCATGTTCAACAAGAAAAAACAGGCCTGAGAAAGAGGTTAAAGGGAAATTGGTTATCTACCGAAAGTCAATGTCTGCACTTATTTATAAGAGCAGCGTGGGTTGCCTTAAATTTCCGTTCTATTTTAATTTCTGGAGAAGTTTTATTTTCAGATTATGTGAAAAAGAGGCTTATGATGTCATTCATATTAACGATTTGCCGCTGAGCATTATTGGAGTTGAGGTAAAGCAAAAATTTAAAACTCTGCTGGTGATCGACCTCCATGAAAACTGGCCGGCTCTTTTGAAAACTGCTGCGCATACTCAGACTCTTTTGGGGAAATTACTTTCATCCAATAAACAATGGGTGGCATATGAAAAGGATATGCTGCCAAGAGCTGATAAAGTAATTATTATAATAGAAGAAGCCAGAGACAGGGTAATAGGTCTTGGAATTGACCCACTTAAAATTTGTATGGTTTCCAATACCATAAACTTTGAAAATCTAACTGTCACCTGCGGAAAAACAGAACAGGATATTCTGACTCTCTTTTATGGAGGAGCCATTAACCGGCATCGAGGACTACAGCTGGTACTGGAAGCTATAAGATTATGTGTCTTGAATAACCTCAGAATAAGATTGTGGATTGTGGGTGAGGGTAGTTTCAGAAATGAACTTGAGAAGATTGCCAGGACCCTTGGTATAGGTTCAGCAGTTAAGTTCTGGGGACAGAAGCCCTTCCCTGAAATGCTTGACATCCTTGCACAATCTGATGCCGCTCTTATCCCGCACCTAAGAACTGAAAATAATGACGCATCAAGTCCGAATAAGCTGTATCAGTATATGTATCTGAACAAGCCGATCATATCATCTGACTGTACCTCATTGAAAAGAATAATATCTGAGACACGGACCGGATTTATTTAAAAAAACGACTCCTCTGGAGAGCTTTTTGCCCTTCTTGAAAAACTTTATAATAACAAAATCCTGCTTGAAGAGATAAATGGGAATGGCCGTAAGGCAGTTTTGGAAAAGTATAACTGGAATATCGATAAAAAAAGGCTGGTTGGCGCATATAATGAATTAGTACCCTGCAAAAAATGAGGACTCTTGTTTTGATTACATCAAATTTCCCTTTTGGAACAGGCGAGACATTCATCGGTTCAGAATTCCCTTTCATTTCAGAGTCATTTGACAAAACACTGGTGATTGCCCAAAATATTAGGGAGAAGCAGACAAGAGAAACACCAGGAAATGTGTCCGTTTACAGATATAATACTGCAACCTCTTTTCTCGGATTCATTTCCTTCCCGGTAATACTTCTCAAAAATTCAGTAACAATTAACAATCTTTTCAAAGAGGAGGTCAGTTTCAGAAAGTCGTCAGGAAAACATCTGACAATTGGTAATTTATCAGCCCTCTTCAAAAAGATAATAAAAGCCATTCAGTTGCGCGATTATATAGCAGATATATTAAAAAAAGAAAACTTAGATGCATCAATAGTTTTCTACTCTTACTGGTTAAAGACAGGAGCTCATGCTATTTCAATGCTAAACTATCCGAAAAGTATAAAGATTGCCCGCGCTCATGGAAGTGATATTTATGAAGAAAAGACCTTAACAAGGTTTTTGCCATTGTTAAAATTTACAGCTCTTAACATGAATGCAATTTTCTTTGTTTCGGCTGATGGAAAAGAATACTTTGAGAAAAAAGTCGATCTGCAAAATCCCCGTTTTATAGTTTCTCGTCTTGGTGTTTCCAAACCCGATTTTGAAGCTTCAGAACTAAAAAAATCCGAAAGATTTGTTATTGTCTCCTGTTCAAACATGGTGCCATTGAAGAGAATTGATTTAATTATAAAAGCTCTTGAGATCGTTTCGACTGAAAAAAAGATAGAATGGCTGCATTTTGGAGATGGGGCTCTGAGAAGCGAATTGGAAGATCTGGCAGCGAACAGACTACAACATCCGGACAAGATTAGTTACAGGTTTATGGGGCATTTCCCCAATGATGAATTATTAAAGTTTTATAGCAGCAGTAAGGTTGACCTCTTTATCAATACCAGTTCAACCGAAGGAGTACCTGTAAGTATTATGGAGGCACAGTGTTTTGGGATCCCTGTTATAGCAACAGATACCGGGGGTGTCAGAGAGATTGTTACCAGTGAAACCGGGTCGCTTATGAGTACAGACTTTGCTGTAGAGGATCTTGCAGAGTTGATAAAGCATTATACCGGGCTGAGTTATGATGAGACTGAAACGATCAGGATAAATTCGATCAATAACTGGAATTCTCATTTTAATGCCGTTTCAAATTATACCGATTTTATAATTAAGGTTAATAGTATCTTAGTACCGGTGATTTAACTGTACAACTGTAATAAATTATGAAGCTAGATCCTCAGGTTTTAAAATATCTTAAAGGTGAAGTTTTTCAGACAAGCCTGAATGTTGAAATCGGTAGAGAAAAACACAGAATTATAAAGAGGGAGGAAGTTATTACTGATCTCATACGCAATAAATCTGTAATTCACATAGGCTGTTCAGATCATATCCAGGTTATTAATGAAAAAATAAAGACGAACACCTGGCTACATAAACTGATTACTGATAATTCAACAAAATGTGTAGGAATTGATATTGATGAGGAGAGCATTGAATATCTGAAAAAAAATCTGGGTTATCAGAATGTAATTCATGGAAACATCTTAACAGATGATTTTAAAACTATCCGGGAGAGTAACTGGGACTATGCAGTTTTCGGCGAGATAATCGAACATATTGATGATCCTGTGAACTTTCTGAAAGTTTTTAAATCAAAGTTCGGTAACAACATTAGCAATTTTATTATAACTGTTCCGAGTATTTATAATAAGAGACAGTTTACTAATATGATGAAGTATCTGGAAGTAATAAATTCCGACCACAGGTATTGGTTCACTCCATATACAATCTCTAAAATACTTGTTTCAGCAGGATACAATCCTGAAAAGATTATTTATGCAAATTTGCAGAGTCTTAATATAAGGGAACTGATTCTCAGAAAACTTAGAAAGATCTCAGGAATGAAAACCAAGTATCCTTTCTTCTACTTTAACACATTGGTAATAACCGGGAAAATCAACTGAGGAACAATACCTGAATGCTGAAGTCAATAAAAATATCACTTAAAGACACTATGATTTACGGCTTTGGAAACATAGCTGTTAAAGTGGTCGGATTAATTCTCATCCCGCTATTTACAAATCATAAGTATTTTTCAATAGATGATTTCGGCAGAATAGGATTACTTGATATCTCAGCACTTGTTCTTACGGCTTTCCTTGCATCTGCCTTACCTCAGAGCCTGACAAGATGGTTCTGGGATAAGGAACACAGAAGCAACCAGAAAGGCATATTCTTTATGGCCCTTTCCACACAGGTAGTCGTCTCACTTATCTTTTGCCTGCTGCTGATTCCCCTGTCGGGAACACTTTCGGGTATCGTATTAAAAGAGCCTGACCTTGGCAGGGTATTCTCACTTGTTATAATTGCTTCGGCTATCCAGGCAATTAATAATATTGTAAATACGCTGATGCGATTACAGTCAAGATCTGTGTTATATACAGTAACCAACCTGGCAAAACTTGTATTTGTTTTAGGGCTTACACTTTATTTTATTATCTTCAGAAAGATGGGACTTGAAGGTATTTATCTTGCTCAGGTCCTGGGCAATGCTCTGAATGTTCTGGTCTTGTTAGTCTATACTTTTAAAAACTCAAAAATATTCTTTGATATTAGTATCTTCAAATCGATGGGCAGGTATGGCTTTCCCTTACTGATAGCCAACATAGCTGCGGTTCTTTTAAATGTAATAGACAGATTTTCATTAAGTTCACTTACAGTAATGAAATATGTTGCCCTTTATACCCTGGCTTTCAAAATCACGAGTGTCCTTAAGCTTGCAATTGTCGATTCCATAAAGCTGGCATTGGGGCCAATGATGATAAAAAGAATTGATACACAGGGGAATAAACGATTTTATTCCAAGGTTTTACTCTACTCCTCTTACTTTCTTATGTTCACGATCATCGGGGTTTCACTGTTCTCTTTTGAATTGATTAAGGTTATGGCAGGCTCTAAAGAATTCTGGGGAGCCGTAGTGATAATTCCTATTTTGTCGCTTTCTATCTTCTTTATAAACATGAAGGAAGTAACCGTATATGGGCTGCATATTGCAAAGAAAACAGGAATAATCGGGACGATTGTAGTCTTTTCAACTGTTATAACTCTGCTGCTGAATTTGTTGCTCATTCCACTTTTTGGAATAACAGGGTGTGCTCTGGCAACACTCCTGTCGCAGTTTATTTACTGGTATGCCTGCTACTTCTTTTCACAAAAAGCCTTTTATGTTCCTTATGAAATAAAGAAAATAGTGACAATGCTTCTGGTTGGAGCTGCGCTATCCTTCGTGGGGTTATTTATCAATGGGATGGGACTGCTGCCCCGAATGTTGATTAAAACCGTCTGTATAATAAGCTTCCCCTTAATTCTTTACCTTTTTAATTTTTATGAACCTGTCGAATTGCAGGCCATCAAAGGCATTGTTTCCAAGTGGTCCAACATCAGAAACCTCAGATCTAATCTGAATTCCCTGAAAGGCATAACAGATGAAGATTAAGAATTCCGCTGATCAGGTGATCTTAAATAAGCTATTTCAACAGAGTAGTTGATGAATTACATGTAATTACATACTTTTGTCGTACTTACAATTCAGCAAATTAAAAAATAGTAGAATGCAGTTAAAAGACAAAGTCAAACCAATTCTCCCACATCTTATTGCAGTAATAATTTTTACAGTTATTGCCTTCGCATACTTCTATCCGGTTCTGGAGGGTAAAGTGCTCAAGGCCAATGATTCGACAGTTTCAAAAATCAACTCCAAAGAGATCCAGGATTTTCGTGAAAAGACTGGCAGGGAACCTTTATGGACCAATTCAATATTCAGCGGAATGCCGGCGTATCTTATATCGACTCTATACCCGGGTAACCTGATTAAATATGTCGATGCCACTAAGCTAAAGGTGTTTAAGATGCCAGTTTCGGTATTGTTTTTATCAATGCTGGGATTTTATATTATGCTTCTTTTTTTTGGTGTTGATCCATGGCTTGCGATAGCAGGTGCGATTGCATATGGTTTCTCATCGTTTTTCTTTCAGATACTTGGTGCCGGACATAATACCCAGGCAATTGCCTTGGCATATATGGCCCCGATGATTGGCGGGATCTATTACACTTACAGGCGTGATGCTCTGAAAGGAGCATTATTTACAGCTTTTATTCTCGCACTGGAGATTTCTGCTAATCATCCGCAGATCACATATTATGGACTTATCTGTGTACTAATTTTCGGTATTGTGGAGTTTATTTACTCTCTGCAGAATAAAACCGTGATGAAATTTCTTGGCAATTCAGCTCTTCTCATTCTTCCATTTATTGTTGCAATTGGAATAAACTTTGCGAGTCTCTATACTACTTATGAGTATGGGAAATATTCTATAAGGGGCAAATCTGATCTCACAGCTGAAAATAATAATACCACGTCAGGATTAAATAAAGATTATATAACAACCTGGAGTTACGGTGTCGATGAAACATTTAATCTTTTGATCCCCAATTATAAAGGTGGTTCAAGCCGACCTTTTGATAATAATTCTGAAACCTATAAGGCATTAAGTGAAAAAAACAATCAGGCAGCAGCAGCTCAGCTCCAGAAATACTGGGGAACTCAACCGGGTACTGACGGACCTCATTACGTAGGAGCAATAGTCTTTTTTCTTTTTATACTGGGACTGATACTAATTAAAGGTCCCGAGAAATGGTGGCTTCTGGCAGCCACAATATTATCCATAATGCTGGCCTGGGGTAAAAATTTCATGCCTCTGTCCAACTTGTTTATTGACTATTTCCCGGGGTATAATAAATTCCGGGCAGTGACGATGACCCTTGTGATTGCAGAATTCTGCATTCCACTGCTGGGATTTCTTGCACTGAGAGATATTTTCAATGGCTCAACAGGAAAAAAGGATATACTGAAAGCTATAAAGATTGCCGGAGGAATAACGGGCGGCTTTCTTCTTCTTGTTTTAATCATTCCCGGAATAGCAGGCTCTTTTGTTGCCCAGAATGAAGCACAGCTTCCGGATTGGCTAAAGACGGCCCTTATTTCAGACAGGAGGAGCTTGCTCAGGAGTGACTCTTTAAGATCTTTGGTATTTATATTACTTTCGGCAGGCGTCATCTATGCCTTTATCTCTGATAAAATAAGAAAGGAGTATGCAATAGTCGCAATTGGGTTGCTAATATTTTTTGATCTCTGGACAGTTGATAAGAGGTACCTCAATGCTGACAGGTTTGAAAGACCTCTGACAATTAAGAAATCATTTGTACCTTCAGTGGCGGACGCTTCCATCCTTAAAGACCCGTCTCAGCAACGGGTCCTCAATCTGACTACATCGCCCTTTAATGACAATTCACCTACATCATATTTTCATAAGTCTGTAGGCGGATATCATGGTGCCAAAATGGAAAGATATAATGAACTTATTGATTCAAGTATATATCCCGAAATCTCTGCTTTTGAAGCAACAGCCCAAAAAGCACAGTCACTGGAAGAACTTCAGTCTGCACTGAACAATATATCTATGCCTGCACTGAATATGCTGAATACAAAATATGTAATTTATAATCCGGGAGCTGCACCTTTAGTAAATCCAAATGCGCTCGGCAATTCCTGGTTTGTTGAAAAACCGGTATTTGCAGAGAATGCGAATAAAGAGATTTCACTGATAAAGTCTTTAAATCCATCAAGAGAAGCAACCATTGACAATATTTTTAAGGACCAGATAACGAAACCATCTTATCCTGTGCTGGAAAATGAAAAGATTGTACTTGTTTCATATCAGCCTGATGAATTGGTTTATAAATCCACTGCGAAAGAGGAGAAACTTGCCATATTTTCTGAAATTTATTATCCGGCAGGATGGAAATGCTTCATTGACGGTAAAGAGAATAAGTACTTCCGTGCTGACTGGGTTCTGAGAGGTATGATTGTTCCGGCAGGTGATCATGAGATAAAATTTACCTTTAAACCATCCTCTTATTATACCGGGAATAAAATCTCTCTTGCGAGTTCAGTTCTACTGATACTGGTAATTGCAGGCTATTTCTTCACCAGGTTTTATAAAAAGTCAACAGCTGAATAAAATGGTGCATCATTCAGAATGCCCTCTCTGTTCTTCTGAAAAAATATTATTGCATTTATCTTGCAATGATCATTTTGTAAGTAACGAGAATTTTGATATTTATAAATGTTCTTCCTGTGGTTTCATATTCACACAGGACTATCCAGGTGAGGAAGTAATCGGCCGGTATTATGAATCTCAAAGTTATATCTCCCACAGCGATACAACGGAAGGGTTTTCCAATAAGCTATATCGGGTAGCCCGGAACATAATGCTGAGGATAAAGAGGAATCTTATTAAAAATATAACGGGTCTTGAGACAGGAAGAATACTTGACATAGGCAGCGGTACCGGATATTTTGCTGCCACCATGAATAAAGCGGGCTGGACCTCCGAAGGGATTGAAATAAATGAAAAGGCACGTGATTTTTCAAAAACCCGCTTTGGAATTGACATTGCTCCACCTGAAAAAATCAAAGCTTTCATGTCATCTCAATATGACTGTATAACACTCTGGCATGTGCTTGAGCATTTCCATGATCCTTTCAGTTATATGGCCGAAATAAAAAGACTGTTAAAACCAGGGGCCAGGTGTGTTATAGCGTTGCCAAACAGTAATTCCTATGATGCAATGCATTATAAAAGGTTCTGGGCAGCCTGGGATGTACCGAGGCATCTCTGGCATTTTAATCCCCCGGCATTCGGGCTTTTTGCGGAAAAGGCAGGTTTAATCCTGGTAAGCATGAAAGTTCTTCCTCTTGATGTATTCTACATTTCACTAATGAGTGAAAAATATGAAGGATCTGCCTTACCCTATTTAAAGGGAATGTTAAAGGCAGTTAATTTTGCATTTCTGACCATATTTAATAAAAACAGAAGCAGCTCAATAATTTATATATTGACTAAACCAGAAGTTAAGATTGATCCCTGAAAAATAGTTAATAACGATCCAGCCAGCGATATCTTCTTGAATTGTCACCAAACTTTAACGCGACTGTAATTTCGTGGGTACCGTAAGTAATCCTTTGAATTTCCTGTGTTGTGAAATCGAATGCATATCCGAAAAATATATTCTGATATTTCACACCGACATTCGCTATCAGAGCACCGCTGGTTCTGTAAGCTAATCCTGCCCAGAAACTCTGTTTATAGATGTAGGTACCGCCTATATCAACCTGAGGTTTAAGTTGTTCTGACATTTTGAAAAGGAATGCAGGCTGAAAAATGGCAGAATTTCCAATACTAAAATCATACGAGCCAAACAGGTAGTACTGCCTGATCATTGAATAATTTTTATAGGCAGGTCCTCCTATCTTCGCCGCAGATTCAGAGAGTTGTTCTGCTGAAAAACCTAATGTGTATTTTGCATTTAGAAGATACGTCCCAAATGATACGTCCGGAACAAAAACCCCTTTTCTCAGATTATTGTTGAGCAATGGTTCATTGGGATCTTCAAAATTGATTTGCTGTTCGTCAATCTTAAAGTAGTAACCTGTAAATGCGAGGCCGAATGAAAGCTGTGTACTGTTTTTCAGCCACAAATGATAAGCATATGCGACCTGGAATCCGGTCCTCTGAACAAGTCCGTTTTTATCACTGAAGACATAAGCGCCAAAACCCACTTTCCCGTCGGTTTTTGGCCGGAAAATATCATGTTTTATTCTGGTCTGTTTAAGAATAAAGCTCTTCTTAAGTATTCTTGTCTGCCAGCTGAAGGAAAAGGTTTGCGGGGCTCCTGAATAACCAACCCACTGCTCTCTTGCGGTCAGACTTACGCTTGTATATCCGTCACTGCCAGCAACAGCTGGATTGATGAGAAACTTATTATAAAGGTACTGGCTGTATAATGGAAGCTGCTGGCCGTAAGCTGAAACAGCCGACAGTAACAATAGCAATATAAACACAGTCTTTCTCACCGCTTTAATAACATTTTTTTATCTGACTATCGTCACATTACCTACGATTGGTTTAGATCCGTTATGTAAATCAATTATATAATGATAAGAATCGATGGGCAGTTCTGCTCCATTGCTTTTTCCATCCCAGGGAACAGGATATCCCCTCGCCGACCTCCATATAGGCTCACCCCATCTGTTAAAGATTTTTACCTCCATAAGAGGATAAAGCTCAATCAGTCCTATGTTCCATACGTCATTTATCAGGTCCCCGTTTGGAGAAATAGCATTTGGAATTATAAGACAAGTTTCGTTTATGGGATTCACATTAACTGAATCCTTTATAGTACAACCGTTTAAATCTGTAATTGTTACTTTATAATAGCCCTTTGGAATATTTGTGAGGTTCCTGTTCGTTGAGTTATCATTCCACAGATAAAAATAATCTGTTCCTCTCAAACCACCAGTGACATTTGTGGTAATTACTCCATCCGGTTTATCCGGACAAAATGGGGGGGTAATATTAAATGTATTCATCATTGGTTCAGGTGCAGTAAGAGTGATAGCAGCACTCGCCTGGCAATTGTTTGCATCGGTTATAATGACATTATAGGTTCCGGCAGAAAGGTTGGATCTTGTTTTACCAAAGATCCCGTCTGCCCAAAGATAATTCACGGTTAATACCTGATTTACCGGTTGAATGTCAATATATCCTGTACTGTCTCCTGCACAATTAATATTATAATTTCCTGCTGTACTTGAGGGTACGGCAAAAGTCATACCTAGTTTCCCGGGTTCGGTAAGATTGAAAGCTCCTGATATTTTACATTCATTACTGTCTGTGAGAAGTAACTGATACTGTCCCGCTTTAAGGTCAGTTAAGTTTTTAAGAGTAGATGTAAATCCATTTGGCCCAGTCCATGTGTAAAGGAATGGTGCTGATCCCGAAGTTGGATCTACATTTATATATCCGTTTGTAAGTCCGTTACAGCTAATATTATATCCATTATAATCTGAGGTGCTCTTTGAATAAGTTAATGCTGGAGGAAGATCAATCCGCGCAGATATTTTCTTAATGCACCCATTAAAATCACTCACCGTAACGTCATAATCTCCGGCGGTAAGACCTGACAGATCCTGGGTAACTGCTCCATTCGACCATAGATAAGTATATGGGGCAATACCACCTGATACAGTCAGATCAATTGAACCATTATTAAATCCGGGTGATTTGCAGGTAATATTGATTTTTGTGAGCTGTAGAACAAAATCAGGCGGTTGAATCAGTGTAATATCAGTTGAAGCCACACAATTGTTTAAATCTGTTACAACCAGATGATAGGTTCCTGCTGAAAGTGAATTCTGATCTTTTTGTCCGATATTAATGCCGGAACCATTGGAGGTACTCCAGTCATACATGTAGTTTCCGATACTTCCTCCTGAGACAGTAATACCAATTGAACCGGTACTTGACCCAAAGCAATTCAGGTTAAAATTTCCGTCAGCAGATACAGATTTAACAGGAGCATTTATTACAAGTGGGGTAGGTTCAGTGAGGGTAAAAGAAGGAGCTGGAGTCAGGAGACATCCGTTTAGGTCTTTAATGATACAAGTATAACTCCCTGCTTTCAATCCGGTAAGGTCTCGTGTTGTTGAAGCAAATCCTGATGGACCGGTCCAGGAGTACAGATAATTACCAGATCCTCCTGAAACAGTCATACTTATAGAACCATCACTACCTCCGTTACAGGAAATATTAAAATTGTTATCTGCTGATTTCGATAACTGGTACCCTGATAAACTCATGCCATATGGTTCTTTTATAATTGTGCTGAATACCTGCGTGCAATTCAGGACATCCTTAATTTCGAGATAGTATGTGCCTGCAATAAGGTTATCTATACGGCTGGTATTTACAGGCCCGGGGATATTACCATCTGCCGTATACCATCTGTATGTATACCCACCGTTACCGCCCGAAACAGTAGCTGCAGCCCATCCGTCATTATAGCCTTTACATGATACATTAAATCCTCCGGCGAACTGTGAATTGGCAATAGGAGCCAGTATCGCTGGCGGAACCCTGAATACTATTCTGGTTAAGTTCTCACAACCATTAACATCTTTTATCAGAAGTGTATAACTGCCGGCTCCAAGATTACTATAATATGCGTAAGTGGAAGGATCAAGTATATTCAGATTATTTACAAAGATCCCTGTATACAATACTTCAGTATCATTTTTCAAAACAGTATAATTATATGGCGGAGTGATTCCTCCT
>Ga0302296_1001450_pt1 | contig 17057 bp, 22 predicted proteins | sample III_Fen_N3_1_FD_194546 | JGI IMG/M metagenome (GOLD analysis project Ga0302296, IMG submission 194546) | Peat permafrost microbial communities from Stordalen Mire near Abisko, Sweden - III_Fen_N3_1 | ecosystem: Environmental > Terrestrial > Soil > Wetlands > Permafrost | place: Sweden: Abisko...
CGTCTTCATAAGCATATATGCTCATTCCTGTACTTTTCATCTTATTATTTTTATACGTTTTTGAAATTCTGGTGGAAAATTATTTCTGCTATTTCTGAATAAATCAGAGAGGCATCCGTCTAAGAAGTACGTTATTGCCCAATCATCTTTTGATCGTATACTTCTACCTACTCCTTGAAGTATTGCATTACATGTTTTCCAGTTGTACCATTCTGGCATATATTTAAGCTTTGCACTTACAAACTTATCTCCTAATGATGGATATGGTACTTTTAAGAAAATTTGGAATCGTGATTTCTCATTCATTAAGTCTAAGCCTTCTAATATTGAAGGCCCCATTAATACAGCATTCGGTATGTCATTGAATCGTTTTAATGCGTCATCCTTTTCTTTTGAATTACTATAGAGAATAATTCTCTGTTGTTCTTGAAAGTCTAATGCATTAAATAATTTTGACGATATTTCATATGAACCACTATGAATTATACCACTGTCGGTTTCATGAGATCGTAGAAGTTCTTTGACTTTATCCTTCATCCAATCAAAGTTAGCTTCACGTTTAGCCATACTCATACGTTTGTCGGGATAGAAAAAGATAGGAGAATTATTGAAATCAAACTTCGATTCCATTCTCATGTATTTAACTTTACTTGCTCCTATAGTCTTCATGAAATCTTTAGGATCGCCCATAGTAGCAGTCATTAAAAGCTTGAACTTAGCTTGTTCATGAAAGTGTCTATTCATCATGTAAGATTCTTCTAGACAATTAAAAACTGCTCCTCCTTCTTGAGGATTCTTAACAATAAAATCTACCCCAACCTGAGAGATAATGTGATTATAGTCTTCAAATTTACAGTGTGAATCTGATATGAAATCCGCTTGGGCAAAGGCAGCTCGCCAATCTCTTGGTATAGCTTTAGTAGATGGAAATCTAGAAGCAGCTTCTTTTTTCATAGGTTCTGCTGCTCTTGCATAATCACGTAAAAACAGTTCTATGTCTTTTAGTACAATAAATAGCTTTCCGTTATCTTCCTCTTCTAATAAAGCTTGGATTATACGTTTTACTCTTGATGGCTGCCTAGAAGGTGCTGGAAATCCAGTCTTCTTTAGAAAAGCATAAAAATCTTCAGCTTTCTGTACAAAATCTACGTTAATTTTTGGACTAAAGTGATTTTGTACAATCTCAGAAACTTTATGTGCTTCATCACATATTGTAAAATCTCTTATTGGGAAAGGTACACTTTTATTCTGTTCTTGCATTTTACCATCTACATAATTACGTTGCAATATCCAATACGGATATGTCATTAACGTTGTATATGATTTTATTGCCTTTTTTCTATTTACTAAATATCCGCATTCGTTAAAACATGGTAGTTCCTCAGCATCCTCATAAGATACACCCTGTAATTTACAGTCACCTAATGAAAATTTTTCGCCATTTACTGCACAAGTATAATTATCTATACCCTTGATATAGCCAAATCTATCAATTCGTTCAATATCTTTTAAGTATTGATCGAATAGTGATAGATCTGATGCTAGAATATAACCTTTCATGTTATACTCATTTAATAAACTAGAAAAGAGAATTGCTATTACTGACTTACCAGAACCTGTAGGTGCATCTAATAAGTAAAGATTTTTTTCTCCTTTGAAAAAAGTATCTAGTATGTCTACTAGAACTTCAAATTGTCCATCTCGAAATTCAAAATTATCGCCGAGAAGTTTCTTTGCATGTCGTATTATAGTATTATGGTCTATCATATTAATTATATGAAGACCTATACAAAGTTCTAATTATTTTTTGTCCCAATCTTCATCCCACTCTTCTTCATCAGCTTCTTCTCCAGGTGCAAGTAATGAGTTGATAAATGCAGCTGAACAGCTTTTATGTGTAGGATATGAGTTAAATTCTGGGTAAAAATGATGTACATCGTGAGGAGTGCCCATTGATATGCTTTTTCCACAATGTTCACAAGTTTTTGTACTTCTCCCTGACTTTACGGGACGATTTTCGTAATAATTTTCAGCTTCAAGATATTCATGCTTGACTCTTCCTTCTGTATTTTCCATTAGAATCCAAATTTAGTTGATATTTTTCGTTTACGTAAAAGCTTTAGTTCATTCTCATCAGATAGTGTGCTCAATAAAGATTCACGTGTTATAGGATATACAAGTTTTCTTATATTCTTAACTATTAATGATTTCTGTAAAGCTAAAGCTAAATTCTCATATTTTGTGGGCAGCGCCGGTAATTGTATAGTTTCCCAGTTGCCAGATTTAGCAGTAATGTTCTTGGTTTCAATATCTATTTCTAACCCATAATCTTCATTTGATGATAAAATCGATATAGCACATGTATTATCTACATTGCCGTAAAAAATCATTTTATCAAAAGTTTGTAGAATATCTATTGCACACGCAGTCAGACGTGAAATGAATATATCGTCACAATCAATGAAACTTTCATCCCATAATACACTATGTGCAATATTATGGGATGAAGGCGTTTTGTTCACATCTCTGTAAATGACAATACGTTGCATGTTTTTAGAGAATCCTAGAACCATGAAGGAAACAAGATCTGTAAAATTTGTTTAACTTTGTATCTGAATGGATGTTTCACCTTTTCATTGTAGATATTGTTTATGCGAGAATAATGATTGAATGCCCAATCGTAATTATGCAGACATTTGACATTTATCCATCTTAAATCTTCAACTTCATTTTCTTCAGAGCCAAGGCGGTTCAGATGAGGCAAAGGTTGAGTATAATCAAACTTTAAGACTAAGTAGTATCTAAATGTGATATTCTGCTCATTGTATGCATCTTCATTCCAAGAATCGAATTTGAGCATTTCTGGATCGATTCTGATCCCGGTTTCTTCGAATAATTCTCTTACACAACCCTGGCGAGAAGTTTCATCGTAATCTAAATAGCCACAAGGTGCATTCCAATAGCCTTGAAAATTCGGTGTTCCGCTTCCACGTTTATTTGCTAAAATGTAAGTTTCACCATCTTTTTTTGCAAAAATGAAACCTGTTACAGCAGTGGCTCTGCTAATCCAATAAGTTTTACCTTCATGTTCAACTGGAAAATTTTTTCTACTCATAATGTTGTTTGTTCTGATATTAATTCTGATAAGATGTGTATAATGTCATCTTTAGTCATAAATAAAGGATAGTGTGTATGTGCTGTAGGAATATAACTGTTGATCTGATGTAGTAATTTACTTTTCAAATCGTCTCTTGCTTCTTGTCTATACTTTGCTTTATCTTCAGATGTCATATTAATAAGTTATTAATAAAGATATATTGATGATAGGTGATGATCTCTGTGTTATTGACTAAGATCATCACCTATGTATTTATTACCAACGAATATTTCTCCGTTTTTCTTTTGTTTTCAATGGACTATTTTCGTCTGCAACATAATCATTTGTTATTGACCAGTAACATACTCCTCCTGTTATAAGCAATGTTACTATCCAAGTCATTATTTTTGCCCATAGTGGTGGTTCTACACGAATGTATGAAAATTCTTCGAAGTGTCTTCGTTTCCATTCTTTGCCGATATATCGTATAGTAACTGTAGCAATCTGTTTTGGATCAAATTTACCAGATTCCATAATTCCTTGACGGATATCGGGAATTATTTGACGTTGTGGAGACCAAGTGAAAGGATATACCCAACTAATTCCATTACCTGAAGTATTTAGACCGATACAGATGACTAATTCATTGTCGTTTCCACCTTCCCAAAGTGCTTCTTGATATCTTCCAGCTATTTCAGGTCTATTTGCAAAGAATAGAAAATATACTCTCGCATGTTTAGTTTTTCCGTAATATCCATTAATGTATGTACTCCACTGTCTCATTAATCCTTTGTCTTTTGGTGTCATCCATTTTACAGAATCGAGGCCAAGTACAGTTTCTTGTGACATACCGTCCACTTTTGGGTAATCGTATAGACTATAGGCTTTAATGTCTTGTTCTGTAACATCCATAAAATCGAAAGAGGAGTGAGCAGCTTTTACACGATTTTCATATGAATGCTCTGTAGTAGAAGATATAGCAGATAGTGCTACTTTATCCCATTCAAATTGATACATATCGCCATCTTTACCGTATGATCTACCCCAAGAGTTATGATAATTAATGTGTCTATTAAGTTCTACGAATTGTGGTTTACCGTGCCATTTCTTTATCAATTGATTGTAATAACCAGATGATACTGAAAATGATTCTCCTAATGAATTTACAACTTTCCATTCTGGTTGATGTACATCACAATAAGAACAGTCATAATACACAGTATGTGATGTTCGATGCTTACCAGAACCTGAATAAGTAGTATGAGAACATGTTTTTTGTACCCATGTTTCATAATATTCATAATACTGTGCCTTTACAATTAAAGCACCATGATACTCTGTGTCAGTCATAGCAATTTTTTCTGTGACGACTTTAGAGATTCCGATGAAAATAACACTTACGGCAAGAGGCAGAATTAATTCCCACCATGTCATATCCTTCTTAAAGAATACGGCCATTACTACTATCCCAATTATAGGGACTAAGAGAGCAAACCAAATTGACATATTTACATTTTTTAAATTGATTATTTTAAACTAATATAACACAAATGAGGGTAGGAAAAAAATTCCTACCCTCTTAACTGAAAAAATGTATTGATGCAAAAAGTTGCGTACGCAATTAAATTACTGCAATGATTTACGAAATAACAGTTTCAGTCATAATAAAACCTAATTGATTTTATTATATATCTGCTCCTACTGTTAGAAAACGCTTACATTATTATCTTTTCCGGTTTTCATTACTTCATCTGTACGATCAGATGTAATAGGCTTGTATTCTAGTGCTTTTCTACTGAAGAACAAGTTATAAAATGAACCGGGGAATTTTTGCAATAAGTTATTATGTTCGAGAACAATACCTTGAATTATTTTTTCTTCAATAAAGAATCCGTCTCGTTGGCCTTCTATTTGGTTAGCCAAATTTTGATACATTTTACCGATAATGTCGAAATTAGCATTCGGATTAGATTCCTGAACCCATTTCATAAATAGTCCTTGTGAATCTTTTCGACCGGCCATGATTGCATCTACATTATGTTTAAAAGAAGAATCTGCTTTCAGTGTTACCTGAGCATTACCAGAGATTGTTTTCCACATTTTGTCGTAGAATGCGGTACGTTCATCCATTTTTTGTTTAAAACGGTTGTTCAAATCTACTTCATCATTGGAGAACCCGATGAAACCACTCGCAAAAATGAATGTGAAAATAACAGCTATACCAATACCTGCTATTTTAATAATTGAAATTCCTTTGAAGTCTAAATTCATTGTTTTTTTATTTTATGATTATTTTTATAGACAAATATAACACATGTTCTAGCACAAAGAAAATATCATTTGACATGTTTCAATACAGCGAATAATGTAGAGTATGTACCAATTTTATCGTCATATCCACCCTTAAATAAGCTATAATTTCTTATCTTTACACCATTTTTACTTATGCCGATTCTGTACAAATATTTGTCGCGATTCTTATGTTCATCATACCACAAATTATCTTCTTCGTCGTACCTAAATCCATTATCGTATAGTGATTGAACGATATCGATAACCGGCACGTAACCAGTGTAACGCTTAATAGTTTTATAGTCAAATCTTAGACCTCCAAAATACATTGTATAGTATCTATCATGATCACCGTTGGATGTTAAAAGATCGAATATTACTTCACCAATATGTGATATTGCAGCTAATTCTTTTTCTACTTCTAAGATATAGTCAGAAATAGTAAAATAATCTAACGCATACACCATATACGGGTATGTACTATTTATTGTAACTTCTATTTTATATAAGAGTCTGGTCGGAATTGATTCCATGTAAGTGCTGGTTTTGTTATAGACATTAAAGAGTCTTCTGTTATAAATAAGACAGTTTCTGGGAAAAATCTTGCTTCAAATTCGAATATTAATTTTGCTTCACTTATACTGAATAATTTATCTTCATTATGAAATGAAACAGGAGAAATTTCAACTAAATGACAATCTGTATATTCGATAAACTGATAACGAATAGAAATTTCAGGATACTGCTTACTTAGCTCCGTCAATTTCGTGTTTAAATAATTTTTTGATTCTCGATTCATATAGCGCTAAAAACCCTCCAAATAGAATTATGAGGAGGGTTAAATATAACAAAATATTGCAAAACGAATTACATCGTCTGTTTTCTTTTATTTTTCCATTCAGTATATGGCATTTTGACATCTTTTTCTGTATCACCATCTTTTACTTTTAGTGTTACATCTTTTCCATCATAGTCATAAAGATAGAACGTACCTAAATCGTCAGCTCTATATTTATTTCCCAATTCAATCTTATCTTGAATAGAGTTACCAACAGCAACTTCTTCAATTTTACCGATTTGAATTTTGAATTTTCTACCCTTTTTGTCTCTTAGTACGATAAGAACTTTATTAGGATCTACTTTCTTTGCTTCTGCAGCAGTTTCGATAGGTTTGATAATGTCTTTCTTATCTTTGCCAAATTCTTCCATACCTACTACATCTAATTCAGATTCTAGTCTATTGAAAGGTGGTTCGCCTGCTGGTGTATCAAATTCTGGACCTTCATTGTTTATTACTGCAGTAAAAGGTTTACCAGCAGAAAGAAGATCGAAAAAGTAAGATGCTACTACCGGTACGCTTAAGCTTTTTGAAGCAGTACCTTTATCACCTGGTTGGTATGCTGCAATTCTACCTTCTGCTAGCATAGTAAAACCATCGAAGGTTTTGATTTTTTTATAACCCATTGTCTTGTTTATTTTATGTTATTTTAATCCAGCCTTCTCCGCCTGGACCACATTCATTTTCTATAGTTATCTTTATCAGTTTTTGATTCTCATAACCTCCAGCTCTTATAGCTATTGGCATAAATTCTTTTTCTAACATCTCTTCATCGAAGGGATGACTATCTCCTAAGCATACAAATACATGATTCTCTTTCTCGTTAAGATATACATCACCGTATTCACCATTGCAAAGAATTGCAATGGCATACGCATAATGTTGAAGTTTAGCAAAATCGATAGGTCCCGGATATTTAACGTCTTCGTTAAATTCTTTGTATTTCTTTATTCTCATTAGATTGCAGGTTTTGTTTCTTCAGCAGCAGGTTCAGGAGTACTTTCTGGTTCAGGAGTAGTTGCTGGTTCAGGAGTAGATGATGATCCAGAACCTGAGCTATCACTAGATGGTTCAGATGATGATGAACTTCCTCCAGCTGGAGCTGATGGAGCAGTATAACTTAGTCCTCCTGCGGACGCAGTATTTTCACCACCATTTTCTTCTTCATCTTCTTTAATCATACGTTCATTCATAGCTAATACGTCCTTATCCATGTGTAAATATTGTTGAACTAAGAATCTCATAGAGAAGAATGGTTTGCCTTCTGCCTTTTGAAGCTGTGACATAGAACCGATAAATTCTAGACGCTTAGTCATAATCTCTTGTTCTCTGATTTCTTCGAACATGTTATCTTTAACGAAACGCAATCCTAATGATGACTTAAACAGCTCATCATCTTCAAGATGATTATATTTAAGACACATTTGAATCCAGAGTGGTTTCAACAATATTTCTTGGAATGCTGAACGAATTCTGCTTACAAATTTACCGAAACGTACTTCTTCACGGTCTACACCAGTAGCAGCCGAACCAGACATTTGTCCACCAGAATTGGCTTTATCGAAACGAGCAAAAGGAATTTTTGAATCTTCTTTAAGCTTATTCATCCAATACATCAATAGTGTACTATTTTGTAAGTCTGGACCATCACCACCCATAGTGGATATATCTATTTGTTCACCGTTCTTAGAAGGGAATAAGTAATTCTTGTAGAATTGACCTACAGAAGGTGATCCGTTGATTCTTAATTGGCCATCGTTAGAATCCAAGATTATGTCTTCTTTATAGATCGCCATTAATTCAGCTAAGGTTTCTTTTGCTTTCTGAGGAGATTTCGATCCAATTGGAACAATCATTTTTACTCTCCAAGTAGCATTCATCATAGTCCACATAACCATTGCATTCTCGATCATTCTTAGAAGATTGAAAGAACGTACCAGATTTTCAACGTATGATATTCTTGAAGGTAAATTGCCTTTAGCATAAGAGATGTATACAACTTGTGTATCATATAGCATTCTTGTCATAGCAGGTCTATCAGGGTAAAGGTACCATACCTTTTTCATTATTCCGTTTTCCTGTAAGACATCAGGCTTCAGAAATGCGGCATCTAATTCTTTAAACCCTAGTACATTTTCACCTTTTGCATCAAATACAATTTCAAATGCTAGTACTCCATCTACTAAAAATTGACGGAAATATTGCCAACCTGTGATATCAGCTCCAAATCCATGTCTATTATAGATTCGTTTATATTCATCACTTATGGCATCTCTTATTTCCTCACTTATATCTAAGTTTGCCACAGAAGGATAAGCAAAATAGTTAGTTTCATCATATACAATACCTTCATCAGCAAGTGTGGTCATCATGAAATCGATTTCACCATTTAAAGCAAATTTTCTCAGATAATCTCTTCGTGATGGGTAATCTTTATCGAAAATAGCTGTGTACTTTTTCTGTGAAACATCAGCTAATGCAAATGCATAAGCTAAATCTTTTGGAGCATATTCTCCCAGTGTAGCTTCAGTAGGTCCGATAGCTCTTGAATTTCGTATGACTAGATCATCATACTTCATCCCTAAACTAGATATCTTTCGGATACCATCACCTACACTGACAAGTGATTTAACTCCAAAACGATCAAAAAATCCGCTTTCAAATAATTTAGACATTATTAGTATTTATTTTTCTCCCTGGATACAATATCATCTCTTGTATTTTTATTTTGTATGAAAATGGTGTAAGAAAATAAGTGTTCATACCATCATTATACCAACGCTTAGATATAGCTGCATTTGACATATTTGATATTGCTATATTTGAATATAGGTTAGATTTTAATGTAGGTTTAATTCTTTTCTTATATGGTTTACTTTTCTTCAGAATGGGATTTTTATACTTCCATATAAATCCCATAGAATATTCTCGTTCTCCTCTGCAGCAATCTGTTACATGTCCGATACCTAATGTTCTCTGTATTTCTTTAGCTGAAGGCCATTCTTTTATAAAAACTCCATCTAGATCATATTGCAATACAACCTTACTTCTATTAGAATTTAGATTGTTTATTAATCTTTCACGATGAATATATGAATAAGCTTCTCTTGCTTCAGCATATCCTTTGCTAGAATATTTAGATGGTCGTTGTTTAAAGTTTTTTCCTGTGAATAGACTTGTGAATGCATTAAATGCATAAGCTGATGCTCTATTTCTATATATTCTCCATAGTAACCAATGTGCAATAAAATGTTCTCTAGCTGTCAAAAATACTAGATTTGTATCTTCATCGCCACCTCCCATAGATTTCATAATAATATGATGACGTTCATAATATACACCATATTCTTTTACTCTATCTCTACGAGTTTCTATCAAGCTATGATAATGCCAAATATAATTCATTTTATATATCGTCCTCGTCAAAGAATAAGTCATATTTTATGTCATTCAGAGTAGTATTCTTTTCTTCGAAGACATTTATTTCTTCAGTTGCAGTTTTATTGTACTCTTCAGGAATTTCTTTCTCTTTTTCTTTTTTGACTTTCTTTTCTTTTATTTTCTTAATCGCAACAGTATTTTCTTTATTCCAGTCAAATACTAATCCGTTATAGTTTATATTCCCAAATTTATGTCTTGGTAAAGTAGGCAGTTTACCCCAGTCCTCTTTTTCAATTTTACCACACTTTAGAATATACGAATTGAAATATTCTTTTCTAGTATGAATCATGAATGATGTAGACAAAGATGCTACATTATCATGCTTCAGAAAATCATGCATAGTCTTTTCATTAAAATAGAGAAGATTGAATCCTATAAATGCATCAGCTTTAACTTCTAAAACATAAGTTATGCATAATCTATGCCATTTATCTGTATCTTTTGCATTTGCTCCGTATGTAAAAATGTAGATGTTTCCTTTTTCTAGAGGCTGAGTAGTTTCATTTTCTTTCAGAATATTCAAGAAATAGTCTGCAGTTTTCAATTTGTTAATCGAGATTTTCTCCTTTCTATAGACTTTAGAAAATTCAGTATCTAAATTTTTTATAGTTTCTATAAGCTTTTCTAGATTGTACACTTTATTGGTTTCCATATAAGAATTTTTCTGTTACTATCATAAATTGCCAGCCTCTATCTTCAGCCCATTTCTTAGCAGTTTGAAATTTATGCATATTTATAGCATATTCTTTCATTTGTTCATTATGGGCTAAAATACGTTTTTCCGTTAGTCTGCTAGTAGGGAGTGTTGGTTTTTCAAGCTTCTTTGACGGTTTCACTTCTATGATGAATTCAGTAAATGTACCGTCAGCTTGTCTTACTTTCATATAGAAGTCTAAGTTATATATGCAAGTTTTATTTTGGATAGGATGTAAGTATGGAATCTGAATAGACTCCGATGACCATTTTACTACTTGTGCATTTATATCGCAAAAGGTAGCAAATTTCTGTTCCCAGCTAGATCTAAATATTATCTTAGAGTAATCTCCAACATATTTTTCTGGGTATATGATCTTGTAATAGCCCTGTTTCGTAGCAGCATTTTTACGAGGGACTAAATTTTTTATGTTTAAGCTTCTTCCCATAATCAAAAATTATGTACACCATCTGTTTCAGATATCGAAACTTTCATTGAAGATTTAACTGGATAGAGGTCTCTCCAGCCTTTTGCCATACCATTTTTACACATCTGTGTATAATATGCAAAAGCATTTGATGATTTAGTGGGATCAAAACTGCGCCAGTATTTTATGCAATCTTCTATCGCATATGATATACAATCTTGTCTATCATCTTCATATTTGTACTTAAAGACTTTCGAAATTTCATTCGCCATTCTCATTAGTAATTCAACAGCTCTAGGAGTTAGTACTCCGGCTTCTTTAGATTTTATAATCTCAGCTAACAATTCTTTATTGTCACAGTATTTGGCCATTTTAGTAAATGATATTAGTTATTCTGAACTATTATTAGTAGTAGAGAATTTATAGTATTTATATGGCTAGCTGTTATTAGTTCTAACAACAAAAAGCCTGAATGAAATTAATCACTCAGGCTTTTCATGAAATATGTTAAATATTAGTCTAGTTCTGGTTTATCTTTAGATTCCATTACTTTCTTAACTTCTTTAGGATATGCATCATAAATTGCGTTAAGTACTCCATTATAGTCTTCATCATCATCACTGATTTTGTGTGATTTCTTAAGAGTTTTAATTTCTTTTATGATTTCAGTGAAACTTACTTCTCCGATGTTTGCTTTTACTTCTTTCAGTGCAGCTTTAGCTTCTGATGAAGCTTCATTTAAATCTGCATTCATAGCATCTAAAAGTCCTTTAACACCACTGATTGTTCCGTTGATACTTTCATTTGAAGTAAAAACTGCATTCATATCGTCACGAATTTTTTCTAGTGAGTCAAGTGCTTTTGCAAGTTTAGCTTTAATTGTATCTGGAGTTGGTTCTTCTTCCTCTTCTGTTTCTTCAGATTCTGGTTCTTCTTCAGGTTCTGGTTCTTCTTCAGGTTCTTCTTCTGTAGCTGGTTCTTCTTCAGCAGCTGGTTCTTCTTCAGACTCAGGTGACTTTTCAACAGTTTCAGTTTTCTTTTTATCTGTAGGTGCTTCAGCATCAAAATCGATAGTCAAATTTTCTTCTTCTTCGAGTTCGTTTACTTTTACATTTCTTTTTTCTACAAATGCTAGTTCACCATCACATTCAACCTGTATCAATTCATCATCTCCTTTTGATGTATAGTCAGAAGCTAAAACATTTACTTCTTTACCTGCATATGGTCCTTCTTGATCATCAGATATTGTAGCTTTTACGTAAGAAGGTTCTCCTTCTTCTTCTGGATCAATAGCTGTAGCAGTAGGTGCATCTTCAGTTTCTTTAGATACAAGAGCTTCTTGTGGAAGCAATTCTTCTTCTTGAAGTTTATCTCCTACCTTTTCATTTTTATCAAATGCTTGTTTCTTTTCATCTTCAAGAGAATCTAATTCTGTAACAGAAATAGTTTTTGTAGTACCAGCAGAAGTTACTACTGTAACTTTTTTATTGCTACTATCAACTGATTGTACAGTAGCTTGTTCTCCTGATTTCAGTTTTACATCATCTCCTGGTGAAACACCAGCATCTGATACGGCAGATTCAAATTTCTTTAATTCTTCAGAAAGACTTCTGTAATCATTTCTTAGTTTAGAAAGTTGTGTAGTTAAAGTTTCTTCTAACTGTTTAACCTGAGCAGATGCTCCTAAGAATGGATCTTTTTTAACACCTTCTATTTTAGACATTTCAGCTTCTAAAATAGACATATTTTTCAAAAGTTCAGTTTGTTGTTTCTTGATACCGAAGATTGCAGCTTTATCTTTTTCAATATATTCTGCCAAAGATTCAGTTATATCGTATCCTAAAAATTCTAGAATAATATCTCTTGCTTGTGTTACGTTGATTCCAGTATAGAATTCATTAGTCATCATAGAATCATTTACTTTGTTCAAGTAAATTTGTTCATCAACTTTCATGAGTGTTACATAAGAACCTACATATCTTTTTGATGAGATAACTTTGGCGAAATCAATTTCATAGAAGTTTTCGAACATGTCAGTTACGAATTGGATATCTGATGCAATTTTTGCTTCATCCAATCTGAACATTCCAGTTGATACTAAACTTTTTGCTATGTTGGTAGCTGGTACATTTTTACCGTTGAATTTTACTACGGTTTTGTTTTCGTTTTCGAAAATTTCAACTTTATTTCTACCTACATAGAAAGATGCTTTCCCTTCTTTTACGAAGAAATGTGGAGAATTAATGATACCGTAAGAACGTTTAATATTTTCCGATAATGTAGAAAATTCTTCTTGTCCTACTTTTTCTACCACAGAACCTACTTTCTTGTATACATCACCTTTAATAGTGAAGTATTCTTTTCCATTTTCTAAAAGAATTGGAGAATATACTGTCTGTAAATCTGAATTACCATTTTCAGCTATAAGTTGTAAACTACCATTTGATGAAGTTTGTACTTTCTTTAAGCTTTCTAGCAATTTTTTAGCACCACTGTGGAAAGTGAATTTAGAAAGTGTATCAATAACGTTACTTCTAGAAGAAGAAGTAGGGTCTTCAAAGTGATTTTCTAATTTTTCAACAGTAGCTTCGTATAAGAAATTACCCTTTCCCTGATTAAGCTCATATATAGCTTTAGAAAGTAGAACACTTTCTTTACGGGCTTCGAAATTTTCTTTTAATGTCTTTAAAGATTCGCTAACATTATTGTCCCATGTGAAATTGCCTAATGCAATCATAAAGTCTTCAATGATAAGATAATCCTGAGAAATGTTTTCTACCACATATCTTTCAAATTTATCCAACGTGTATCTTAAAGTTGGATAATGATAAGCTTGTGATTCTCTTATGTGTGATATAGCTTGTGCTATACCAAGATTCTTTACTCCTTCATACTTATCAGCAGTTTGAATAAATCTAGTAACATGCTTATCTGCATCCTTGATGTTCTTCAATTTTTCTACTATAGCTTTAGTCAATTGTTCTTCGGGTACAGAAGTGTATGTTTCAAGAACTTCTTTACAAACATTTTTGCACTCTAGTGATGTTGTTTTCTCTAAGAGTTTGTTTACTCGTTTGTTCAAATTAAGCATTTTTTATTTCGTTATTTTGTCTATATATTATTGTGTGCATCATAAAAGCATAGATGTGTACATTCTCATCCTATCTCCCATTGTTGCAATTTGTGAGAAAATTTCATTTTTTCTTAAAGGGAGATTATCTCCATAGAATATTGCAGTCATAGCCGGAATATCTTGCGACTGTAAATAATTCTCAAATGAGTCAAAATTAGACGTATTTTTTAGATACTCTTTAAAGTGTACTTTCACTTCATCATTTTTCAACGGTGAAATTACTACCAATCTATGAGGATATAAATCATATCTAAAAGAATATAGCTGATCCCAGGTAAAATCTTCTAGGTGTTTCATTTCTATTTAGTTTTTTGAGTTGTACATAATCTATTGAATATATATAACTTTCGTACACATATAACTTACTCCCAATATCCTTCACCAAATTTTTGATTCTGTGATGGAATAGTAGAAGATTCTGTAAATGGAGCAGTAAAAGTAACTCCATCATTTACTATTTGATTATCTAAAGATTGTTGTGTCAAGTCTAATGGATTCCCTAAGTCTGTAGGAGATGTGCTTACAGTGCTTACATTAATCTGTGTATGTTGAATTGTAGATTGTGCGTGCATCTCTTGTTTTGGATCGAAGATAGGATAAAAGGTTTCTAATTCTAGATCGAAAGTTATAGTAGTTCTGCTATTTTCGCCGTACGTATAATCGAACAACTTTGTATTCGTATATGACTCTGGAAATCCTACTTGAACTGGTACTACTGTACCACCATAATTTACTCTATAAACTAGAGTCTTGTAGAATATTTTGATAAGCTCTTGTGTAATCTTAAATGAATCAATGACTGAATCTACTAAGACTGTCACTGTAAAGTTCATGCTCAATGGTATAGAATTCAAGTATGAATTATATCTGTTAAGTTGACCCTCTTCTTCTTTTGTATAGAATCCTCTAACGAATCTACTAGTCATTTGACCAGATAGGACTGAAGTGCCAGTTAATGATAATGAACCTCTTGGAATTGGATCGTAATTTCCTTCTATCATGTTGGGTTTACAGTCACCCCAATCTATGAAATAGTCTTGTATAAAACGTTCATCGCCTGAAAATGCATAATAAAAGGGTACCTGAATCACATTAGTAACAGTATCAGACTCTATATTATTGATAGAAATCTTACCATTCAGTGAATTGATAAGACCAACTATGATTGTTCTAATTAGTACATCGTCAGTATTATACTTATGATTAAATCCACTTTTTTCTGTTATCATTTCCTTATTATTTATTCTATATATTAAGTGTGTACAGAGTGTATCATTTTATCTTACGTATTCCAAGCAGCTCATATTCACCATTTATGCATGAGAATAGCATATACTGTGTAGCTTTACACCATGTGGCTTCTTTGTATCGTTTCAGATCTGAAGCTATCCATGGTGCTCCCCAGTCTTTTACATTGTACGATTTCACTTCATAATATTCACCATCCTTTTTTAGATCGTGCCATCGTAGATCTGCAAATTCATATTCACCTGATTCTACCATGTATAATTCAGCAACTTTACCTTTAGAACAAGATTCGAATACTTGATCGTAAGAACGTTCTTTTCTAGCAGAAGGAGAATTGAAAATTCTATCAGCTTCTTCTTTTATTAGTCTAGTAAGAAGTTCTTGATCTTTTATATCTGATTTAGTAAATTTCATAGAATATTGATAAAATCAGTAAGTGACTTAGTTCTATATTTTTCTAACCACATTCTGCATGCTTCTTCTATAGTTATATCATCTTCACTTATTTTGCGGTCATTTATAATGTTCAATGCCCATACTAATGTAGAAGGTGACTTTTCGATGTCATCTAAGATGAATGGAATTGCTTCTTTACCCATAGCTAGAATTTTCTGAAAAAATTCATTTTCTATTATCTTTGTTGTTGAAGATAAGAAACGAGTCTGTTCTTTCCATCTTTTGATATATGATGGGCATGTATCAATTCCTTTGTATGTATGACTAGAAGGTATCAAGTCCCAAGATATGATATCGTGTATGATTGTTTCATGGACATTTGTTATGCCAACTGCTCGTATACCCAATTCACATAGATTACTATTAAACAGTTCATTTGCTAATTTGCCCTTTTCACTGTTCAAAAACTCTATGTGACCGAATATTTTCATGTCTTCTGATGAAATATCAGTTATTGCATGTGTAGCATTACCTAAGTGTATTTCACAAGTGTCTGGATGTCCTAATTCACCAATACATAGACTATTTTCTCTATTTAAGAATTTATCTATTGCAGTATTAACAGATTCTTCATTCACGTTATACCATCGTGTTGAATTAAAATCTGTAAGCAAAACTTTATTTTTGTTCATTTTGCAGTCTATCTATTTCTGCAGCAATAAGTGCTCCAGCAACTGTTAATTGTTCAATTTTAGTTTTGTTGACTATCTTTTCTCTGAATTTAGTAGTCCATTGCCATGGCCATTCAAATATTTGTTGATCTATGCAGAACAAAGCGGCTTTAATAAGCTCGCCTTGTTTATAGTCTTCATCATTCTGAAGATTCCAATTGTGTTTTACAATCTGTTCTTCACGTTCTTCTGATATTAATTCGCTTCCCTTTTTCATAAATTTGTACCGTTTACTCTATCTTCTATTTCATTCAATCTTTCATCTCTGACATACTTTATGCCATAGTGTGCACATAAATCTTTCAATGAAAAATAGATAGGGATATTATTTTCTTTTGCTACTTTTTCTTCTTCGTCTGCTCCACGACTTTTACCTGGTAGTCTTAGCATGCAATCTGCTACTTTTAACCATTCAAAATCCCATTGTAACCATTCATCATCTGTTCTTGGATAAAACATGTGATGAAAATGTGCATAAAGTGGGTTAAAAGGCGCAAAACCTAACCTCGATAATTCTTCAAACTTATCTATTTGCCTTCTTACATTTAATGCTGAATCGCCTAATGTATAAGGACTTGCTACGTAAACTCTAATCATATTATTCTACTGCTTCTATTGTAAATGATGAGAAACCTTTACTTTTCTCGATTTCTATTTTATAGTCAAATTCTGTTGAAGTTAAAGGATAGTGAGAAATTACAAAAGTGTTCAATTCTAAATCTCTAACAGTTTCTCTTAGAATCTTCAAAATATGATATAT
>Ga0302296_1001452_pt1 | contig 17022 bp, 12 predicted proteins | sample III_Fen_N3_1_FD_194546 | JGI IMG/M metagenome (GOLD analysis project Ga0302296, IMG submission 194546) | Peat permafrost microbial communities from Stordalen Mire near Abisko, Sweden - III_Fen_N3_1 | ecosystem: Environmental > Terrestrial > Soil > Wetlands > Permafrost | place: Sweden: Abisko...
AACAACCGACTCTGCTAGAACTTGGATTCCAATAGGTGGAGGTACTCGAACGTTTTTAGGATTATTTTTAATAAATGCAAATACAGGTTATTTAATAACAACTTGGGATAGCCCCAAAGCAGTCTATATTGATAGAATTTCAGATATAGAACATGCTTTTTTAACTACTACGAAAGATTCAATTAAAGATACAATTATTAAAGATACAATTTTTGGTAATCCATTTTGTAAGATAGATACTCTGAGTTTTAAAATTAAAAATGGAATAGATACACTACAATATAAAATTGTTTTAAATATTAAAGATTTACCAACTCAAGTTCCAATTTTAAATAGGAGTTTTGATATTTTCCCAAATCCTGTAAGTGATTTTATGAATATTAATGTAACTGGTTTAAATAAAAGCGAAACTAAAATTGAAATGTACAATAGTTCTGGAATGTTAATTAGAATATTTGACACATTAAATAAAACTAGATTTTATGTCGGTGATTTAAAAACTGGAATATATATAATTGAGTTGTTTGATAATGACAAAAGACTTATTTCCAAAATAATAAAAGAATAACAACCGCTAACATGCTGGCAAGCTACAGCTTACGGGTCTTCAGTTGCGCAACTTCACCACTCGCTTTTGGCTTTGTTCTCGGGCGATACAAAGGCGCTCCGAATTCGTAAGCCGTAGCATCCAGCAACTCGTTAGGTGCCAGTATAAAAAACGCTTACGCAAGTGATTACAGCTTGAAAAATAAAAAGAAATGCAACAACGCCCGACACACAAAAGCAATACTTTGCCAGCCCCAACCCACAGGCGACGCTTCGGCTGTCAAACAATTGCTTTTCTCCCTCCGCACTCGCTTTGTGATAGGTTTTCGCAACTCGATAAAAATCTAAAACCCAATTACGATTTTCAGTTATTAAGCTGTATTTTACGATCTTGATACTTCTTAACGATTCTTATTCAAATAAATAATAAATATTGATCTTGTTGTTTGAATTTCAAACTATGTGAAATAACACATTTTTATAATTTAGAATTCTCATTTGCAAGTAGTTTTTCCTCAATCCGTTTCACACTACGCTGAATAGATAGAAAAACTAAAATAGAAGCTATCAGTACTATCAATACAATACCTCCGGCAATTCCCATTAGTGATTTTTTGCGGAATTCTTCCTGTAGCTTTTGCTTCTGCATATATTCAGCTTGAGCATTTGCTTGGTCTAATATATATTGATTATCTATTTCTTTTATTGATTGTTGATGTTGAATTTCTATTCGAGCTATTTCATTATCACGTTCACGGTTTTTTTCGAGATATATGCCATAATATTGCATCAGAGCTTTGGGTTGTTGATCGCTTTTTATGTGAGCAATCATTGGCAAAAATAAATCGGTTGCTTCCTTATGGTTGGCATAGTTCTGATTAAAATATGAATAATAGCTTTTTATAAAATAATCAATAATTGTTACACGTTGAGTAGCATCAAATTTATCAATGATTGAAGCAAGATAATCAAGAGTTAGCGTTCCATCTTTGAGATTGTTTTTACCAAAACGAACAACATCTTCAAGATACGATACATTGTCTTCAGTAGCCATTTTTTTTACAATCCGAGCTACAGAATTGCAAACACTGCTGTTCATGGATACAGAACTGGCTACATTACTCATTAAAATTTCAAGTACTTTTAATCGCTTCGCTTCAGACAAAACTTTTACAACTGCAACGTAACTGTCAAGTATTTTTTTCTTATCTATATAGTTATTTGCATTTGCATAGTTTAAAGCATATTTTAATTTGTCTTCGGTGCCGGGTTCCGTTGGATTCCATTGTCTATATTTTTCACTTTTGTAATATTTCCATAAACGTTCTCCATTGGGATCAGGATAACTCCAATAACCGTTACCACTCCATGAATATTTTGTCGGTGGGATATATGTTTTTAACATTTTTAAAGCTACTTCATACTCAACTTTCCCTCTCGTATCTTCAAATATTTGTTGAGTTTGTTTAGCAACTGGAGTTTCAATTTCTTTTTGTGAAACTGGTGGCGGAGCTTCTTCTTTTTTAACTTCTTCAAGCTTCAAATCGGTTAGTGCAACTTTTACAGGAGCGGGATATTGTTTCTTTTCAGGATATGCCTGTTTCTCTACATTCTTTTCCATTGCAGGAATAATACTCCATAGAAAAACGAGTATTGATGCTGCAATTGCCAATGTAGAAAGAGCAATAAATATATGCCAGAATATTAACGACACATTGAAAATATATTTATTCTCTACTTTTTCAAAATACTTTGTGTTCATTTTTTCAAAATAGGTATTATTGTTTTATAATCTTTTTAATTATTGAAGTATTTGCCAATTGAAACTTTACAAAATAAACACCTGCAGCTTGACTTGATAAATCAACAAGTTCAATTGGATTTTTTACATTTTTTTGTAAAAGAATATCTCCAATAGAATTGCTGATTTCAAGATTGTATAAAATAGTTTGTTTGTTTATTATAATAGTAAAGGAATTGTTAGTTGGATTGGGATATAATGTAATATCATCTAATGATAAGGTTGATGGTTCAACACATCCTTTACTATCAGTTATTGTAATTGAATTTGTTTGGGTTTGATTGGGTGTAAATGAAAATCCATCGAGTGAACTTTTATTCCATATACTATTATCCGAACTTTCTCCAATAAGATTACTTAATGTAACGGGTAATGAACTTTTAGAAAGTAGTAAAGCTGCAAAATTTGTACATCCTGTTGTATCAGTATATATATAATGTGTTTTATATAAAACAGCACCTGTAATAATAGGGTCAAAGGCAGTAGATGTGATGGCTTCCGTAACAGTAATACTTTGCGATGAATTATCATTTACCAATGTTGATTTTCCAGTCTGTAAACAAATGGTACTTGAAGAGTCAACCGTTAAAACAGGTGTTTTTACTTTTATAACCACTGTATCAGAAACAATATGACATTTATTTTTATCAGTTACAGTCAACATATAATTCCCCGATTTTTTCACTGCTATTGTTTGAACTGTGTCACCTGTTGACCATTTGTATTTTATCCCTATTGATGACGAGAGACGAACCGAATCACCGTTACAAAATGTTGTAGCACCGTTTGCTATTATCGTTGGTTTTCCTGCAACAGTAACAGTAATTGAATTGTTTTTTATCAATCCGTCATGTTGTGCTTTAATGGTAAAATTGGTTTGCCCAACCCAGCAAGAATTAGGTTTTATTAAAATGGAATCTTTAACAATAAATACTTTAAGTTTAGATGTATCATTCAGAATTTGAACAGTCATATCATTATGAATAGAATCAGGGTTACTAATAACCTTTGATAATGAAACTTTCAAAGAATCATTACCATTTAATTTTATTGGTGAAATTGAATATACAATAGGAGCTTGTTTTTTCAGTATCACCAATGCTTCTTTGGTGGCTGTTCCGCTATTGAAAGTAATAGAGTTATATGTTAGTTTTTGAACGGTTGAATCGTAACCTGCTACAACAGCACTTGAATCGAATGGAATTTTTGTAAATGAAGTATCATTTGTTATTTTCATCAAGTATATACTATCTTTCGATAGGTTTTCAATTTGGTCGAGCACCACAGCAAAACGAATAGCCGACCAGTTTGTGTTAAGATGTCTCATTACAAAATTTCTGCTTTTCGGTTTTAAACCCATGCCGGAAAGACTATCGTCATATTGTTTGATGGATATAATGCTTTGCTTTGCAGTATCCATTACCGTTACATTCTTACGATATTGTATTTTTCCTTGTGCCGGAAAATCAACAATGCTGCTATCGTTAAGCGAGGAATAACTATGATGAAATAGATGTAATGAAACTGAGATTGTTGTTGCCGAATCAACCAAAACCAATGAATCGGTATAACCGAATTTGATAAATTTAAAAGCATTTCGACCTTTCAATACTGGAATGGTATCAGTAAATAACTTTATTTCTTTTACAAATTGATTGTTCACATATACTTTTGTTCCAATGCTTGCAGAATCTGCTTTTATAGAAACATTGTATGTGTATTGATTCATCAAATTATCAGGCAAATAATAAACTTCTTTAGCAAGCGTAACGGTGTCCTCTTTACCTATAAACTTAACAAGAATATAATTGTATCCTGTATCTAATTTTGTGGTGAAGACATTGTTGCTTAACTTGAGTGGAATAAAAGCAGTGTCTTGATTGAAAGGATTATTTATTTCAAATTTCAAAACATTTTGTCCGGTTGCTTCTATTTTAGTTGAATTGCTCGTGTTGATTGGATTTTGATTAACAAGTTTTAAAGAAGGATATTGTATTTTATTATTAAAATTATGATTTTTTAATAAAGCCACAGAAAAGAATTTTGTTAAAGCAAGGTTTGAATCAATAATAACAGGCATTTTATCACTACCAGGTGCTTCAATTAAAATGGTATCTCCTATTAGAATGGTTTCAAGATAGAAACTTGCTAATCCATTTTCATCCGAAATACCTATTTTTTCATATATTCCATCTATGTTTTTATTTTTTATTATTGCACCAGATAAAATTGATCTTGAAATTTGTGCTGTAACCCAAGTATTCTCATCAGGCATGGCACAATCTGGATATATCCCATTATTATTAATTATTGCCCTTATCCTTTCCATCATACTAACAGTACCATCGTTACAAGAATAATAGTGGGGACAAATTCTGCATACTCTTCTTGCATCGTTAACGACAAAAGAATTAGGTAAAGTCGCATGTAATATCGTGTTGTAACCTACCTGCCCTCCTCTAATATAATATTGTTTAAGAAGAGCCATATTACGAATATTTGGATTTTCGCTTGATTTCATATTAACGCCACCATCGCCATCCCTTAAAGGGTCACCATAACCTGTAAAGTTAGCTATCCGAGTACCCAGCATAGAAGATCCAAATTTTTCAAGGTAATTAATTACCGGTGAACTACCTTCATCTAAATCTTGAACACCTTCGGTGGTTTTATATTCATTCCAACTCAAGCTCCCACGAGAAATGCATTTTAAATAATCCAAAGATACCCCATTGATTCCTAAATGAGGTGTACCCAAAAACGAAACACTTTTCAAACTTTGGGAAATAGTTGTATTTAAAAAAGGTTTAATTGGATTAGGTGTAAAGACATGACTTCCATCAATTGCTTCGCCCTTACCATCCATCATAATTCTTATTTCTAATCCACCCTTACTATGAGCAATTACATGTAATTCCACATTCGTTCCATTTAATTCTCTTATTTTTTCAAGAGCAATGCCCAAATTATATGCATTTTTTTGAACGGAGTTTACATTTCCTTGTGCAATGTACCAAGTATTATATTTGTAATTTGGGTTCACACTTAATTCATTGGCTATTGAAAAACTTTTTTGAGACGAAAAATCATAGTTGTTGCCTAAAGCAATAATATCTGATTCTAGGGTATTGCTGATACCTCCAACTAATACTACAACTTTGTTTTTATCAGAAGCTGTATTCATAGAATTGTTAACATTACCAATTTTAGTCAAATCAAAAACACCGACTCCATCTTCTACAACTTTCAAAGCATTGTTTAAATATCCAACTGTATATTGGAATACACCTGGAGCTATAGTATTTAAATTATTGTCACTCCCAATAGGGATATGAAGATAACCATCAGAACCACTATAACTATTACAAAAACTTTTCCCATACAAACATCCAGACATAGGATTATTTGGGTGTAAATCCTCGGTTGAATTTGAATATAAACCATATCTTTGAATTCCAACTTCAAATCTTGTTGCACCTTTTACATATTTCATTGGTATTTTTAATTCTTGACCACTAGCATTATATAAAACCACATTTTTCTTTACCCACTGTGCTTCTATAATATTTGTTTGTTGTGTTGCTGTTGCAACGTAATTGTTGCTTTCCAATACAGCATTCCATGTAAAGTGCCAACCTTGTTTAATATAATTGCTTACTTGACTTGATGTAAACGAAATAGTATTTGATGTTGTACCCATTCCTATTTTTACATTTCCTTTATAAACTCCTTTTTCATCAAAAGCATCTGCTTCAATATGCCAAGTAGGGCTCGAACCTGCATTAGAAAGATTAACAGTAATTGACCCGTTAAATGCATCTCCAACTCTTTGCCATGTAGGAATTATGGAATCGGATATTGAAATTGATGCAGAATTAACAATTACACTATTACTACCGCAATCATTAGACCAACATCCAGTATTATCATATGCCCTTATATAATATTTGCCACTTGAAGTAGCAGTGTAAGTTGTACCTGAATAAGTCATGTCTGTTCCACAAGAGGTTCCTTGCCAATACCATGTAATACCTGAAGGAGGGTTTCCTGAACGAGTTAGCGTTACGCTTCCTGTTTGAGGGGAATTATTTGTTGGATTTGATGGATTAGAAGGTGTTGTGCAGGAACTAACTGTTACATTTGCACTACCACAACCACTAGACCAACATCCACCTGTATTATCATATGCCCGAATGTAATATGTGCCACTTAAAGTAGCAGTGTATGTTGTACCTGAATAAGTCATATCTGTTCCACAAGATGTTCCTTGCCAATACCATGTAATACCCGTAAGAGGGTTTCCTGAACGAGTAAGTGTTACACTTCCTGTTTGAGGCGAATTACTTGTTGGATTTGATGGATTGGAAGGTATTGTACAGGAAGTACTATTACTCAAAACAAAATCTTTTGTGTAATTATGAATATTTGCTGTATAAGAATAAGATGTTGGAGTTGATGTGTTATAACTGGATTCTGTACAAGAAATTGTAGCATTTTGGTTATATGGTAATTTGTATTGATAATAACCGTCACTTGTAGTAGTAGAACCATAAATTCCAAAACTAACATTTGCGTTATTAATGTTTCCAAGGTATGAACAAAAGGAAGGACTATTACAAACAGCTCCACCCACAATACGATAATCAGTAGGACTACTATTGATACTTAAATAAGTACCATCGACCCATCCAGTAGCTTGGCTATAATAAATATTATTAGGAAGATAAATTTCATACCACCCAGAAGAGGGAATACCTGTTGTTAATGCGACAATACTATTTTTTCCATAATATATGTTTTGTCCGCTAAAAGTCACATAACTAGAGGTGCAACCAGCACAAGTTCTAACTCCCAATGGATTAGAACTTGTAATTACTTTAGCATAATTATTCGCTTCTTTGATTCGAGTATAATAATAGTTACAACCCATATATCCATAATTAGGATAATTATTCGTGCTTGAAGTACTCGGTATGCATACACGTATCCAATTAAAGTTTTCACTATATGCAAATAAAGATTCTGCACCAATTGAAGAGGTTAATGAAAGAAAGCCAATTTCATTGCCTGAAGTAAACGTTGTAGATGACCTAATTAATAATGTAGTGCCGTTACCATTAATATATATCTGTGGAAATTGTGATACTTGTGCAAATCCTATTCTTATTCCAAATAAAAGTATAGAGATAGTGAATAGTAGATATTTTTTCATTTCATTAAATATTAAACCAGTTTATTCCCTCTTTCCAAGATAATACCTCAAAATAAATCTATTAAAGCCAAAACTAACATCCGAATTACTTATTGAAATAAGTAACCCAATATCACTACCTATGGAAAAGTGATTCGCAAAAGCATATTCAGCTCCAATTGTTGGTGTTAGATAAGTAGTACTGGCAGTAGTATCAGTATTTTTGTAGCTAACGTCAAATCCTGTATGCATAACTTTGGCACCAGTATAAAAATTTACTTTCCCACTTTGCCACATACCAAACAACCCTACAGCATAGTAAAATGCAGATACTTTAAGACCTGAAACATTTGAAAATTCCGCAGCCCATTCTGTTTCAATCCTAAAATGTGCCCCGGGGTTAATCGATAGAAATATAATTTTGGGTGAATAGGAATAATAGTTAAGCGGCGAAGCATTTGATGACGAAGTATTATAAATCACACTTTTATTTAATACTCCAGCTATATCCACTCCAATGCCAATAGGTTTCGGTTTCCATGTTTTGTGCTTTTCATTTTCAGAATTCTGAAAAGTGGCATTCATTCTTTTTACTGCAGCCACAGCCGAGTCTATTTGCTCTTTCTGCTTTTCTTCATTTTTTCTGATTTTATTCAGAACTTCGCTATACGAAGTATCCACTTTGTTCTGCGGATTCGATAATTCAGCAAGTGTTTTGCTAAATTGTTCATTTTGTTTTAGGATTTGTTCCTGCATCTTTTTAAGATCTATTCGCATAAGTGAATCTTGCTGAGCCTGCATTTTAACTATTGAAAGCATTTCCTTTAGAGCTTTATCACTCATTTCATCGTTCTGCTTTGTTGCTACCTGTTCTTTATTTACATCCTCACTTAATCGTTGTCCGTTTCGGTATGTTTCCATTTTATCAACCGTTCCGTTTTCCAAATACAAGGTGTATATGCCATCTGCTATTGTTCCATAATAATAGCTGTAGCTAACTCTTTTCTGTCCGTTATAAAACCATTCGTTGTATGTTCCGTTTAGTTTTCCTTCGGTAAAGTTACTTTCACTCTTTTTTTTGCCGTTGTTGTGATATTCTATAAACTCACCATTTTTATACCCGTTTTTGAATTTCCCTAATTGTTTATTGGTTTTTGCATCAACCAATATTCCGGTAAAAGCTGCTCCATTAAAATAGGCAACATCACCATTGTAACTAATCTCATTGGGATAGGCAGGAAGTAAATCTTGTTGGGAAAAACAAGGGGTTATAAATAATAAGCTTACGAAGATTGTTATGATTTTTTTCATGTATAATCGTATTTTTAAGGAACAATCGTATATTTATAAAACCCTTGTATAATAGCATTTGAATTATTGTCTCTAATAAAAAAATTACTATAAAAAGTAAATGATTGCGTAGCTCCTTCATTTAAAGAAGGGGTATTGTAGGGTATTTTAACTACCAATGAATCTCCTTGCGAGTGCCAATGCATGTTTTCACCTTTATCATATTCTGAACCTTGATAAATAGTAAACAATGAAATAGTATAATCGAATTTTCCAGCATTTCCTATAAATCCATCGATATACATTTGGGTTGTAAGATACTGATTTTTATTTTTGGTTCCTTTAAAAGTTAGATTAGATGTCTTTGTGTCTTGAATTATTCCATTTACATCAAATATAACAGACTTTACTTTTGCAGAATTACTTTTATAATAGAGAACTCCATCAACATTTTTATATTCACCACTAGAATAAAATGAATCATAATGCCCATTAAAATTCATTTTACTATTAGAATTATTAATATCTGTATATTTCGATTCTATACTTACATATTCCATCCCTTTCACGTCATAATCTTTTAGTATGAAACCATTGTCCGTATTTTCCATAATTGCTGTACCACTAAAAAAATATATTTTCCCTTTATTAAATAAATGGGCATTTGAAGTAGTGGTACCAAAAACCTCTATAGTTGGTTCTTTATCATACGTTGTAAAATTCTTATCAAAATAAACCCTTCCATAAAATTCTTTTACCCATGCGTCTGAAATAAATTCAAGTTTTAGTTTATAATCAATTTTATAAACCGACTGACCATTAATATTATTCAAAACCCCGTTGGTTTTATCTAAATCTATCATTTTAAAAACTTTATCATTGTTAAATCGATTTTTAAAGAACTTATTTAACGTTTCTAAAGCTTCATTTTTTTTTATATCATTACCTGAATTTTGAAGGTTCTGATTTAACGAATTAGATGTTTGATTAAAAACATCTTTAGTTCCATTAATATATTTTATCATAAATACGTCTGTTTTATTAGATGTATAAGTAGGACCATCCTGATTTTCCCATTTTTTATATTTTATAAAATCAGATGTTACTTCTTCAACTTTTGATTTTATTTCATCTCCATTTTTTAGAATAATTATATCTTGAGAATAACATAAGTGAATTGAAAAACATGCAATGCTGCATAATAGCATTAATTTACTTGAATTTTTCATGAGATTACTGTATAAAAACTACTTTTATTTAATTGTATTTCAATAATAAAAAACTTCTCCCCTACAAACTCGTCCTTATCAAAATTCCTCCAAAAACGATAGAAATTTTCCTCTCAATTGTGATTTTATAAAGATATGATTATCAACTTATCCCCATTTAACTGGCATTGACATTCAATCATAATTTTAAATAATGTTAAACCATTTTAAAAATTTAAAATCAAACTTAATGTTATCATTATGTTAAATATTTTGCCTTATATTAATTTAATGTGAATACTTATTAAATCGGTTTATAACATGTTAATATTTAAACAATTCAAAGGCTTGTATATTCAAAAATATATTTTGAAATTTGATTAATCAAGTTACTATACCAACATCCTTAAATCTTAAAATTATGGCAAGCAAATCAGAATCAGGTCACCCAATTAATGTAGCAAATTTCGATGAAATGATTTCCTATGTTATAGGTTACGGAACAATTTACAACCCTTCAAAGTCTTCAATTAAATTAGTAGCGTTACAAACTATTGCAACCAATGTAAAAACAGCTACAACTGCTGTTAATTCTGCACTTCCAGCATATAGCAATGCAGTTTCGGCACGCGAAGTAGGTTTCGATCCATTAAGCAAATTAACAACTCGTATCATTAATGCACTTAAAGCAACCGACACTACCTCACAAGTTGATGACAGTGCAGTAACCTTAGCTCGCAAAATTCAAGGTACAAGAGCAACGGCAAAGAAAACGGAAGCCGAAAAAACAGCATTGGCTACCGCAGGAACAGTTGTTACAGAAAATTCATCGTCTCAAATGAGTTACGATAATCGTCTCGAAAGCCTCGATAAACTAATAAAACTCCTAGCAAGCGTTGCACTTTACGCACCAAACGAAGCCGACTTAAAAGTAGCAGCTTTGACAACCTACTACAACGACCTAAAAGCTAAAAATGCAGCAGTAATTTCAGCATCCGTTCCATTGAGCAATGCTCGCATATCTCGTAACGATATTCTTTACAAAACAAACACTGGCTTGGTTGATATAGCTTTCGACGTGAAAGTATATGTAAAGTCAGTATTTGGAGCATCAAGCCCCCAATACAAGCAGATAAGCAAATTGAAATTCACAAAACCTAGATAGATTTTTGAAAATGCCTCTGCACCCTTTCGATAAGCGAGAGGGTTTTATCAAATAACGAGAGGGACTTATCAATAAGTCAAAGGCATTTATCAAAAGACAAAAGGAACTTTTCAAACTATCGAAGAACTTTATCAATATACGAGAGGAACTTTTCAAAAAGCCTAAGCACTTTATAGATAAACGAGAGGGACTTATCAATAAGGCGAAGCAATTCATCAAACAACGAGAGGGATTTATCAAAACGTCGAAGCACTTTATCAAATAACGAAAGGGTTTTATAAAACAAAGGCAGGCATCCTCCTCACAAGCTAACACACAAGGTCAAGTACTTTTGCAAAACACGCAAAGCCAACAGCACAAGGCAATTTTGCAAAACACCTTGCCCTTTTCCCCTCGCACCTCGATACCTTTTCGCACCTTGATAACAAAACTAAAAACTTTGTTGCTAGATTGATAAATTCACTACATTTGATAACGATAAACGAATACCGGCACCTAACAAGCTGGCATAAAAAAAAGCCGAAACCCTGCAAAAATGGAGCTTCCGCTCCCGTTTCAGCGGTGTTTTCGGGCGATAAATTGTCGCTCGCTTTTCGGCTTCTTTTTCATCCAGCAGGTCGTTAGGCACAAGCGAAAAAAAACCGCTTCGAAGACAATTTACTACCCGATTGAAAAGTGAAAAAAGACAAAATACGCCAACGCACAAAGCAAAAGTTTGGCAGCCCTTCCCTGCAAGCCTCGCTTCGCTGCCAAACACTTGCTTTCTTCCCACCGCACCCGCTCCGTTGATAATTCCCTACATAATTGTAAATTTTAGTGTTCTAACTGACAAAAAGGTAAGATTTAAAAACATGCAGATTTCTTCTAAGAGCTCATTTATAGATTGATATGTTTTTGGTATAGTTGTTGATTCTCGGGAATAATAAGTAATAATTTAAAACATATAAGGTATGAGAGCATTTAGTACAAAAATCGGGTTAATTCTAATAATGTTATTATTAACAAACCTAATAAACGCACAGACTTTATCTATCACAGCCGCCGCCGATTTGCGTTACGCAATGGATGAAGTCGTTAAAGCCTATAAGCAAACCCATCCCAAAACTGATATTAAAGTCAATTATGGTTCGTCAGGTACAGCATTTCAGCAGATTTCAAATGGCGCACCTTACGATATGTTCTTTTCAGCCGATATAATGTATCCTCAAAAACTCAAAGAACAAGGATTAACAGCCACCGACCCCAAATTATATGCAATAGGTTACATTGTAATTTGGAGCAGTCAGATAGACATTTCTAAAGGCATCAATTCATTATTAGACCCCAAAGTTTCAAAAATCGCAATTGCCAATCCCGAACATGCCCCCTATGGTAAACGGGCTGAGGAAAGCATGAAGTATTACAAAATTTACGATAAAGTAAAACCAATGCTTATTTTTGGCGATAACATTTCTCAAACTGCACAATTTGTACAAACAGGAAATGCCGAAATTGGAATCCTAGCCCTTTCATTAGCTTGTTCGCCAGCTATGAAAGACAAAGGAAAATACATCTTGATTGACAGTAAATCCCATTCGCCTCTCGAACAAGCCTATGTAATTCTAAAAGACGCAAAAAATAATAAAGAAGCCTTTTCTTTTGCCGAATTTGTTGCTTCTCCTGCTGCTCGTACAATCTTCAAAGCATACGGATTTAAACTACCCAACGAGAAATAACATGGCAATTAAAGCAAACAAACGGAATATATTTAGCGGACTTTCGGGCATTGGGATTGGTTCACTTGGCGGATTAATTGGGCTTGGCGGTGCAGAATTTAGATTACCGCTATTGGTTGGCTTCTTTAGTTTTGCAAGTCTCGATGCTGTAATTATTAATAAAATAACAAGCCTGATAGTTGTAGCCTTTTCCCTTCCATTCCGCAGCCAGTCGATTCCTTGGTTTGAAGTAGCAGCAAGTTGGACAATTATAGTAAATATTCTTTCAGGCAGCCTTATTGGTGCGTGGATTGGAGCACACTATGCAACCAAAATGAGAACCGTTGTACTCGACCGCTTGATTATGTTTCTTTTAATTGCTTTGGCGTTCAGTATGATTTTCGGTCATGGATTAATGGACGGTCATCACAATCCTTTGATTCAAAACGAGACTTTAAAATTCATAACAGGTACATTTGCAGGGCTTATAATTGGATTGGTAGCAGCCGTTTTGGGTGTCGCAGGTGGCGAATTGATAATTCCAACCTTAGTGATACTTTTCGGTGTCGATATTAAACTTGCAGGCAGCCTTTCCCTTTGTATCAGTTTGCCCACCATGTTAGTCGCCTTTTTCAGATATACCCAAAGCGGAGCAATCGAACTTTTTAAACGTGAAAAGCAGTTTCTTTTATGGATGGCAATAGGTTCAATTATTGGTTCAGCCATTGGAGGTCGTTTAATCGGAATTATCCCATCAAATATTTTAGTGTTTTTACTCGGTGCAATCTTGTTGATTTCTGCGGTTAAAACATTTAAACACAGCCTAAAAAAGAAAAAGCAATAAAAACAAAACCCCGCTTGCGCGGGGCTTGTTTTAATTCTTCGAAAGTTGAATATTCAAATCGGTTAGTTCGCCATCGGCAACGGCAACCGTTGCCACTTGGTCGGCATAGCCAACCTTTTTAATTGTAACTGTGTAAACACCAGACGGCAACGACTTAATATTAAAACCGCCCTTTTCGGCTGTCTTTTTAACAACACTTTCAGTAGCACTCTTAGCAGCCTTAGCCATTCCGTTATTACCATCTAATGCAAACGAAAGGGTTGCGCCTTTTACAGGTTCGCCAGTTGTAGCATCGGTTACCAAACCTTTAACAGCCAACGAGCCAATACCAGTTTCAACTACTTTTCGGGCATTTTTATAACCTGTATAAAATACAGGTTGCGAAATTCTTACAATTTCAACCGCTGCATCCATATTTGCTAAAGCAGTTTCGGCAGTTTTAAACAAGGTTTCGAGTTGTTTTGTAGTTTGGCTACTTTCGGTACGGCTTACGCTTGGTTTACCAATTGAAGCATTATAAGCGGTTATTGCAGCAAGTAAAGCGGTTTGAGTTGCAGCAGTAATGCCATAAGTAGCAAGCGTAGCAACAATAGGCTGCGCACGGTCATACACAATTTGGGCGTAATCTTTAACAGCCGTATCGGCAACCTGACGTAGTTTACCTTCGGTAAACTTAACCTCTTGGGCTAACGTGGCATTGTTGGTAAACTTGGCATACACGCCCAATTTTCGGGCATAATCGGCAGTAGTTACGATAAGATTTTCTTTTAGAATGTTTTTGTTATCAGTTACACCCTTTTTACTGATTTTTTGTTGCTCTGCAACCGCCTGAATTTGTGGGATAGTGTTTACAAACGTGGTCGAATTTGTAGTATAATTCGGTAGAGGCGTTGTAATAGCCGTGAACCCAGCTTGATAATCCCGAAACGACAGGTACATACTTAAACGGCTTTCTTGTTGATTCGTCATAACTTTTAAAATTTTAATGGTTGATAAATAAGGATTAGGTTATTAATTTAAAGCAAGGTAAAATGATATTCTAACAAAGTCAAGTTTTATGCTAACTAATTTATGATTACTTCTAAACCACCCATGATTGCCACTAAATAAAACATGATAGGCTCTAACATGACTAAGATTGACACTACAATAGATAAGATTAATGCTAAAGCAAACAAGATATATGCTAACATGATTAAGACGCATTCTAATGCTGACAAGATATGTGCTAACACAAATAAGACATATACTAACATGACTAAGACAAGTGCTAAGATGGATAAGACATTTGCTAAAGACAACGAGTGATTAAAAACAAAGGGAAAGGCAGTATCAACCGCCCCGCCCATCCCTTCGCTGCTAAGCACATTGGCAAAACGCACAAACCAGCCCTGCAATCCAAATTTTGCCAAAGAGCTTATCAGCCCTTCCCACGCCAACGCACCTTGCAAGGGCAGCACTTCGATTGAAAAGATTGATTATATTTGACAAAAAAATAAATCGCCAGTGCCTAACAACAGCTCATACGCAATGCGGGTTTCAGAGGTTTAGCAAGTGTAGTTCCCGCAGGCAAATTTTGTATCGGTTGATAGGGACGTAGCCACGCATTCCCGCACTGCGCATAGCTGCGACCGTTATGGGCAAGTTTAAAAAAACAATACGATACGATTTACAAGATTGATAATTTATAATAAAATTATGTTGAGACCAGAAACAACTAAAAAACGGAGCGAAACTGAAAAGCTATATGAGTAAGATATAAAAAGTATAAATATGAATAAAGAAATGATTGAATTTCAAAGTAGTTTTACCGCTGAACAAAAAGCTGCTATTTTTGGATGTTTAGTTACAATTGCAAAATGTGATGGTGAATTTCATCAAAATGAATTTAAATCTATTGAACAATCTGCAATAGCCCTTGGTCTTGACCCAGTTATTGATATGCCTTTAATTAATCGAATAAATCAAACTGGACTTGATGGAATGATTCCTATTTTAAATACACTTAATAAAAGTCAAAAAGAATGGTATATCATAGCACAGCATTTTGTTATGCATGCGGATGGTAAAGTTGCTCCCCAAGAAGTTAATTATTGTTTGGGAATAGCTGATGAAATTGGAATTTCTGCTGAAGAATATAAAAAAATCTTGGATAAAATGGATGGTATATATAATGTGTTTTTAAAATAAATTATTTTAACATGAAAACTTTTAATGAATTAGCTTTATCTGGTGGAGAATATATTGAATATATTTCAAAAGAGACTAAAATTGTTTTTGATGAATATTCCAAAACTCAAACTCTAGATTTTCCTAAATGGCATCAAATTAATTTTTGTATAGGTGATTTTACAAGTAAAATTAGAGGAAATGAAGAACTGAAGATGTTGATTGTTTTTTCTGAATCATACACAAATGATATAGTTGAATCATTATTCTTTATGTCACAATTACCATTTGAAGATGATAATGAACGACGTAATTTTAATTCGTTGATTAATTATTGGAAAAATTTTGATTCTAATAATAAAATTCAACCTTTGAAAGTTGAAAAATCAGGTTGTTACATAGCTACAATGGTTTATGGTAATTATAATCATCCACAAGTTTTAATATTAAGAGATTACCGTGATAATACTCTATTAAAATCGCATTTGGGTCGACTTTTTGTCAAAACATATTATGCTTTTTCCCCTTTTTTCGTACAATTGTTAAAGCGACATGACAAGATAAATCATTTAATAAAAAAGGGGTTAGATAATCTTATTAAAAGCATTGAAAGTAAGAAAACAATTAATAAATGATGCCATTTTATAACTATCACCTTTAATGACATGTGATAATAATTTGGTTTTCACTCTATTATTTTGTATATTATTTAAACCTTTAATATTATACAAAATGAAAAATAAAATAGAAATCAACGGACACAATCTTATTAGGAGACAAGTTGGAGCAACAGAATTCAAAATATTAGTATACCGAAATGATAAAATTGACTTTCGTTTTAATGTTTTGTTACTGCCGAGTGGTGAAGATAACTTACTACCGACATATCAACTCTTCAACAACTTTAAAACAGTTCCTTTTTGGATAAATGAAAATATAAATAAGATTTCGAATTGGATAAGTAAAGAAATGAAATGAAAACCAGCCCATAACACGCTGGCAAGCAAAAGCTTACGAGCCTTCACACACGCATCGCCGTCACTCGCTTTGGGCACTGTCCTCGGGCGATACGAATGCGCACGAACTCGTAAGCCTTTGCGTCCAGCAACTCGTT
>Ga0302296_1001458_pt1 | contig 16968 bp, 17 predicted proteins | sample III_Fen_N3_1_FD_194546 | JGI IMG/M metagenome (GOLD analysis project Ga0302296, IMG submission 194546) | Peat permafrost microbial communities from Stordalen Mire near Abisko, Sweden - III_Fen_N3_1 | ecosystem: Environmental > Terrestrial > Soil > Wetlands > Permafrost | place: Sweden: Abisko...
AATAACCATCCCTGTGCCTGCAATTGATTTATAGTCCGAAATCAACCATTATTTTTCTCTACATATTTCATATAAAGCACCATCGTATGATTTTGCAAGAATCACTTTAAATCCTTTTTTCTCAAGCTCGTCTCCTGTTGCACTGCAAACTTTATATCCATTCGGTGCTCGAAACACATTGTACATTGAAGTGGGGTCAAGGCATTTTACTGTGATTGTGTTTTGTTCAATGTGAGAGTCTTGCCTGAAGACACCTACTATTCCACCTGAATGGCTTTCTGAATTAATCCGCTGAAAACCATCCCAAAAACCTTCAGCAGGCTCACCAAATCCGGATAAATCCTGTCTGAAAGACATAAAGTTATGCTTGTTTTGAATTTTCTGAAGCCAGTCCGACCATATTCTTACTTGAGCTCTTTGATGTATGGACAACAATCGTGGATCACCAAGCATAATTGGCAATGAACCGGCCAGTGACTTGATAGACAATTCAATATTGGGATCATCAACTGACTGGTTACCTATGACCATGGCCGTTGCAGGTATAACAGGACTACGCCACCAACTCATTTGCCTGACCCTCATTGCTCCTAAAGGTGCTTTCTCTGTAAAATTCGACAACCAGTTTCCTTCAGCATGTTTGCACATATCGAGGTCAATAAGTTGTAATTCTCCCATGGTTTCGAATGTACAATCGATGAATAATTCCGGCGCTTCCTTGTGTAAATCATCGAAAAGCTGCCAGGTACCCTGGTACATTTCCAGAAGCGATTCATTGCGGTCTTTGTGCATTTGATGATTTAAAGCATGGCAACCGGATCGGGTTTTATCAGTTGTATATGCTCCTGTAACGACAGCGAAATCCCCTTTAATATATTCAAGCCCATATTCCTTGATCATATCCAGAATAACTCCCTTTATATGATCACGCCAACCTGTAGTCATACACATTGAATAGGTTTCTGAGGAATAAATTTTATCATTGTCTAAATGAAGATTTATCGGGGAGCCATCAGCCTTACGGGTTAACCATTCAGGATGCATTTTATAAACATTGCTTTTCGATTCAGCGGCAGCAAGGCTTATCCATACGCCCGGTTTCATACCTTTCAATTTGATATAATCGAACACCGGCTTAAGTCCATTCGGGAATTTTTGTTTATTAACACCCCAATCGCCATATGAATCCTGCCAGCCGTCATCAAGAACAAACTCTTTAAAACCGCATTCGGCAGCTGCATCCACAAGTTCATAAATAAGTTTCTCGTTAATTTTACTATTGAAGGGCTCCCATGTATTGTACACAAAAACCGGTTTTTCTTTTATCTTACTCAACCGTATTCCTAAATTATTACGAATAAAGTCATTAACAGGTCCATTAAGTACAGCCCCAGGGTCATCAGAATCAGCATAGATTCCGGTGAAAACCCAGGTACTTTCCCAGGATTCTCCCGGCTTGATCCATTTTCTAAAACCGAATTTCTGTTTGGGTTCGGTAAGCCCTATGGTAAGGAGGTTGGATTTAAAGAAAGCGGTCGTGCGCTTCATTACTCCTGGAGCTTCATTTCCAAGAACCATTCCCCGATGATGATCAACCTCATGAATTACCACTATGGGATCATAGCAGTTTCCTTCAAATCTTCCAAGTGATTTATGACGAGCATAATCGTTCATAACCCAACAATTTGTGCCGGTATCTGAATAAAGAAACCTCAGATATTCGATATCAAGGGCTTCCAGCTTTAACTCTTTAACCCCTGTATTCATAAAAGATATTTTCTTTCGGATTATGGGTATGCCGGGATATAAAAGATAGGTTATACTTATTTCTAAATCAGGGTTACTCCGTCCTAAAACTACAACAGCTCCTGCACCCTTATTTTCAGCTGTAATAGCTTCAACCGATATAAGATTCCAGTTATCTATACCTGATAATGGTTTTCCATCTATATCGAAATGAAATTCCTCTGAACCTTGTTTGAGAAACTCTTCAGCTGAATTTTTCAATCTAAAACTGGTTGAAGTGATTCCTTGATTATTGGTGCTTAATTGTACCACTCGTTTTATTATACCATTATCTAAAGTCAGTGTTTTTTTGTCCCAGGTTGCAAAAGGTTGCGAATTGAGAGAAATCACAGAAAACACACATATAAAGCATACGAAAGGTATTTTGTATTTCATTATTGACTGTTTTATATACTTCCATTTTAAAAAAGCTTAATCATTTCTGGAAAATCGATGTTGAATACCAGCCAGGAAAGAAAAGCAAACACCCGTGACACAGGTCAGACTACAATTCTTTGTATTTTAATCTGTCCATAAGACTTCTTCCTTGTTTCCTCAGGTAGAAAAGCCTTTCTTAATGATTTGGTCTGGCAATTGTTCTTTATACCATTCCCGATAAGCCTCTGTTTAATTCACCGGAAGTTTCTCAGCCTTCAAAGTATGCAGGCTTACTCCAAATGCCGGGCTTGTTCTGAAAGTCTTCCCGTTTATGCATTTCAGCAATATTCATATCCGCCCCATGAATACAGATAACAATTTTCTTAATAGCAGATTGTTGAAAGTAGTAAGAGTAAATAATCCGGAAAAAGTACTCACAGCAAAAGATAGTAGATGCGTATCCGAGGCGGAATGTTCTCATTTTGCCTGATAAATTGGTGAAAATGAAAAAAAAGATGGTACATTAACAACAAACCTGTATATTTGTAAAGCTTAAAATAATACACAGATCGCTACCCTTAAAATTCAACTATGCAAGTCGAATCAGATTTCATAAAAAATAATACCCCACGAATTTCTATTGAATTAAGACGTTTTATTTTTGCATTGGCTGAGGATATCATACGTTACTCAGGAAGTTTCGAAAAAAGGAAAAAGAGGTTGAAAGTCCGTTGTGAACGTGAAAAGGTGGATTATAACATACTGGAATATAACCTCAACCTGTTTTTTGAATTGATTGACGACTATTGTAAATCAAACGATCCAGTACTATATCGTTTCCTGAAATTACAGGCCGGGTTTTGTTTTATCAATGTACCGGACTTCGCGAAATTACTGATCCCCACAACCGGACAGGTCATCGATGATAGCCAGTCTTCAAACGTAAATAAAAACAAGCCATCTGATTCCATCTCTTCGAACATACACAGTGGCATTGTGGGTGGTCATTTATTCGGATTAGAGTGAAAGAGATATTATGAAACATACCTCCTATGCCGCCTTCCACGTTTTATGGACAAAACCCTACCTGGCAAATGGCAAGAGTTTCAATATGAATGATGCAGAAATACTCACTATGGTACTCTCAGCATTGATGTGGCAAAAGTACAACGGGACCATAAAACTTTATACCGACAACCGGGGCTATGAATTTATCAGTGAACATGGTTTACTTTCATTATGGGATAAGGGTATTGATACGGAAGTTCTTGAAAACAATATGTATCCAATTGATCCGGAGATATTCTGGGCTGCTGGTAAGTTGATGGCACTGGAGACACAAACAGGACCGTGTGTTATGCTTGATACGGACCTTGTCGTTGTACGTTCTATCCATAAACAGCTGGAACAAGCCGTCATTACTGCTTTACACGCTGAGATCCTAGAACCGGACGTGTACCTGCATCCTTCCTTATTAAAACAACCCGTTGATTTCAAATTCCCGGACTATTATAACTGGGCCGCATCTCCTTCGAATACTGCATTTCTGTACATGAGGGATGAATCATTTAAAAAATTCTACGTGAACGAATCGAAGAAATTCATGTTTAATAATTCAGAGAGGCCCAAAGAGTTAGTCTCCCAAATGGTTTTCGCTGAACAACGAATGCTCTCTATTTGTGCTGATCATATGGGATTTCCGGTAACTCATCTGATATCAGATCCATTTTCATTATCGAACCGGGATGTTATCCATCTTTGGGGGTTCAAAAGCCAACTACGGGAAAACAGAAAAATACAAACTATTTATGTGAAGCAATTATTGAATACCGTTGGAAAAGAATTTTCAACGAATGCCATTTTACAGGATTTTCTGGAAAGCCACTTTCAGAATCAAATAAGCCACCTTATACCGGTTCCTGATATCATATCACAAGACATTGCATTTTAACACTAAGAAAACTATTATTAGTTTATCTTACAGATACTTTCTGCATAAAGGTTGTTATACGAATGAAGATTGTGTTATTCAACACCCGATGAATAATTCATCAAACTCACTAATAACCAGAAGCATGAATAAACAAAACTGGACTCTCGATGACATACCAGATTTAACAGGAAAGACAATTATAGTTACCGGAGCTAATGCCGGTTTGGGATATGAATCGGTAAAAGCCTTTGCCCAAAACGGAGCCAATGTTGTGATGGCATGCCGTTCAGTAGAAAAAGGGGAAATTGCCCGCAAACAAATAGTCCGGCTCTACCCATCATCCATCATTCAGGTCATGCCACTTGACCTGGCGGATTTGAAATCAATTCACCGGTTTGCAACTACTTTCAGAGAAAGCCATGCACATTTAGATGTACTACTAAACAATGCAGCGGTTATGATAAAGCCTTATAGCCTGACTAAAGATGGTTTCGAAAGCCAGATGGGAACAAACCATTTAGGACATTTTGCCCTCACAGGTGTATTGTTGGATGTGCTAAAAAAATCACCGGGTGCACGGGTGGTCAATGTCAGCAGCCTGAGCCACAAACAGGGATTGATGGATTTCGATAACCTGCTTTTCGAAAATGGCAAAGACTTTACACCCATGAAAGCCTATGGACGGTCAAAACTTGCCAATCTGTTGTTTACTTTTGAACTACAACGTTTTTTTGAGTCAAAAGGAATTAACTGCCTGTCCATTGCAGCACATCCGGGTATAGCAAACACGAATAATCCGGGCAAAATGGAAAGGAATCTGCTCATGAAAGTTTATAAGATTTCATTTTCGTATATCATTCAACCATCAGCTATGGGAGCATTGCCGCAGATTCGCGCTTCTGTTGATCTTAATGTAAAGTCAGGAGACATATACGGTCCCGGCGGTGTGCTCGAATTATCCGGCCATCCTGTTCTGGTTCAATCGAAACGAACAGCACTTGATATTGAAAATGCACAGCGACTTTGGAAAGTTTCCGAAAAACTTACTTCTGTTACTTTTCAATAATCACCTATTTTCCCTTCTTTATCATTCCAAACAACCTGATTCTTAATTGCTGCTTATATGGCAATGCCATTCAAATCGTATAAATAAGAAGCATTATTGATCTGAATAAAGTAATTTATTTAAACAGTTGAAATGAAGTTAATTCCATGCTGGACTATCTAAATTTATATAAAGTTACCCCTTAAATTTAAGTTCGATAAACATTTAGAGAAACTACTATGTTTACTTTTCACGAATTGAATAAATATCATCTATTTTTAGAATATCAAAAAATATGGTATCCCGCAACCATTTAAAAATACGGGGGCGAAATCGAAAAGCCTTATGAGTAGATAGAAACTAAAAAGTTACGATATGAAAACAATTAACATGATTTCCAGGTCGCTCTTAGTAGGATTGATCCTGATCCTGAGCACAGGCTTATACGCACAGGATCCAATGAAAGTGGCCAGCAACGTTTATAAGAAAGTTGTTCTTGACAATGAAAAAGTACGGGTAATTCAGGTAGAATTTGCTCCAGGCGAGGTTGCCCCCTGGCATAATCATCCAAACCATGTAGCTTATGTACTTCAGGGTGGTAAGTTGGAAATTACAGACAAAGGGAAAGAAGCAATGGTGATGGATTTAAATGATGGCGATGCCATGTATCTCCCTGCTGTAACCCATATGGCAAAAAACGTAGGTACAACTACCATTAAAATACTGGTAACTGAAATTAAACCTGCTCATAAAATGTAAACGGTAAAACCATAAAAAAAAACAAATTTCCCAACGATGTAACAGGGCATAATGAGATGGAAATTTCATTTAATTCACTTAAGCAACCTCATTGTCAGGTTGCTTTTTTTATTGAATCAAACCTGTTCGAGAAATTGAAATGGATGATTGTAATACGTAATAGCTTACTTACAAGTCGATATGAAATAAAAACATATCGGTAATTTATAGTTCATGTGAATTATAAATTTTATAAAGCTTTATTTCCAGAACAAAAGTTAACGCAGAATGTTATACTTTTTTTAATGGAATGCAAAAATTAATAAATTCAGGGACAGCAACACTGTTTTTGAATAATATATATAAATATCATTTGGAGACCAGAAACCATTATCTAAACGGGGCATTTCCGAAAAGCCAGAAGAGTAGGAGAATTATTATACTTACAACATGAAGACAAAAATATTATTTATTAGCGTTCTTGCAATATTACTAGTTGGTTGTAAAAATGAAGTTGTCAATCTTCCGAATGAAATTGTTCTTTCGGGACTTAGTTTTTCTCCAAACACCTTGACTGTTCCAACCGGCACTACTGTTACCTGGTTTAATAATGAAGCTGTCACTCATACGATCACAAGCGATTCAGCCTTGTTTGACAGCGGCAACATAACCAAAGGGAAAGCATATTACCATACATTTAATACCGTAGGGACATTTGCCTATCATTGTAAATATCATTCGGGCATGACCGGAAAAATCGTTGTATCCGGTACGATTCCAAATCAGGTAAATATAGAAGGATTTGCTTTTAGTCCTTCGACATTAACTATAAAGGTTGGTGCCAGTGTTACCTGGACAAACAAGGATGCTGCCACGCATACAGCGACCAGTACAGCTTCGGCGTTCGACAGCGGGGATATAACACAGAATAAATCATTCACATATACATTTACTACCGCAGGAACATTCCCTTATATTTGCCTTTATCACACACATATGACCGGAACCATTATAGTACAACCTTAAATATACAAAGACAAAATAAAACCATCTTTAGATATACCGGACGTAACATCTCAATAAAAAGGAGAACCAATTGGTTCTCCTTTTTATTGAATAGAATCACTGATACAATATTCTTACACGATTCAGGTTTAATACCGCCAGAATGATTGCAATTTAATCAGGATCAAAATTATTTGTTAATTCACAATAACTTTTGCAATCATAGATGGATGAATTGTACAATGGTAATTAAATGTTCCGGCTGTCATAAACATATAACTGAATACACCGTTTGCATTAACATTTTTACTGTCGAATAATCCGGTATCACTGGTAACAGTATGGGCAATACCATCCTTATTGGTCCATTTTACAGTTGTTCCGACAGCTACCGTCAATGTTGCAGGTGAAAACGCCATTCCCTGAATAAAAACTTCATTGTTTGGAGGTGCACTGTTACTGGAACAACTGCTGTTGAAAAAAATGAAAAGACCCACTAAAGATAAAACTAATAGTCCTCGATTCTCAGATTGTTTATTTAATGTTTTCATTTAATTGATTTTTAAATTATTGTAATTACTTAAGTGAATTCTGTCTATAATAATCAATATTCTCTTAGATAATAAAATTAAAAAAGTGAATTTTAATGCTTGCTTAATAGCATCTGGAATAAATAGATCTACCAGTCCTTCCATGCTCCTATAATTCAGGACTATCAAACATTATCATTCTTAATATCCGGGAGGAGCCACATAGGCAGTTACAACAACCGTTGCTTTCATAGTTGGATGAATTGTACAATGATACCTAAAAGTGCCGACAGTATTAAAGGTATAACTATAAACACCATTTATGGCAATATTACCGCTATCAAATAGTGTTGAGTCACTTGTTACAGTGTGAACCATGGCATCTTTATTTGTCCATTTTACAACTGTGCCTGCTGTAACATTTAGCGTGGAAGGCGAAAAGGCCATTCCCTGAATAAGAACTTCATTTGCACCCTGGGTACCTGTGGTGTTATTCGAAGTGTTCGTGTACGTTGGATTATTCGAATTCATACAACTGTTTAATGATATGAATAAGAACAAAAAGGCAGGTGCTATAAGTATCCTTACTCCTGCATGCTGAGTTATCTTTTTCATAATTGTAATTATTGTAATTCTAAAACAATTACCAATAAATTAAGTTTAATAAAACAAACATTTTTAAATTGAGCACAACAAATAATGGGTATTTAAAAATCATCTAAAAAAGGAACTTCTTAATTAAGAATTATGCCGATTAAAAATTAGTACCTATAACTTGTGAAATAATATAATTTTATTTTGTATAAAAATAAGAAAATAAAAAGCCTAAAGAAATCTAATAAGTAATCCGGTTAATATTCTCTGATGTACATTCCAGAGAATAGAAAAGCAGCAATATAAAAAATCATTGAACTTATTGTTTATTTTTTTGTTTAAAATTAAATAATGAACTAATATTAACTTGAAAAAAAGGTGTTATGAAAAAAATTTTACTGGCTTTACTGGTTTCCACGTTCTTTATGAATAGTTTTGGAACAACCTTCAACATTACAAATGTTGGAACAACCTTTTCTCCTGCAACAATTACCATTACTCAAAATGACAACATTACTTTTACATTAGCAAGTGCTCATGATGCTGTTGAGGTGAGCAAGGCTACATGGGATGCCAATGGAAACACTCCGATTATTGGTTTTCAGCTTCCGTTTGGCGGTGGAACTGTATTAGGATCAAGCTTATCCGTGGGAGTACATTATTTTGTATGTGAACCCCACGCAGCCTTTGGCATGAAGGGTTCAATTACTGTACAAGGGACTTTGGCAGCACCTTATATCAAAACTCAGAATGACATGATGATTTATCCCAGTCCTGCGAAAGACCATATAACCGTTCAACTCAATACTTCGACATCAACTCCTGTCGAAATCAAGCTTTTCAATCTACAGGGGAGGCTGGTGGATGTTCTGTTCCCGAAGACAAATTTTTCAGGATTATTACTCCGTACATTTTCGTTGAATAAAGTTACCGGAGCGGGTATCTATTTTGTACAGATTACCACAGGTGAGGATTCGGCCTATAAAAAAATTGTAATCCTGTAATCAATACGAATAATATTTAGTATAAAAAGAACGTATAAAATAGAGAAAGATTTAATCGGGTCTTTCTCTATCATTATTACCATAAAGCTGAAGCATTCTGCTTTTTTAATTAAGATATCAATCTTATTAAGTTCCAAATCATTAACAATAAAAACTATCTACTTATGAGGTACCTTATTACATTTCTGTCGATTCTTTGTGTGAGTTTATTTTCTACTGTTGCAGTAGCCGAACAGGCTAATGTTCATTCAAGACCTGACAGCATTGCTTCAAAGGAGGTCAACTATACAGAAGATACGTTTTTATCAACACGCGTAATTAACGGGCAATCAACCGACGGAATTACACAAGGAAGACTTGATTTTAGAATTGAACATCGTTTTGATTTATTAAAAAGCGGATATGCTGAATTTTATGGTTTAGATCATGCATTTACTTTTTTTGGCCTTGAATATGGTATTAAAGACTGGATCATGGTTGGCATTAATCGAACATCCTTAACACAGGCAGTTACCGGTTTTACAAAAATAAGTTTTCTAAGGCAATGCACCGGTTCAAAAAACCTGCCGGTATCGGTTTCAGTTTTTTTAGGAACCAGTTATTCAGGACAGTCATTTGATAATTCAGCGAATACGGTTGATTTTTTCTCACAAATGAGTTATACAAGCCAACTGCTTATTGCACGAAAATTCAGTGATAATTTTTCTGCGCAATTATCTCCGGTTTGGATACACCGCAATAAAATAAACAGTATTACCAATAAAAATGATATATTTGCTGCAGGTATATCTGCCAGGTACAAATTGAATCCTACATTATCATTTAGTGGTGAATATTACCCGGTCATTAATCCTTCCGTTTACTTTAAAAACAACAACTCAAATGCTTTGTCATTTAGTTTTGATATTCAAACTGCCGGTCATGTCTTTCAAATTATTCTATCAAACTCGACTGATATGATTGAAAAGACTTTCATTGGTGAAACTACAGGAGACTGGCTAAAAGGGGACATACATTTAGGGTTTAACATCCTGCGTAAATTTGATTTATAATAAAAAACAGGTTACTATTCAAGCTATCCTATCACTGCACTTTGCAGGCTATCAGAGAATATTAATAAAAAAGGAAGGAACAATGTTCCTTCCTTTTTTATTAGATTCCAGTTGATATTTTACTTATGCGGTGCAGCAGGAATAGCATTAATAAATACTTTCCAGATATTCAATGTAGCTGGTACGCTGACTCCTTTTGTGTTGCCCCTGAATTTACCGGCAGTATCCTGATCAGCGCCAAAATAATAAATAGGCCACCCTTTGTATGTCAGTTGCTTTTGACCATAAACGGTAATGCTGTCAAATAATGTCTTATCCAGCGTGGAAGGAATGACCACCTTGGAAGTCGTATAAATTGGCCAGGTACCATTATTCGAAAAATCAGCCTTGGTATACTTGTTTATCTGTGCACTGTCTTTAGCAAATGCATACAATGTCCGACCCTGTAAATCGGTAAAGTAAACAGTTTTACCTGTCCCCAACGAGGTAACATCGGTAGCCGAAACAACATAATTGTTTGCGTCAATGCCAACAAGTTGATAATTGGCCAGCATGATGGTATAGTCCGGTTTTGCAACAAACCATATACCCCCGGTACCATTTCCACTTGTCTGACCTGATGCTTCCTGAACGCCAGCCGGTGCATATGTGTACAAAGGCCAGCCTTTATACGTCAATTGGCTCCCTGTAGGTGTCGTGATTGTAGCAAAATCAGCTAAAGCCAGTCCGGCACCCAATTGTGTCTGAGTTAAACCGGTAACATTAAAGATCGGCCAATTAGCAGTACAACCTCCGGTACAATTATTCGCTCCATTCGCATCATTCGAAAAGAAATACAATGCATATCCGTTCTTATCTGTCAAATAACTCCCAAGAGTTGCCGAATTAGACAGGTTTACCAAATAAGAAGTCGTTGTGGGTCCATTGGAAGTTGTACATTGTGTAAACAACATCCCTCCTGCAAACAATAAAATAAACATCGGTAAATAAAATATCCTTTTCATAATCTTTAATTTTAAAATGTTTAAACTACAATTTTGTACCATTTACAACATAATTATATTTAAAATGTTTTGAATAATTATTTAAATTACAGATAGTGGGGGAAATAATTAAACAACCTTAAAAACAATTGCATATGGAATTGCTTTTAAGGTTGTCTAACTCCTGCCAGAGTTTTTTTCTTTTCACTTTATAACCCAACAGGAACTATCAGTTTAAAGCTTATATTTCTGCCCATATTGAATACTCCCATCCTTCCTGTTAAATTATTAACGGGTGCATATTTCAACCGGCTCAGGTGACTTTGGTAGGCAATATCGCCCAGGTTAGTGCCATTTATATACAATGAAAACAGCTTATGCTTATTACTTACGATATCAGTACCAATTGCAGCATTGATGAGTGTGTAGGCATCCGTTACTGTTTCCGTGTTATATGCCGAATAAATCTTATCCTGTTTGAATTCATGTTCAATTCCGAATGAAATATACGTGTTCCTGAATAATTTTCCTTTATCATTCAGGTCAGCTCTTAGTTCTGAAATCCATTTAGGTGCAGGGGTAAAAGGCAGATATCGGGTTGAATCAGACTGGTTCAGTAGTTGGGAATAGACATACGAAAGGCTGTTTTCGAAATGCAACCAATCCAATGGATGCGGATGAATATCAATGTACGCTTCCCCTCCGGCCATTTGTACATTTCCTGCATCAAATCTGAATGCGGGATAACCGTTTTGAATAGAATCACCTCCCATCATGCTGCTGAGCTTATGCGAATAAATATAATTGCTGATAGTATTGGCAAATAAATTCAGTCTGGCACTCACATGTTCGGTGTTGTAGCCCAATTCATAATCCAGTTGCAGACTGTTTTCAGGCTTCAATGCCGGGTTTCCGATCTCATATCGTATAGTCCCCTCGTGCACACCGTTGGAACTGAGTTCATCTATATTCGGGGAACGGAATCCACGTGAAAGGTTTAATTTCGTCAACCAGTCTTCACTTACCTGCCAACTGGCACCAATACTACCGCTTATTCCTCCGAAATTAGTTGAGAATGCAGCAAACCGTTTGCTTGCCGACGGGTCACTGGCACTCGTTTTTAATCCTGCGGCATTCAGGTATAAGGCATCACCGGTTTCCGAACGATTATCTATGCGTACCCCACCACTGATATCCAGGCTGCCTATTGTTTTTTTAGCAACAATAAACGCACCGGCATCAAATAACCTGTATTCAGGCACCAGAAATTCAATCCCTTTATTTAATGATTGTTGTGCCATACCATTCACTCCCGCTGAAATAACATATCCTTTTAATTCGGGCAACTGGTAATGGACATCGTAGTTGACTGTATGAAGCTGGAAATATAACCCGTACTGATTTGGATTCAGCACATCGGCAAACTCCTGACGTCTGTTTTGCTGGTACCCTACAGTAGCTTTCAGGCTGCCCTCCCCGATCAGGATATTATTATTCCAAACCGCCTTGTAATGGCTCACTTGCTGATATGGAACGGAATGATTGTATGATGTATAATCACCCCGGGTAGCATTTGTTTCACCAGCCGTACTATCGTTTAAGGTAATAGGCTTTGTAAACTGTCCGGTAATGCTGTTCCGGTTTCCTTCAATAATACCCGGTGTAAGATGATAATAGCTTATCGAAAAATGGGAAAATCCCCACCAATTGCTGATGCCAAATAACCCGGAAACAGCATTCTCACTGAACCCTGAATTATACACATATCCATCATACCGGTTTTGGTAGGCATGAGCCTGTTTTTCACTATAACGGACATCCCATACAAACGCTCTTTTATGCCCCGCAAAGTCGAGCGAATAACCCATCAGGCCGTTATTTGTCTGATAGTTTGCCAGGAAATTGACCAGCATCTTTCCTTGCGGGAGTATAGGTGCTGTAAAAAGATTAATCACACCTGCCATGGCATCCGAACCGTACATAAGGCTTGCTGGACCTTTGAGTATTTCTACCCTGTTTACATCGTTTTCATCAATCTCAATGCCATGTTCATCTCCCCATTGTTGCCCTTCCTGACGTACCCCGTCATTTAACACCACTACCCGGTTATATCCCAGTCCCCTGATAACAGGTTTTGATATACCTCCACCGGTGGTTATCTGCGACACCCCGGGTTGTGAGCTGAGTGCATCGATAATATTGCCCGATGCTTGTTGCTGCAAGCGGGCAAGCGGCACAATAGTAATGGGTGATGGAATTTTTGTTATCCCGGTACTCATTGCTTGTCCGGTAACAGCCACTTCTTTGATTTCGGTGACCGATTCATCCAGTATATAGTCCCTAATGTTGTTCGTTGACAATTCAATATTATCCACTTTCATATTGTATCCCACCGAAGTGATTTGTACCTCGATCTTCCGTATTGGCAAATTATCAATCTTGTATTCACCCTCCGTATTGGTTATGCCACCGGTTTTCAATTCCGGGATATAAATGCCGGCACCAATTATTGGCTCACCTTTTTTATCGGTTATTTTTCCATGCAGGTTTGTTTGTGCGGGAACTACAAGTACAGCAGGCAAGTTTAAAGTAAGTATCAATGAGAGTATTATTATTATTATCTGTTTCATATTGTTATTTATATTACATATATTGAAGAAGTTGATGCATCTTGAAATAAATTCAATGGAAATATAATCTGCAAACACGTAAACCTGCGAATATACGATTCCATGTCATACAATTATTCCAAATACCAAATCAAAGGGATATAAAGATGCACTAAGCTATGAAAACAAATGGTAAGCAGTATCATAATTGCTTCCGGAAGTTTGCACGCTATTTTAATACGGTAAGAAAGAATTCAACATACAGGAGGTGCCCTGAGTTGGAAATTATGGGAAGAGTTGCAAACAAAGCAAGCAACCGCTCGGGATGCAAGTTCACTTAATGAAAACATTATAACTTGCGGAACGATTACCTGCTTTTGGGGAATAAAAGAACAAAACTCAAAATCACAGATTGAACAGTCATGACCATGAAAAGGTGAAACAGTATTTAAAGGAAATTCGCCATGTATTGTTTCACTACGTTCGTGATGAACAAAAAGGATATGGGCCGGTTTTATGAGCAACGAACCTGTTAACACCGCCGTTAAAAGCAATGCCGACAGTACGCGTCCCTTATATCGTCTTGTTATACCCATATAACTAAATTACCTGTAAAAGTACTGAGAATTAAAAAACAACTATTTATAACCCCGAAACATTAAGGAGTTATTATCACATATTGTCATTTAACAACGTTCCAACCGTATTGTTTAGTTACCGGATATTCATCAGGCAGGATTTTAAGGTATTCAATTCTTAATTTAAATGAATTTATTTCTGTATATTTGTACCTGCAATTCGAATTTGATAAAATCAACATAAAATTCAACCCATAATTCACTAACTATCAAAATCATGAAAATTTATTCAATGATCGGTTCCTTTGTGGTGATTTTCGCCCTGGTATTCTATTCCATCGGGTTTGCCAAAGAACAAAAGAAAAAACTCGTGACTTCGCGTGTGCTGTTGTTTTATACATTAGGGGTTATTTTCGACATTTCAGCGACCACGCTCATGATACTCGGTTCCAGCAAAGGATTCACATTCCACGGATTCATTGGCTACTCCTCCCTACTGGGCATGTGCATCGATACATTCCTGCTCTGGAATCATAACAGAAAAAAAGGTCCCGACGAAAAAGCAAGCCGTGGTTTAAACATATACTCCAGGGTTGCCTACATCTGGTGGGTGGTGGCCTTTATTACCGGTGGATTATTGGTAGCCTTAAGGCATCATTCATAACAACGGGAAATATAGACTTTTAAATCCTAAACACAGGTTTTGCCTGTTTAACAATCCTATCACCTTGCCCGGTTTGCATAAGCAATCCGGGCTTTTTTACGGCTGAACCTTTCCCTGGATTTCCCATCTCATATTTTATCCTTTCAGGGCATTAAACTTAAATTATGTTCTTCCGGGTATCAACATCAGGCATTTATTCGTTGATGCAATCTTATTTCAGGACCAATCATTAAGTAATAAATTGTATTGAATGATATGTTTTACCTCTGATCTCTAAACCCGAATAAAAAAAACAGGATATTTCGATAAAATGAAATAGTTCGGTAAATATTAGCCGTCACCTATTCGTGTCCTTTGAAACCTGTTTTACATGTCTTTGTCCTTTACCTACACTCGACTTAAGGTTATTCCTCACATGTCATATCCTTATCCCATCTTATATATGATATGGGATATAGGTGGGATAACTATGGGATAACTATGGAATAACTAAGGAACAACATTAAACAGGTGTAAAAGAGATGATAAAGACATAATAAAATCACCGGAAAAGAAATTGAAGTTTTAGGATTTCTTACATTAAAATTGCTACTTATCTTTTTTCTAATAATGCTCTTTTTAGCAGCCGGCATAGTCTAAAAAACCTATCTTATCTGGGAGTTCATTATAAATTAATGTACAACTTTATTCGACTGTAAACTCCTCTATATATTTGAGTTAATGCATAGTCAATGTAGATTAATCCACAAAAAATGTTATCATTTCAATTAAGGTACATAAACAATTTAGAAACTACAAAAATACTATTATCTTTGTCGCAAATAATTGATGCGCATGTCACAAAAAGAATTTTTCAAGATTAAATATATTTTCTTTTCATTAATAATTACTTGTATTTTTATTTCGTGCGTTGATAATGTTTCTTTACATCAAACAAAAGTATTAATCGTTATTTTAAAAGCAGATGATTTAGGTGATACTACTGCAAACTGGAATCGGTTTATAAAAAGGTTAATTGATGATAGTATTTGTGCTGGCATTGGAGTCATTTCCAAAAATGTTCATGAAAGTTCCATTTCTGAAATTCAAAGGATATCAACGATAAATCAGGTGGATGGATTTCCGGTTGTTGAATTCTGGAATCATGGTTATGATCATCTTAATTTAAAGATGAATGATGAGGAAACAGAATTTTTAAATACAAATTACGATTATCAATATAAGCATTTTCAATTAGCACAACATTTTTTTTCTGACTCTTTGCATATTACAAGTCATGCTTTCGGAACACCTCATAATCGAAGCGATAGAAAAACCGACAGTGTAATCAGTAACTTCCCTGAAATAAATGTGTGGCAACAATATTCAAAACTTGAACATTATGACAGGAAGGTTTGGAAAAATCCTAAATATAAAAATATTAATAGCACAGACCAACACATTGTATTAAGTATTGACTACTTATCCCTTAAAAGTCTGAACACTTCAAGTTTTGAAAAAAACTTCATGAATGACACTAAAAAACCCTATATTTTAATTCAAATCCATCCTGCAATCTGGAACGATGAAATGTTTGAAAATTTTGAAAATATAGTCCGGTTTTACAAAAAAAGTCAAAAAGTACGATTTATGACTCCTAATCAATATTATAAATATTTGCACAATCAATGAGTTTATAATTGATTAGAATTAAATTCATTTCAAAAACAATTTCGGAAAAAAATAAGTTTTGCAAATAATATATTCCGAATAAAACCATATAATATTTATGCCAGCAAATTCTAAAGTTTCAATAATAACACCTTGTTTTAATCGCGAAAAATTTATTGCCGAAACATTGGATTGTATACAAAAAATAGATTATTCCAATTGGGAATGCATCGTTGTTGATGATGGTTCTACAGATAATTCTGGTAAAATAATTCAGGAATTTGTACAGAAAGACGACCGGTTTAAATACTTATACCATCCTAATTGCGGAATTTCAATTACAAAAAATACTGCCATTGCTAATTCAAATGGGAAGTACATTTTCCCACTCGATTCCGATGATTTGATTTCTCCGTATTA
>Ga0302296_1001462_pt1 | contig 16941 bp, 8 predicted proteins | sample III_Fen_N3_1_FD_194546 | JGI IMG/M metagenome (GOLD analysis project Ga0302296, IMG submission 194546) | Peat permafrost microbial communities from Stordalen Mire near Abisko, Sweden - III_Fen_N3_1 | ecosystem: Environmental > Terrestrial > Soil > Wetlands > Permafrost | place: Sweden: Abisko...
CCTCATTCATAACACAAATAATTGGAATTCACGCTCTTTTCGGCGCTTTCCTGGCGGGAGTGGTGATGCCGCAACTTCCGAATTTCCGTAAGCTGATTATTGATAAAATTGAAGATGTATCGGTGACATTACTTTTGCCGCTTTTCTTTGTAATAACGGGTTTGAATACCAAAATCGGATTGCTAAACACACCTCATCTATGGTTTATCTGCGGTCTCTTTATTTTTGTGGCTATCAGTGGAAAATTCGTAGGAGGAGCATTTACAGCTAAAATATTGGGAGAATCGTGGAAAGACAGTCTTTCGATTGGTGTGTTGATGAATACTCGTGGACTGATGGAGCTTATCGTGTTGAATATCGGTTACGAAATGGGCATTTTGCCGCCACCAATTTTTGTTATGCTTGTGATAATGGCTTTGGTTACCACTTTTATGACCACGCCTATTCTATCAATTATCAACCGGGTATTTCCAGAGAAAAATGCTGAGGAAGAGTATATTATTCAGCAAACACAGGGCATTTTCAAAGCGCTCATTGCATTGGGTAATCCTGAAAACGGGAAATCGTTGCTCGATGTTGCTAAGACAGTACTCGATGGAACTAAAAATTCGCTGGCTGTAACTGCACTCCACATCACACCCGGAACTGACACGAATCCAATTTATGGCGAACAATTTTCGGTAGAGAGCTTTAAGGATATCAAGGAAGAAGCCGATTTATTGAGCATTCCGATTGATACGGAATACAAAGTGATGGATAATATCGAATCAGGAATTGTAAAAACGGTAAATAATAATAATTATGACTTTTTGTTGGTTGGTGCCGGGGTATCGCTTTCAGGAATTCCGTTTTTCAAAGAAAGTTCAATGTTCCGAAACATTGCATGGCTAAACCGAATAATAAACAACATTTCCAAGCAACAACAATTTTTCTATCCGGGAACGTTGATAAAGGATAAAACCCGCTATTTTATCGAGAACAGTAATTGTAGTGTGGGCGTATTTGTCAACAGAGGATTTACCAGTATTACATCGACAGTGGTTTTGTTGCAGGAAGAGTCGGATGTATTTTTGCTGAGGTATGCACGGCGGTTGATCCGCAACAACAGTGAGGTGACCATCAATATTGTGGATAACAACAAGCTGATAGCAACGAGTCAGGTAATTCGGGAAGGTGTCCATGATTTACGCCTCCAGTTTCCTAATGAAGTTAAGGTCAATAAAGCCATTCGCCTCAACTCCACATTGTTTTCCAAACAAAGTTTCATGTTGATTAGCTACCAAGCCTGGAATTTGCTTTCTTCACGTGAGAATAATGATTTAAAGAATATTCCTTCCACTGTGATTATAAATAAAAAAGTCAGTCGTTTTCATACCGGTGCTCGGAATAAAATAGTACACAATAATGCCTCGCTTGATCCTATTTCCGAGATACTCTGAAATAGATCTTCTTTGCACAAACTTTTGTAAAGAATTATGGAGTACAAGCTAACAAAGAAAAGACATTTGCTAATTGTTCTGAGTAGCTTTGGTATATCTATTTTAGGCTGTGCAGTTCTACCAATCTATTGCTTCTATAATAATTACTCAGAAGCTCAGAGTATCTTAAATTTTTCTTTCATTTTCCTTCTTATCATTATAACTCCCACTCTGATTCTACATCTAAATTATTATTTTGCAAGCAGAAAGCTGAGTGTATTCATCGATTATATATCAGAAAAAATTAGTGTGAATGAATCTGGAATAGAATCAACTTATCATTTCAATGATATTAAAATGATACTAATTGTTAGGGCCGAAGCCCGAGCAAGGAAACTGCCTTGGTCGGACTATGGATATATTAAAATCGGTATACCTGGACGTACTCCTATTCTAATTACGTCTTTAATGGCTAACATCCAAGACGTTCAGTTTAAGAATACAAGTACTATTTTCGAATTCTTCCCTCTACTATAAATTTTTGTTTAAATCATTGAAACTAATATTACAGTTTATTTGTAGTTATATTTATGTAAATCAAACACTTAATACTGAAGCTAATTCGTGTGTAAAAAATATAATTCAGCGAACAGACAAATTTAACGGGTAAAAATCTTTTATTTGTAGTAATTTTTGCGTCAAATATTCAATAGTTGCTAATGAGCCTCCAATCCCGATTTTTTTTCTGCTTTTTAATCTTGGGGCTATTAACGTCCTTTTTGTATGGGCAATCCAGTACGAAAGGGAATATCGGATTTGAAAATGGCACTTTCAATGGATGGACTGGATATACTTGGGCTTACAGCACTTCAGTACTATCAATAAACACAGCGGTATCACAAATTACGATCCCAACCAGTCGTCGACAGGTTATAATGAGTGATACTACTGCCTATGATGCCAATACCGGAAATGTATTGAAAATTATACCCAGGGGTTACAAGCATGTTGCAAGAATTGGTGATATGATTCAAACCGGAGATTCTAATCCTCGCTGTTGGGAACAATCTATTCGGTATAAACTAAATGTTGATTCGACAAATGCACTTTTTGTAATGAAATTTGCTTGTGTGCTTCAGTATTCAAGCCAACACGATAATATTTCAGAATTTGAACCTCGCTTTAAATTTTCGCTGTTGGATGAAAATGGGAATAAAATAACCACCAGTTGCGCAAATTACGATGTTTTCTCTACCAGTGGAACAGTAAAAGGTTTTCAAACTTATACAAAGGCTGGTTCACCCGACCCTATAAAATGGAGAGACTGGACCTCTGTTGGTGCCAACTTGCTTAGTTATATCGGAAAAACCGTTACAATAGAGTTTTTGTCGGCCGACTGTACGGGTAGGTATCATTACGGATATGCTTATTGTGTAGCTGAAACTCGTTCCATGATTATTGCCGTGCAGTATTGTTCGGGCGATACAGATGCAAAATTAATAGCTCCCGAAGGTTTTGAAACTTACATTTGGACCGATAGTAACGGGAATACTGTTGGAAACTCCCAAACATTGCTTGTAACCAATCCGAACGAAGGAGCCATGTATTACTGCGACTTGACATCTGCCACCGGTTGTCAGGTAAGGCTTTCGTCCAAAGTAATTCGCTACGAACCAAATGCAGACTTTAAATACGATCTGGTGGACTGCAACAAACTTACCAATACCATGAAGTTTTCAAATCTGCATCCTGCAAAAAACGGTTACCTGACATACAACTGGGATTTTGGTGATGGGAAGCTTCAATCTGCCGATACTGTTTCACATACTTTCACCTCGTCCGGACTTCATAAAGTTAAGCTGATTGTATCTAATCCGCCGTCGACATGTGCCGATACGGTAACCAAAACCGTAGAAACATTTTATCCACCGTTGGTCAGAATTGGGGGTGATTCGCTATATTGTAAAGGTGAAAAAACCGTATTGAGAGGAGTCGGCGCATACCGTTATAAATGGTCTGACGGCTCAACGGGTGATTCCATTTTGGTAGGAAAGTATACTAAGGTTTGGATGATTGGCTATTCGAGTGTGGGATGTTATACAGATACTATCTGGAAAAAAATCAAAGCAGCGCCCGATTGGACTTTTGACGTTCAGGGGAGACAACTTTTTTGTCAGGGGGAAAGTACAACACTTACTGCCACAGATGCTGTTTCATACCTGTGGAGCACGGGAGATAAAACCAAATCGCTGAAAATAAATAAACCAGGGCCTTATTCGGTTATAGGCACAAACGAATATGGTTGTAAGATAACTGTTTCGTTACAAGTTGTGGAAGATTCGTTGCCCAATCCTAATTTCACGATGTCATCAGCCACCGTGGACGGAAAACATAACTCGCTTATTTGTACTACTGCCGGACAAACCGGAGTGGGATATGTTTGGGATATGGGTGATGGAAATATGGAGAACGGCACTATAATCAATCACAAATATAAAGTTGATAACTTGCTTGCTGATTATAAAATATCTGTAACTGCTACAAATGCTAATGGCTGTGTAAATACCAGCACTAAATCGGTTAATGTTGTACTTTTTGTACCGAATATCTTTTCGCCCAATGGAGATGGTATTAATGACCGGTTTGTTGTAGGACCTCAAGTTCAGATTTTTGACCGGAATGGCTTAAAACTATTTGATGGCAAAACTGGATGGGATGGTACTTATAATGGCGTAAAAGTAGATAACGATACGTATTTCTATCGAATAACCTATACAGACATAAACAAGGTGGAGAAAATTCTGAAAGGTTATGTCACTCTGAAACGATAAACAATGACATTTATAAAATTTCAAAAATACATATTGTTGTTATTTGTCTTTCAACTATCCATTGCCAGTGTTTCGGCTCAAAGCGATATAAGTATGTCCACTCATTGGTATAACCGTGCCAATTACAATCCGGCTTCCATCGCCCGCTCTGATTATTTATACTTATTCACTGATATTCGACGGCAATGGACAGGTGTGAATGGGACGCCTACTGTGTTTAATGTTCAGGCTTCTGAGCTAAATTATGCATATCACTCTGCCTTTGGTATTTCGTTGGTGAGCGACCAAATTGGACTTACGCAAGCTATAAACCCCATGTTATCCTACGCATATCGTATAGGAAAAAATGATGAGAGTTGGTTGTCGCTGGGCATTGCAGCGGGGGTTTTTGCCCGGTATTTTGATGGGACAAAATTCAGTGCTGTTGACGATACCGATCCGGTTTTATTTACTGATCTTGAAAACGTTATTTCGCCCGATATAAATATCGGAGCTGAATTCCAGTCACCTCATTTTATTTTCGGAATATCATCAACTCACTTATTGTCCATTGGAAAAAAAGATAACGTTTACCTGAACGGAAATCATATTTACGGATACGCTATTTATAAAAATACCGAATCTGAGTTTTTAAATTATAATATTGGTTCACAAGTAGTTTATCATCAAGGAATCACCATTTTTGAAGGCAATGCTACGATTCGGCTGAAACACCCTACAGGGCTGATGCCTGGTGGTCGCGAGATTTTTGATGTAGGACTGACTTACCGTTCGTCCAATCAACTTTCGTGCTTGGTAGGATTGAATATCACCAACAATTTACGAGTGGGTTATGTGTATGATCAAAGTCTGACTACCGGATACAATTCCAATTCTACCCACGAAATCATGATTGAATACCGAATTCCATCTAACCGCGCTTCTGCTTGTAAATGTTTAAGTGAAGGCTCGTGGTATTTTTAGAAATAATATAGCTATAAAACAGAAAGGGCGAAATTCATAAAATTCCACCCTTTCAAGATTTAATAATATCTCTTACTTTCCAGGTTGCAATTGATATACATTGACTGAATAAGGAGCCAGCTTCTGTTTAAATACCGGAGCTATCCCTTTAATTTTAGTAGTAACAGGTACTATTTTTTCAGGTTCGGTAATGGTGTTGGTGTCATCCGATTTTTTACCGCTAATAACTACCAATGTCCCATTTTTCGATACATTCGTTAAACCTTTCAAGCTGATTTCCACCGGTTGAATTTTTCCTAAAGCATTTACCACTTTTAGATAAACAGCACCGGATTTAGTGTCTTTTGTAGCTGCATAGAAAATGGTTGGAACAGAAATTGGTTTTACTTTGTTGATACTATCTCTTTTAGACAATGGTTTCAATTGGGTGGCAATGTTTTCGCTGCTCATTGGAACCACCTGATCGCCCAGGTATTCGCTGAATAATTTTTGAACATAGTACGATGGTGAACCGAAAGCAGTCATCGCATTGTATCCAATCAAGTCTGAATCCCATTGCCAAGCCTTAGGAGCAGTTGAGGTTGCAGTGTTTACGTTTACAAACAGCGGAGCATAACACGACATGATGATAAGGTCCGAATTACGTTCCATACCGGTCATCCAAGCAGCATCACCCAAAGCAGCATTTAAGTTTGTTGTTGGCGCACCTTCGCGAGTTGCCCATTCTCCAACAAATATCTTTGGACCGTTGCGGTCATATTTATCATATTGATATGCATTTTCCCACATATCCCACGAGCTGCGGTAATAATGTTCGTCCAATATAGCCGGCGATTTACCGGTTACTTTTTGAGTTGGATACTGTGCATCGGCAATCGTTGAGATACATTTCAACTGTGGATATTTTTTCTCAATAGCTTCGCGGAATTGTTTGAAACGTCCATCATAACTATTGGAACGGTCAAACCAGTCTTCATTTCCTACTTCAATATAACTGAGTTTAAATGGTGCAGGGTGTCCATCGGCAGCACGTTTAGCACCCCAATAGGTTTTTACATCTCCAATAATGTATTCAATTTCGTCCAATGCATCATCCACATAGGGTTTCAGCAATGATCCGGCATCCACGTGATCGCCGTTTAGAGAATAACCTGCATAAACCCCCAAAAGTGGTTCAGCACCAGTCTCTTCGCACCACATCAGGAATTCATACAAGCCCATACCATCGGTTGGACGGTAACCCCAGGAACCTTTGTGACCGGGACGGCCATCGATCGGACCGAGTGTGGTTTTCCAAGGGAATCCATTCGCAAAGTCTGGACCTTCCAAATAATTGCCTCCAGGGAAACGCAAGAACTTTGGTTTCATGTCAATCATCATCTTGGTCAGATCGATACGGTTTCCGTTCGGACGATTGTTGTAAGTAGGAGGGAACAACGAAACGAGGTTGAAATAATAAAGACCTGAACGGTTGGTAGAAATCACAAAACGTGCATCAGCAGTTGGTTTTACATCGGCACCGGTTGTCAAGGTCAATTCGTATTTTTTCCAGAATGTACTTTTAGCCAATTCAATCGTTCCTGAAGCGTAAACCGTTTTACCATCATTGCTTTCGATGGTTACCGATATGGGTCCAGCTGTATTATCATCAATAGTTGGTGCTGCAGCTGGTGCTGGACCTTGTGGTCCACCGCCTTGAGGTCCTCCGAAACGGCGTTGCGGCATGCTGCCTGTCCCTTTCAGATAGAATGAAGCTTTATAGGTAGTTGATGGTTTTACTGGAATACCCCAATAACCTTCATTGGCAATACCGGCTTTGCTGCCGCCTTTGGTAACCGTAAGTCTTAAACAAGTAGTCAATGCACCATTTATCGAATGTCTGGCTTCATTACCGGGCACATTATCCGGGTCACCCGCAATTAATTTAATGGATGCTCTGGAAGCGGTGTCTTGTTGCACCAAACTCCAGCCCTCTGGCTTGGTTTTATTGTCTTTAAATACACGGTTACGGATTAATTCCGCATACAATCCACCATCGTACGAATGGTTGATTTCCTCAGTCATCAATCCATAAAGCATGGGACTGACATTAACGCAGGGTTTTGTGAAATCTAATGTTAACTTCGTGGTTTGTGCATTTGCAGATGGATTCACCAGAAAGGGCAAACCCAACGCCAAGAAACACACTTTGAAAAGCTGCTTCTTGAATGTTTTTGTTTTCATGATTTGTTATTTGTTTTTATGAAATTTTCTTTTTACCGCACAAAAGTAAAAATAAAGCTTCTTAATTTGAAAAGTGAATTGTTATAATTTATGCAGGATAAATATATAAATACCAGATTGATACGTTTTTTCTATACATTTCGGAAATCTATTAGTTTTTCCTTGGAAATTACTTGATACAAGCCCATTTAAATATTAATATTATCTGTGTTGCATTGATACAAACTATTAATTATGCATTATGAATTATCTTTTTAGCACTCCCATCACTCCCTGCAGCGTAATGGTCTCAGCACTAATGCTAAAGCTACGGCAACTGCTGTTATTATAAAACTGTATCAGGGCTTTCCCATTCTTATCGGTTTTTACCGCAGGATTCCAGTACAGCGTACGGCGGTAATCCGCCTCCGTAGGAAGTGTGCTGTAATTCGGACTATAAAATTCCTTAACCTGACTGTATCCATCCAACCAGGTCTTGCGGACACCTTTGCCTGCTTCGGCAGGTGTTTTCCAACCGGGAAGCATCTCTAAAAAAACGACACAAGTATATGCGCCAATTCTGTCATCGATTTTCATTGCTGGATCTGCATAATCAATTCTAGCAGCTATACTCTCACTTAAATATATTGATTTAATATAATCTGCTCTGATATAATTTGGAATTTTAAAATTCTCCAGATATTCAGTTCGTTGATAATCTACAACAAATAATACATACTTGGTTTTATACATTAAATTGGTTCCTGATGAATCAACTCCGTTTGACAAATAAAACTCTCTATTGGTTTGTATCAGGAAATCATTCAAATTTGATTCCGGTATTTCCCCTTTATCCCTGACTTTATCTTGTTCGGCATACACATCGTAGTATTCCAACGATTTAGATCTTGCTTCAAGAATATCTTTCTCTTTGCTGTATTTCTTGGCCTTGACTACCACTTCTTTCAGGTTATGTATTTTTCCCTGTGTTCTTATTTTGGCAATCGAATCGTAGTTGATTTTGGGAATAGCAATTGGTGGTATGGAATCTTTAGTCCTTTTACGCACTGAATCGTTTATGTTAGGGATTGCGGTTGTTTGTTCCGAATTGGAAATATGGGCAAACAGATCGGTGTAGCGATATTGTCGGGGTTTGGGACTGAACAATTTGTCGAGCACAGTTCGGTGATCTGTTTTCTTTCCTTTTTCTGTTACGGCAAAAATCATTTCCCATCTTCCTTCCACATCGGCTGCAAAATGGAATCGACCCTGTTTGTCGGTTACAAAGTTCTCCATAAAGCTGTGTACCACTTTGCCGCTATCGTTCTTTTGGCAAATAAGAGCCGATACATTGACTTTCGGTTTGGGAACAGCTTTTACAAATGTCACTACTTGTCCGTTTACATCTATGGCCTTTTCGGGTTGGCGTTTCAGTTCAAAGGTTTTCTTCCCGTTTACCCAGTTCCAGTCGAAGCGATGCCAGCCCTGTACCATCAGGAGTAAGTCCAATGCTCGTTGATGTATCGAGTCATTCGATTCAAAATAATAATCGGGATTACGCACATAGCCTTTTATCTCCGACATAAGCAGCAGATTGGACTGAATATCTTGATCGGGTTTTACATCGTTTTGCCGGTCTTTGACAGAAACCGAGAAAGTAGTTTCTACCGGAATTGTATCTCCTGCGGTAATGGCAAACTGCATTTTGACCTGTTCGTTCGGGTTGTACAATTCTTTGTCCGTTTTGGCTTGAATGTTCAGCTTTTCCGTTCGGTGAATAAACAAGAGCCGGTCACCTAAAATCTGACCTTGAGAATTAAATAGAACTATTCGGGAGACTCCTGCCGGGAAGTCGGTTTTACAGATTCGGAACTGAATGGGTTTTCCTTCCGAGGTATCAATCAACACATACTTTTGCAAGGAGCTTCCACTCAGCAAAACCAATCCGAAGATTCCTTTCGGGGTATCGGGATTTGAAAGCACACTCACTCCAATGCTGTCAGGGTAGGAGAGGTTATCTACTTTTAGTACAATTCCTTTGGGCTGAACAGCAGGAAGGTCGAAATTGTATTTCTTGTCTTTATAATTTACAACTACTTTTGGAGCTTTGTCGATGGGTTGGATTTTATCGATGGGAGTATAACCAAATACTCCACGACCATCATGCACAGATTTAAATCGAACGATGGTTTCTTTATTTTCACCGACCACTTCCCCCGACACCTCAATAGGATTACCATAGGCATCCGTGGCTTCGAAAGCCACTTGCGAAGGTACTCCGGCAACCATATTTCCACCTTCGGGATAAAGCTTCAGGGTTACTGATTTTTCTTTTATGGGTTTTTTACGCAGTATCGGGTATTTCCCACGTCCATAGTCCAGCAGACTTTTCTCGGCATACGCTCCCGGTTTGGTGGGTTTATCGTAAACGGCAAAGGTGCGTGAAAAGAGTACATCTTCCCCGAAGTTGAGCATATACTTGGTATAAGCCCGTACTTCATAAAACCCGGAATAAAACGGCAACTTGCCCAACTTAAAGCTACCGTGACACCTTCCGTTTTCCACCTTGAGAATTTGTGTTTCTATCACTTCCCCACCGGGATTGAGCAGTTCCACATACAGCGTTTTGCTCAGGGTACTGGTCTTGTGAAAACCCGAAGCAACCAAATAGCAACTAAACCAAATATCGTCCCCCTGATAATACGTGGAATTATCAAAATGAAGATATACTTTTTCCTGTGGCAGGTTCTTGGAGAAATGATCCACGATACTGACATACTTAGCCAGTTTGCTGATTAGGGTATCGTTTTTTTGAGCTGAAGCCTGAAATACCAGACACAGGCCAAGGAACAGGAGAACTGCTGTTTTTTTTGTTATGTTCATGCCAACTATTAATTATGCATTTTGAATTATTAATTTTGAATTATCTTTTCAACACTCCCATCACTCCCTGTGGCGTAATGGTTTCGGCACTAACACTAAAGCTTTTGCAACTGCTGTTATTATAAAACTGAATGAGTGCTTTACCGTCCTTATCTGTTTTAACTGCGGGATTCCAATACAACGTACGGCGGTAATCCACCTCAGTTGGAAGTGTGCTGTAATTCGGACTATAAAACTCCTTTACCTGACTGTATCCATCCAACCATGTTTTACGCACACCTTTGCCGGCTTCGGCAGGTGTTTTCCAATCGGGAAGCATTTCCAGAAATACAACACAACTGAACTTATTGTTAACATCCATTCGTTTCCACCCAATAGGTAAAATGAAATAATCCATTAATGAACCATTATTTTCGCTCACAAATATGGATTTTATGTAGTCTGCTCTAACATAATATGGAATTCTGCTGTTTTCTTCTAAACTTGTATTATGATAATCAACCACAAACAAAACCTCCTTTGTTTTATACATCAATTTTGCTAAAGTAGAATCAGTACCATAAAGCAAATAAAAATCCTTACTTTTCTTCATTAAAAATTCATTTAGAAACTGTTCAGGCACATCCCCCTTATCTCTTACCTTGTCTTGTTCAGTTGAAATATCGTAATATGCCAATGACTTTGACCTTGCTTCAAGAATATCTTTCTCTTTGCTGTATTTCTTGGCCTTGACTACCACTTCTTTCAGGTTATGTATTTTTCCCTGTGTTTTTATTTTGGCAATCGAATCGTAGTTGATTTTAGGAATAGCAATTGGTGGTATGGAATCTTTAGTCCTTTTACGCACTGAATCGTTTATATTAGGGATTGTGATTGTTTCTTCCGGATTGGGAATATGGGCAAACAGATCAGTATAGCGATATTGTCTTGGTTCAGGACTGAACAATTTGTCGAGCACAGTTCGGTGATCTGTTTTCTTTCCTTTTTCTGTTACTGCAAAAATCATTTCCCATCTGCCTTCTACATCGGCTGCGAAGTGGAAACGACCCTGTTTGTCGGTTACAAAGTTCTCCATAAAGCTGTGTACCACTTTGCCGCTATCGTTCTTTTGGCAGATAAGGGTTGATACATTTACTTTTGGTTTTGGAACGGACTTGACAAAGGTCACCACTTGTCCGGTGACATCAATGGCCTTTTCGGGTTTACGTTTCAGGTCAAAGGTTTTCTTACCGCTTACCCAGTCCCAGTCGAAGCGATGCCAACCTTGCACCATCAGTAACAGGTCGAGTGCCTGTAGGTGAATAGAGTCGGTTGATTCAAAGTAATAATCCGGATTATGCACATGCCCTTTTATCTCCGACATCAGCAGTAGATTGGATTGTATATCCTGATCGGGTTTTATGTCGTTTTGCCGGTCTTTGACCGAAACCGAGAAAGTGGTCTCTACCGGAATGGTATCTCCTGCGGTAATGGCAAACTGCATTTTGACCTGTTCGTTGGGATTATACAATTCTTTGTTCGTTTTGGCTTGAATGTTCAGCTTTTCCGTTCGGTGAATAAACAAGAGCCGGTCACCTAAAATCTGACCTTGAGAATTAAATAGAACTATTCGGGAGACTCCTGCCGGGAAGTCGGTTTTACAGATTCGGAACTGAATGGGTTTTCCTTCCGAGGTATCAATCAACACATACTTTTGCAAGGAGCTTCCACTCAGCAAAACCAATCCGAAGATTCCTTTCGGGGTATCGGGATTTGAAAGCACACTCACTCCAATGCTGTCAGGGTAGGAGAGATTATCAACTTTCAGCACAATTCCTTTGGGCTGTACCGCAGGAAGATCGAAAGTGTATTTTTTGTCTTTATAATTTACGATTACTTTTGGAGCTTTGTCGGTGGGTTGTATTTTATCAGTGGGAGTGTAGCTGAAAACCCCTTTCCCATCATGCACAGATTTAAACCGAACGATGGTTTCTTTATTCTCACCGACCACTTCCCCCGATACTTCGATGGGATTTCCATACGCATCCGTGGCCTCGAAAGCAATCTGTGAGGGTACTCCGGCAACCAGATTACCGCCTTCGGGATAAAACTTAAGGGTAACTGTTTTCTCTTTTACAGGCTTTTTTCTTAGTATCGGGTATTTTCCCCGTCCGTATTCCAACAAGCTTTTCTCGGTGTAAGCTCCCGGTTTGGTGGGTTTGTCGTAAACTGCAAAGGTACGGGAAAAGAGTACGTCTTCCCCAAAGTTAAGCATGTACTTGGTATAAGCCCGCACCTCATAGAAACCGGAATAAAAAGGAAGTTTGCCCAACTTGAAACTTCCGTGACAGCGACCGTTCTCTACTTTGAGAATTTGTGTTTCGATCACTTCTCCACCGGGATTAAGCAGCTCCACGTACAGCGTTTTGCTCAGAGTACTGGTCTTATGAAATCCCGAAGCAACCAAATAACAGCTAAACCAAATATCATCGCCCTGATAATACGTAGAATTATCAAAATGCAGATAGACTTTTTCCTGCGGCAGATTTTTCGAAAAATGATCCACAATACCGACGTACCGTGCCAGTTTACTCATTATGGTATCATTACTTTGGGCGGAAACCGGAATTATCAGGCTTAGACCAAGTAACAGTAGAGCTGCTGTTCTTTTTGTTGCAATCATACCAACTATTAATAATTATGCATTATGCATTATAAATTATTCATTATTTCTTCAACACTCCCATCACTCCCTGCGGCGTAATGGTTTCAGCACTGATACTAAAATTTTTGCAACTGCTATTGTTATAAAATTGTATCAACGCTTTGCCGTCTTTATCTGTTTTAACTGCCGGATTCCAGTACAAGGTACGGCGGTAATCCACCTCAGTTGGGAGCGTGCTGTAATTCGGATTATAGAATTCCTTTACCTGACTGTAACCATCTAACCATGTTTTGCGTACTCCCTTTCCGGCTTCTGTTGGTGCTTTCCAGTCGGGAAGCATCTCTAGAAAAACTACACAATTATACATGCTAATTCTGTAAAAGGGAGCCAGAGCTGCATCTGCATAATCTACTCTTGCAGAAAGACTTTCACTTATATAAATAGATTTAATATAATCCATTCTGACATAATCAGGGATTTTACAATTTTCAGCTGCTTCTGTTCGCTGATAATCTATTACAAATAGAACTTTCTGTTGTTTATACATTAGTGTTGTTCCTGCAGAATCTAAACCGGTTGATAAATAAAACTCTTTATTCGTTTTTTTTATCAAAAATTCTTTTAAATATTGTTCGGGTACATCATCTTTATCCCTTACTTTGTCTTGTTCGGCATACACATCGTAGTAAGCCAGCGATTTCGATCTTGCTTCAAGAATGTCTTTCTCTTTGCTGTATTTCTTGGCTTTCACCACCACTTCTTTCAGGTTTTTTATTTTACCCAGCGTTCCTATTTTGGCAATAGAGTCGTAGTTGATGTTGGGAATAGCAATTGGTGGTATGGAATCTTTAGTCTTTTTACGCACTGAATCGTTTACGTTAGGGATTGCGGTTGCTTCTTCCGGATTAGGAATGTGGGCAAACAGGTCGGTATATCGGTATCGTTTGGGTTCTGGACTAAACAACTTGTCCAGTACCGTACGGTGATCTTTCGTTTTCCCGTTTTCAGTTACAGCAAAAATCATTTCCCATCGTCCTTCCACATCGGCTGCGAAATGGAAGCGACCCTGTTTGTCGGTTACAAAGTTCTCCATAAAGCTGCGTACCACTTTTCCGCTGTCGTTCTTTTGGCAGATAAGGGCAGATACATTTACTTTCGGTTTGGGAACGGACTTGACAAACGTAACTACTTGTCCGTTTACATCTATCGCCTTTTCGGGCTGGCGTTTCAGCTCAAACGTTTTCTTGCCACTAATCCAGTTCCAGTCGAAACGATGCCAGCCTTGTACCATCAGTAACTGGTCGAGTGCCTGTCGGTGAATGGAGTCGGTTGATTCAAAGTAATAATCGGGATTATGCACATACCCTTTTATCTCGGACATAAGCAGCAGATTGGATTGAATGTCCTGATCGGGTTTTATGTCGTTTTGTTTGTCTTTTATTGATATTGAGAAAGTGGTTTCCACCGGAATGGTATCCCTGGCGGTGACCGCAAACTGCATATTCACCTGTTCGTTGGGGTTGTACGATTCTTTGTCTGTTTTTGCCTGAATACTTAGTTTCTCTGTTCGGTGAATAAACAAGAGTCGATCACCCAGCATCTGTCCTTGTGCGTTGAAAAGTATTATTCTTGAAACCCCTGCCGGGAAATCGGTTTTGCAGATTCGAAATTGAATCGGTTTCCCTTCGGAAGTATCAATCAACATATACTTTTGCAAGGAGCTTCCACTTAGTAACACCAATCCGAATATTCCACGAGGTGTATCGTTGTTTGAAAGCACGCACACCCCAGTACTATCGGGGTAGGAGAGGTTATCTACTTTTAGTACAATTCCTTTGGGCTGAATGGACGGAAGATCGAAGTTGTATTTCTTGTCTTTGTAATTTGCAACCGCCTGTGCAAATTTCTCGGCTTTGTTTTTTTGTTCGGATATAGGTTTTGTCGGAGTATAAGTAAAAACTCCTTTTCCGTCGTGTACCGATTTAAATCGAACAATGGTTTCCTGACTCACCCCGACAATCTCTCCCGTTACTTCAATAGGATTACCATACGCATCCGTAGCTTCAAAAGCAACTTGGGAAGGAACTCCGGCAACCAAATTCCCACCTTCAGGATAGAACTTTAGGATTACTTTTTTCTCTTTTACGGGCGTTTTTCTTAGTATGGGGTATTTGCCCCGTCCGTATTCCAACAAGCTTTTCTCGGTGTAAGCTCCCGGTTTGGTGGGTTTATCGTAAACGGCAAAGGTACGGGAAAAGAGTACGTCTTCCCCGAAGTTGAGCATATACTTGGTATAAGCCCGCACTTCATAGAAACCGGAATAAAAAGGAAGTTTGCCCAACTTGAAACTTCCATGACACCTTCCGTTTTCCACCTTGAGAATTTGTGTTTCGATCACTTCTCCACCGGGATTAAGCAGCTCCACGTACAGCGTTTTGCTCAGGGTACTGGTCTTGTGAAAACCCGAAGCAACCAAATAGCAACTAAACCAAATATCGTCCCCCTGATAATACGTGGAATTATCAAAATGAAGATATACTTTTTCCTGTGGCAGGTTCTTGGAGAAATGATCCACGATACTGACATACTTAGCCAGTTTGCTGATTATGGTATCGTTACTTTGGGCAGAAAGATGAATGCTGATACAAAATATCAGTAAAAATATATATAAGCTTTGTCTATGCTTCATTTATTTAATCGTATAAGTTTTTATAAATATAAGAGAAACCCCTCCTTCGCCAGATGGCGGATCGTCCCCTTCCCGAAAAATCGGGATGTGCCATAAAAAGGGGACAACTTCGGAGTCCTGATCTTGGCTCATCAATTTTTAATTTATATGGTTCAAATTAGAAAACCATATGCATTACTTTGCGAACTTCTTCATCCAGTAAATCTTCCCTTTTTAAGGGAAGTGTCCGACGAAGGAGGACGAAGGGTTAGCTGTGAATTATTAATTATCTTTTCAGCACTCCGATCACCCCCTGCGGCGTAATAGTTTCGGCGCTGATGCTAAAACTTTTGCAACTGCTGTTGTTATAAAACTGAATGAGTGCTTTACCGTCCTTATCTGTTTTAACTGCAGGATTCCAATACAACGTACGCCTATAATCCGCCTCCATAGGAAGCGTGCTGTAATTGGGATTGTAAAACTCTTTTACCTGACTGTATCCATCCAACCATGTTTTACGCACTCCTTTACCTGCTTCGGCAGGTGTTTTCCAACCGGGAAGCATCTCAATAAAAACTATACAACTAAAGTATTTTGGATCTACCCTTTCCACAATCGTGGGTATATTCTCATTAATGTAAATGGATTTAATATAACTCATTCTTACATAAAAAGGAATTTTAAAGGCTTCTCGTATATCCGTTCTCTCATAGTCAAGCACAAATAACGCATATTTAGTTTTATATATTAAAGCGGAATAATTTGATATTAAATGAAAATTTTCATTCTTCTTCATTAAAAACTCATTAAGAAATTGTTCGGGGACTTCCCCTTTATCTCTTACTTTGTCCTGCTCGGAATAAACATCATAAAAGATAATCGATTTAGCTCGATTATCAAGGATCTTCAATTCTGCGCTGTTTCTCTTAGCTTTCACCACTACTTCTTTCAGGTTATGTATTTTTCCCTGTGTTTTTATTTTGACAATGGAATCGTAGTTGATTTTGGGAATAGCCATTAGTGGTATGGAATCTTTTGTTCTTTTACGCACAGAATCGTTTATGTTAGGGATTGTGATTGCTTCTTCCGGATTAGGAATATGGGCAAACAAATCGGTATAGCGATATTGCCGGGGTTCTGGACTGAAAAGCTTGTCCAGCACTGTACGGTGATCTTTCGTTTTCCCGTTTTCGGTTACGGCAAAAATCATTTCCCATCTTCCTTCCACATCGGCTGCAAAATGGAATCGACCCTGTTTGTCGGTTACAAAGTTCTCCATAAAGCTGTGTACCACTTTGCCGCTATCGTTCTTTTGGCAGATAAGGGTTGATA
>Ga0302296_1001471_pt1 | contig 16893 bp, 13 predicted proteins | sample III_Fen_N3_1_FD_194546 | JGI IMG/M metagenome (GOLD analysis project Ga0302296, IMG submission 194546) | Peat permafrost microbial communities from Stordalen Mire near Abisko, Sweden - III_Fen_N3_1 | ecosystem: Environmental > Terrestrial > Soil > Wetlands > Permafrost | place: Sweden: Abisko...
CAAGGCAATCGGTGAAAATGTCTGTTCAATCGTGGAATATTCAGCCGGCAACCCCGTTTTGCATTCCTGAAATAAATGGTTTAATCCTGGAAGCTCGATAGTTGTAACTTTCGTATTTCCTCCTTTTGTCAAAGCGTTCTTAATTGCCTCCAAATTTTCTTTCGGCGAAACCTGAAGATCTTTCTCTCCATTGATTGCTAATACCGGACATTTTACCTTTGCCAATGCGCTTGCCGGATCGTATTTGATAAAGTTCAACATCCAGGGGTTCACCACCTCGCTAACCTGAGCCTTCACAAAATCATCGTCTGATATGTTTCCAGGTTTATCTGGGTAATTTTTCACCTCCTGCTTCAGGAGAGTTGTTAAATCAGCAGTCAATTGATCTACCGAATTTGATTTTTTAACTAGTTCAAAAACCAAACTATTAATTCTTTTTATGATTTGTAATTTATTGTCGCTCATTCCTGAAGCCTTGAAAATCAAATCCTCCTGCAATAAAAGCAACTTGTCTCCTGAAATTCCAGTTCCGGCAAGCAAAACTATAAAAGAAATAGCTTTCGAATTGCTGGCCACCATTGGAGCTATTATGCCACCTTCGCTGTGGCCAATTAATCCAATCTTCTTTTGGTCGATTTCCTTTCTGGTTTGCAGATAGGCCACACCGGCTTCTACATCCGAAGCGAAATCAACGCTGGTAGCTGTTTTAAAATCGCCGGTTGAAGCGGCAGTTCCTCTGTCATCAAACCGCAAAACCGCAATTCCGTTTCTTGTCAGGAAATCGGATAGAACCAGGAAAGGTTTGTGTCCCATGATTTCTTCATCTCTATTCTGGGCACCACTTCCTGAAATTAAAATGACCGCCGGGAAATTGCCGTTCTTTGATGGCAATGTTAAAGTTCCAGCCAATTTGATTCCTGCTTTTGTATTTTGGAAAGTGACTTCCTCATCCAGATAAGGATATGGCTTTTTAGGTTCCTGAGGCCTGCTAAGCTTTTCCGCTTCAACTGTTCCTTTGGAAAGATTTAAAGGGAATGACATACCAGCTTGTTTGAAATTTCCCAAAATAATATTGTCATTACCCAAAGTTCCTTGATATTCAACACCTAAATTGGAAACTGTTAGTTTTAAGTTAGAATTTTCAAAACTCGTAGAAGTTACCGGAATACCTTTTGCCCCTTGGTCTGGACTGTCCATGGTTGAACTGAATCCCGTCTCCGTTTTGTTAATATTGAATACCAATCTTAATTGTGTTCCCTGAACTTTTAGAACTCCATTCCACTGTCCGGTAATATTTTGAGCAACTAATGCATTGACAATTAATAGCCCAATAACAAAAGCAATAATATGTGTCTTCATGATTTTAGTATTTTCTTGTTTCTGTTTTCGATTTCATCATTTCGTCCATAGCATATAGGATTGCTTGTGACCGCTGAGTTCCAAACAAAACTTTCTTTCCATTGGTCAAATAAAGCTGCAAGCCAATGTTTCCGCTCACATTATAAGCTCTTTGCCATTTACGGCCAAAACCCCGGCGAACACCCCAACCACCATAATCGATAATTGGTTTGTATTTCCTGATTTCGAACCGCTCGATTTCAGCTTTTGAAATCAGTTTGTTTTTAGGGATCAAAGGGAAAAACCGGTAATGAATTCCATCCTGGTCAATCCAAACCTCAAGTTTTAGGGAGAAATAACTCCAAAGCGCAACGCAGAGAAAGACCAGTCCAACAATCAACATAACATTCGGTACCGGACTATCTCCAACCTGAATTCCTCTTACCATTTGTTGGTAAATGGCATATATGTTCATGACCATTGCAGGAATTGTCACACCTAAGATCATAACAATCCACCACCATTGCCTGAATTGCTGCTCTTCTTTAAATAAAACTTTGTTCATCTCGCTATTGATAAAGAGTCCCCGTATTTACCACCGGAGTGGCTTCTTTGTCGCCGCATAAAACAACCAGAAGATTGCTCACCATGGTCGCTTTTTTATCCTCGTCGAGGTTGACAATATCACGTTTGCTTAATTCTTCCAAAGCCATTTCGACCATACTGACAGCACCTTCCACAATCTTAAAACGAGCAGCAACAATGGCCGTAGCCTGCTGCCGTTTCAACATGGCCTGTGCAATCTCCTGTGCGTATGCAATGTAATTAATACGGGCTTCAATCACATGAATACCGGCAATTTCAAGCCGTTCGCGGATTTCGTTTTCGAGTACCGAGTTTACCTCATCCCCACCATCACGCAAAGTAATTTTGGCATGATCGTCTTCAATGTTATCATATGGATACATGCCAGCTAACTTGCGCAAAGCGGCTTCGCTCTGTACAACCACAAAATGCTCGTACTCGTCCACGCCAAAAGCTGCACGATACGTTTCTTCAATCTTCCAAACCAAAACAAGGCCAATCATAATCGGATTTCCAAGTTTATCGTTCACCTTAATTGGTTCGCTGTTAAAATTTCGGGCGCGAAGTGAGAATTTCTTTTTTACAAAGAATGGATTTACCCATAAGAATCCATTATCCTTCAGAGTTCCTTTATAAGCACCAAATAGAACCAAAACATAGCATTGGTTCGGGTCGACAGCTATAAAGCCAGGTGCAATCAGAATAAACAAAAAGAGAAGAATAACAGAAGGAACAATTATTTCAGAAATAAATCCGGCAATCGCCAAGACAAGAATTACAAATTCGAGAATTAGGAACAAATAACCAGAACGAGCAGTAAATGACTTTTCCATACTATCAGATTTAAATTATTTTAATATCATATTGATATCACAAATATAAATAAAAAAAAGCATCTCTGTCAAGATGCTTTTAAACAATTTTTTTGGTTCAATTCAGATTCAATTCAATATTTCCGACGTTTTCCGACTTTAAAGCCCCAAGTTGAGATGCGAAATTTAAAATCGCATCAATACTGCTTTGCGAGGGTTCAAACCCAAACTGATTAACGTCCATTTCAGAATCATCAAAATCATTTGTTTTAAGGATTTCTAATTCCTTCTTCCCGGCGTAATATGAATTGATCAAATAGTTCAAGGTAGAGAATTTACTCATAGGCTAACGTTACTGTTTTAGTTATGTGGAAATAACGCAGCGATAAAAGTAATATTGCTACCCGACACTTAAATTTTCGTCAGACTCAGATTTTTTTTCTCAATCAATTTCCGGAGATTGATTAAAGCATAACGCATGCGGCCCAAAGCTGTATTAATACTGACATCGGTCAAATCCGAGATTTCCTTGAAGCTCAATCCTTGATAGTGCCGCATCATAATTACATCGCGCTGATCGTCGGGCAATTCTTCAATCAACAGACGTACATCGCTGGTAATCTGGTCATAAACCAATTTATCTTCGATATTTTCTTCCGAATACTTCTGAGAATTAAAAAGATCGACATTGGTATCATCGTTCGAAGTTGTGCTAAGCAGCTTTTCTTTCCTGAAATGATCGATGATTAGGTTGTGTGAAATACGAAGTACCCAGGAAATAAATTTACCGTTTTCGGTATACTTTCCACTTTTCAACGATCGGATAACCTTAATAAAGGTATCCTGAAAGATGTCTTCCGCAAGATGATGGTTTTTTACGATTAAGACGATGTAGGTAAAAACTCTCTTTTTATGGCGGGCAATTAACATTTCAATAGCTGCCTGATCACCATCGACAAATTGTTTTACGAGCGAATTGTCGCTCAGATCTTCTGTTCTGAACATGACTCTGAATTATTATGTGACTGTTTTCAATAATTAAAGAGTACAGTTCTATCGATAGGCAAGCTTTTTTAAATGAGAGTTAAACAATTTGTTAATTTTGTGCTTGTAAAAATCGATCAATTTTTCGAATAAACCAAATTTATTTGCATTAATAATAACATAACGAATGACTTCTCCTTCAAATTTTTCATCATATATCCAGATAAAAGGCGCCAGGGTTCACAATCTCAAAAATATTGACCTAAAAATTAATCGCAATAAATTCATTGTAATCAGCGGATTATCGGGCTCCGGGAAGTCTTCACTGGCTTTCGATACACTTTATGCCGAAGGTCAACGGCGATATGTCGAAAGTTTATCTTCTTACGCCCGCCAATTTCTCGGTCGCATTAACAAACCCGAAGTTGACTACATCAAAGGGATACCACCGGCAATTGCCATTGAGCAAAAGGTAAATACACGTAACCCACGCTCTACGGTTGGCACTTCCACTGAGATTTACGACTACCTGAAATTGTTGTTTGCCCGTATCGGGAAGACAATCTCCCCTGTTTCAGGGAAAGAAGTCAAGCAGCACCATGTTAGCGATGTGGTTAATTTCATTCAGTCATTTCCTGAAAATACCCGTTTCATGATCGGGTCACCGTTGAAGGTAAAGAATGGCCGAACATTAATTCAAGAGGCCGAATTATTGCTTCAGCAAGGATTTTCGCGCCTTGAAATAGGTGGCGAAGTCCGCAAAATTGATGAAATTCTCAAAGAAAATAATCAGGTGGAATGCAAGGATACGACCTGCAACATTGTAATCGACCGTGCTACGGTAATAAACGATGAAGACAATTTGAGCCGGATTGCAGACTCGGTACAAACAGCCTTTTTTGAGGGTCATGGCGAATGTATTATTATAATTTATGAAGGTGCCGATGTAAAAGAAGAGCATTTCTCCAATTTGTTCGAGGCTGACGGCATCGAATTCGAAGAACCTTCAGTCCATATGTTCAGCTTTAACAACCCAATTGGCGCCTGTAAAACCTGCGAAGGTTATGGAAAAGTAATCGGCATCGACGAAGACCTGGTTATCCCGAATAAATCGCTGTCGGTTTATCAGGATGCTGTTGCCTGCTGGAAAGGCGAAAAAATGGGCGAATGGAAAGATGCGCTGGTGTATGCAGCCGAGAAATTTCATTTCCCGATACACAAACCATATTACGAACTAACAGAGGATCAAAAACATCTTCTTTGGACTGGCAACAAACATTTCCAGGGATTGAACCAGTTCTTCAAAATGCTTGAAGAAAATACCTATAAAATACAGTATCGGGTGATGCTTTCACGGTATCGTGGAAAGACCAACTGTCCCGATTGTTTGGGTACTCGTCTTAAAAAGGAGGCTATGTATGTAAAGGTTGGCGAAAAATCAGTTCAGGATTTGGTATTGCTACCGATTGATGAACTGCAAAAATTCTTCTTAAACCTGAAACTTTCGGAACACGAAACAAAAATTGCCGAACGAATCCTGACCGAAATAAACAACCGACTTGATTTTTTAACCGATGTGGGCTTGGGTTATTTAACCCTAAACAGGCTTTCTGCCACGTTATCAGGCGGCGAATCTCAACGCATTAATCTGGCCACTTCATTGGGAAGTTCGCTGGTTGGCTCGATGTATATTTTAGATGAACCCAGTATTGGTCTGCATTCCAGAGACACCCAACGACTGATAAGGGTATTGAGGAAACTGCAGAAGCTGGGGAATACAGTTATCGTTGTTGAGCACGATGAAGAAATTATCCGCGAAGCAGATGAAATTATCGACATCGGTCCACTAGCCGGAAGACTCGGCGGCGAAGTTGTTTTCCAGGGAACTCACGAACAACTGGAGTCATCCTCAGAAAGCATGACCGCTAAATACCTTACCGGGAAGGAAAAAATTGATGTACCACAAATCCGCAGAAAATGGAGTAATTACATTGAAATTACCGGTGCACGCGAAAACAACTTGAAAAATGTCGATGTCAAGTTTCCGCTAAATACCATTTGCGTGGTGACCGGCGTGAGTGGCTCCGGAAAATCGTCGCTCGTAACAAAGGTTTTGTATCCGGCAATTGCTAAAATGTTTGGTGGTTTTAGCGAAAAGACCGGGCAGCACGATGTTATTCGTGGAGATTTCAACCTGATTACTTCTGTCGAATTTGTCGATCAGAACCCAATCGGAAAATCATCGCGGTCGAATCCGGCAACTTACCTGAAAGTTTACGACGAAATCAGGAAATTATACTCCGAACTGCAAAGCTCAAAATACAACGGATTTAAACCATCCCATTTTTCATTCAATATTGAAGGTGGTCGATGTGAGGAATGTCAGGGAGAAGGCGAAATTACAGTTGAAATGCAGTTTATGGCCGACATTCATTTGGAGTGCGAAAGCTGCAAAGGGAAACGGTTTAAAGACGAAATTCTGGAAGTTACCTTTGAAGAGAAAAACATCTTTGACATTCTGGATTTAACCGTTGACGAAGCCATCGACTTTTTTGGAAATCACAAATCGACATCCGCTAAAAAGATAGCTAAACTATTGAAGCCATTGCAGGACGTAGGTTTGGGCTATGTCAAACTCGGACAATCGTCGAGTACTTTATCTGGAGGAGAAAGCCAGCGTATCAAACTAGCCTCGTTTCTGGCTAAGGAAAAAGGAAGTCCATCGCTGTTCATTTTCGATGAACCAACCACCGGACTTCATTTCCATGATATCCGTAAATTACTCGATTCGTTTAATGCACTCATTGCCCGTGGACACAGTATCATTATTATTGAGCACAACCTGGACGTAATTAAATGTGCCGATTGGGTGATTGATTTAGGTCCTGAAGGAGGAAAGGATGGAGGAAATATTTTATTTCAGGGAACTCCCGAAGATCTGGTAAAAGTTAAGGAATCATATACGGGGATGGCATTGAAAGAGAAACTATAAACGCTTGTCAAGTCAGGAAAGAACTGTCACGACTAATTTGCGCCATCCACCATAATTCCGGAATTCGCACAAATAAATGCCTTGCCAGGTACCCAGATTTAGCTTGTGATTAGTAATTGGAATGGTCAGACTGGCACCAATCAGCGAAGATTTTAGGTGGGCAGGCATATCATCAGAACCCTCCAGAACATGCGTAAACGCCGGATAATTCTCCGGAACCAACTTATTCATAAAAGTTTCGAAATCGTAACGCACCGAAGGATCAGCATTTTCATTCAGGGAGATTCCGGCGGAAGTATGCTGAATCAGAATATTTACCAACTCTTTTTCAGGAAGATTTGGCAATTGCTGCTCAATCAAATCGGTTATCAAATGATATCCACGTTTATATACTGGTAATACTATTTCAAATTGTTCTGTCATATAAATCAGTTTCAAGTTAGTCCCAGCTCAAGAATTATTTTCTGAAGTTCTTTTATTTTTGCACGACGTTCATACGAAAATACAGAACTTGTTTCCTGAAGATGAGTGAACAAAAAAAATGACTTCAAAAGGTAGTTTGATTTGGTTAACGAAAATGAAGTTTCAATATTCTGACCAAGAACATTCAGTATATCAGCCAGCTTTTCCAGTTGATCTTCAGAAGTAAAATAATGCTTCGCGACAGACAGGAAATCATTATTTTCAAGCACAACAACCTGATCAATATCCAGTTTTAATTCCTGAAGCAATGATTCTTTCACAACAGATTCAACAGAAGCCTGCTGGTTTTCTTCCTTCATTTTTAAAATACGACGAAGCAATAAGGCTAGAAAAACTCCCATTTCCTCGATCTGACGGATAAGATAGTCGCGTGATGCCATTGTAGTTTAAAAATTATGTATTTTCAGTTACTTCAGAATAATTAATGAAACTTAACAAAAATAAATAGAACCGTACAATTAATAGAATAGTGAACAGTTTATTATTCTGGAAATATTATTTTTGTCCGTATGAGGTCAATTCAATTACCGCTTACAGTTATCCTTCTATTTCTGAGCTATACCTTTTTGCAGGCTCAAAGCAATAACGCAACTTTAATGGGAAAAGTTACCGATGAATCAGGTAACCCACTCGAATTGGCCAATATTTCATTAAAAAATTCGTCCATTGGAACTATCTCTAATCGTGATGGTTCCTACTTGTTGCGAATTCCGGCAAAAAAAACCATAATCATTGTGTATTCAATGGTCGGATACCAAACGGTTGAAAAGACCATCAAGGCTTTGGAAGAGCAAAAAATGGAACTGAATATCTCGATAAAGCAAATTGATCAGGAAATAGACGAAATTCAGGTTACACAACTTCGCCGAACCAAAACCAATATCAGCCGAATTGATGCCAAATACATGAATAGTATGACCGATGCGGCGACAGGAGGGGTTGAAGCCCTGATCAAAACCTTGCCGGGCGTTTCAACAAACAATGAATTGAGTTCGCAATATTCGGTGCGTGGCGGAAATTTCGACGAAAATCTGGTCTATGTGAACGACATTGAAATTTATCGGCCAATGCTTACCCGGTCAGGACAGCAAGAAGGAATGAGCTCAATCAATTCAGACATGGTTTCTTCCATCGATTTTTCAGCGGGAGGGTTCGATGCCAAATACGGCGATAAAATGTCTTCGGTTCTCGACATTAAATATCGCAAACCAACTGAATTTGCAGCATCAGCCACAGCCAGTTTTCTGGGAGGCTCCTTACATCTGGAAGATTTAAGCAAAAATGGAAAGTTCTCACACATTTCTGGTATCAGATATAAAACCAATCGCTATTTACTTGGTTCTCTTGACGACAAAGGCGAATACAATCCAAGCTTCATCGATTTTCAAACCTACCTGACCTATAAATTCAACAAATCATTTGATGTTTCTTTTCTTGGTAATCTGGCTAAAAACCAGTACAATTTCTTACCACAATCCCGAGAAACCACCTTTGGAACAATTAGTCAGCAATATGGAGCAAAAATTTATTTTGAAGGACAGGAAGCTGATCAGTTTGTAACAACAACCGGCGCATTGGTTGCAAATTATCATCCGGGTGAAAAACTAAACCTGAAATTTATCGCCTCAGCTTTTCAATCGAAAGAAGCTGAAACCTATGACATTGACGGGCAATATTACCTGAATGAACTGGAACAGAATACACAAACAGGAACCCCGGACAGTTCATTAAATATTGGAGTTGCCGAATTTTTGAATCATGCGCGAAATTATCTGGATGTAAGCGTTTATAGCCTTGAGCACAAAGGAGCTTTTAATTCTGAACATCATTTATTAAACTGGGGAGTCAAGGCTCAGATTGAAAAAATTAATGACCGCATGAATGAATGGACCATGCGAGATTCAACCGGTTATGCAATTCCATATCATAGCGACAAAATTGAGTTGTATAGCTCAACCAACATGAAATACAGCATGAATTCTACCCGTCTGATGGCCTTTATGCAGGATACTTACCAGATACCAGTCGGGAAAGGAGCATTGTATGCCACTGCAGGAATTCGCACACAATATTGGACCTATTCAAGCGAATTTTTGCTAAGTCCGAGGGCAACCTTACGTTATTATCCCGAATGGAATTCGAATTTTGTATTTCATCTTTCCGGAGGAATTTATGACCAGCCCGCATTTTATAAAGAACTGAAAGACCGGAATGGAATCATTTATCCGGATACCAAAGCACAACGATCAGCACAGGTGGTTTTTGGAGCCGATTATATTTTCAGGGCATGGGACCGACCTTTTAAATTCACATCCGAAATGTATTACAAATTCATGTCGAATCTGGTTCCATACCAGATTGACAATGTGCGTATTCGTTATTTACCTGATCAAAAAGCAAAAGGTTATGCAACTGGACTTGACATGAAAGTAAACGGTGAGTTTGTGAGTGGAATTGAATCGTGGGCCAGCTTGTCGGTGATGAAAACTGAAGAAGATATTTTAAATGACGGACATGGATATATTCCGCGTCCAACCGATCAGCGATTTAATTTCAGCGTTTTCTTTCAGGATTATTTCCCCGGAAACCCAACATGGAAAATGCACCTGACGGCTTTTTACGGATCAAGACTTCCAACCGGACCTCCAAACTCCCAACGTTATCAGGATGTTTTTCGGATTCCACCATACCGACGCATCGACCTTGGCTTCTCGAAAATTTTGATTAGTCAGGATCACAAAAAGTTCCGGAATAAGACAGTAAATTCGATTAAAGATATGTGGTTAAGCATGGAGGTCTTTAATTTGCTGGGGATAAACAATACAATTTCGTATTTGTGGGTGGCCAATAACACAGGCGATATGTTTGGCGTACCGAATTACCTAACCAAACGAAAATTGAATTTGAAACTGACTGTAAAATTCTAATGCGATGAAACTTCAGATCTTTCAGGCCGATGCTTTTGCTTCCAGCCTTTTCAAAGGAAATCCGGCTGCAGTAGTTCCATTAATCGAATGGCTTTCAGATGAAACGATGCAGCAGATTGCCATGGAAAACAACCTATCAGAAACTGCTTTTTTCATTCCTGAAGGAGATCATTTTCATATCAGATGGTTCACACCCAAAACAGAGGTGAATTTGTGTGGTCATGCTACCCTGGCTACGGCACACGTGCTTTTCAACGAACTTGAATTCAAAGGAGAACAGATTAAACTTGAAAGTAAAAGTACCCTTTTAAAAGTAACCAAATCAGGAGACAAACTACAACTTGATTTTCCAGCTGATCCTGTTTCATTGGAAGACACAAATCCGGAAATCGAAACTGCATTGGGCGCATGTCCGATCGCTACTTATAAAGGAAAAACCAAACATTTGCTATTGTTCGACAACGAGGAAACTATCAGAAACATGAACCCTAATTTTCATTTACTGAAACAAACGGAAGCTCTTGGAATTATCGTCACTGCGAAAGGAACAACTGTTGACTTTGTAAGTCGTTTCTTTGCCCCAAAAGTAGGAATTGATGAAGATCCCGTAACTGGTTCAGCGCATACTTTACTCGTTCCGTTCTGGGCAAATCGCTTAAACAAAACTGAAATGACAGCGCTTCAACTCTCAGCCCGTGGCGGCCAATTGTGGTGTACACTTTCGGGCGACCGGGTTCTGATTGCCGGAAAAGCAGTAACTTATCTTAAGGGCGAGATAGAAATCCAGCTAGTTTAGGGCTAAAGCCCTATGATAGCAGTGCATTCAATTCCGTCCTATAAATATGACGGCAAAGAATATCTGTTCAACTGATGATCTGAGTATTATCCTTTGCCGTCTGGCTTCAGCGTTCGACTGAGCTCGCGCCGAAGTCTGACGGCAAAAATTCAAAACTTTCTCCACCACCCGCTTGTTTCCCTTTTCACATTTGAAGGAGAAACATGGAACAATTAAATCATATCAACGAACTCATTCACGAAACGTCACCGTATTTGCTACAGCACGCACACAATCCGGTAAACTGGCAACCGTGGGGCGAAAAAGCGCTGAGTCAGGCCAATGCGGAGAATAAGCTTTTACTGATCAGTATTGGCTATTCGGCCTGCCACTGGTGCCACGTGATGGAACACGAGTCGTTTGAAGATCCGGAGGTGGCGAAAATCATGAACGATCAATTTATATGCATCAAAGTTGACCGGGAGGAACGCCCCGATATCGACCACATTTACATGACTGCCGTGCAACTTTTAACCGGACGCGGAGGTTGGCCCCTCAACTGCATCGCGTTGCCCGATGGCCGTCCAATCTGGGGTGGAACCTACTTTCAGAAAGAGAACTGGATGCAGGCGCTGGAAGCAGTTTCCAAATTTTATACTGCAAATCCAAAAGAAACATTGGAATACGCAGTGAAACTACAAGAGGGAATTGATCAAAATTCGCTGGTTCCAATTTCGAGCAAAAGTGCTGAAACTGATCCATTACTTTTACCATCCCTCTTGAAAAAATGGCAAAGCAATTTTGATACAAAAAATGGCGGGACCAAAGGGGCTCCCAAGTTTATGCTTCCTAACAATTGGCAATTTCTGCTTTGCGCCGGACAGGAATTTCAGGATGAAAAAATAGTTGAGCAAGTAAAACTTACCCTGAAAAAAATGGCTTTTGGTGGGCTTTACGATCAGGTTGGCGGTGGCTTTGCACGCTATTCGACCGATGAAATATGGAAAGTTCCGCACTTCGAGAAAATGCTCTACGACAATGGGCAGCTTTTGCAACTTTATTCCGAAGCATACCAAACCGATCCAAATCCGCTTTACAAACAGGTAGTTTCTGAAACAGTTGCTTTCCTGAAACGGGAATTGTTATCACCTGAAAACGGATTCTATTCAGCACTCGATGCCGATAGCGAAGGCGAAGAAGGGAAATTCTATACCTGGACAAAACCAGAATTACAGCAACTTTTGGGAGCCGATTTTGAATTATTCAGTGAATATTACAACGTCAATTCTTTAGAATTTTGGGAGCACAACCAATACGTCCTGATGCGTACCGAGGAGAATAGAACGTTTGCGTCAAAACATCAGCTTTCGGATGAAGAATTGGAGACAAAGCTCAAAAACTGGAAACAGCTTTTGCTTAAAGAACGAGAGAAGCGAATACGACCGGGACTCGATGATAAAATCCTGACCTCGTGGAATGCCATGACCATCTCAGGTTTGATCAGCTGCTACAAATCTTTTGGCAATCCTGAATATCTTAAACTTGCACTTTCAAATGCCAACTTCTTGAAGAAAAAACTGGTAGATGCAGATGGTCATTTGTTCCATTCGTACAAAAACAATCAGGCAAAAATCTCTGGATTCCTGGAGGACTATGCTTTCGTGATAGAAGCCTTTACAGCACTTTTTGAAGCAACCGGACAAAAAGAATGGCTGGATTCGGCTCAACGACTGACCGAAATTACGTTTCAGGAATTTTTCGACGAGCAAAAATCTATTTTCTATTTCACGGCCAGTCGACAACAAGATTTGATTACCCGAACCATCGAAATTCACGATAATGTAATTCCGTCGTCGAACTCGGTGATGGCCAGAAATCTGTTCCGACTTTCGTACTTGCTCGATCGACCTGATTATCTAAAAACAGCCCAGAAAATGCTCAATACTGTTAGTGGAAATATGGCTGACTATCCATCGGGTTACAGCAATTGGTTGCAGTTAATGCTCGATTTAACAGGAAATCATTTCGAAGCTGTCCTAGTTGGAGAAAATGCAATCAGGCTGCTAAACGAACTTCAGAAAAACTATTTGCCACATGTTATTTTCTGCGCCGGAACAACCGAAAACGAGCTGCCATTACTTCAGAATAGACATGCTTCAGGAAAAACCTTGATTTATATTTGTCAGGACAATACTTGCCAACTTCCGGTTGAAACGGCAGATGAAGCGATGGGGTTGATTCGAAAATAACAAAGATAAATCAGTCATTAAATAGTCACTGATGGTCATTCGCTTCGCGTCATTTCTTGTTGACAAACAATGACAATAATTGACGACAAATGACTACTCAATGACAACACACTACCTAAAATGTACAAAGTATGAATCGCAAAGTCATTCTTTACATTGCCATGAGCCTTGATGGCTTTTATCGCCAAACCTGATGGTGACATTAGCTTTCTTTCCCTGGTTGAAAAGGAAGGTGAAGACTATGGGTACGTTGCTTTTATGGAGAGCATTGACACCGTTATTTTAGGCCGGAAAACTTACGAAAAAGTATTATCTATGGTTGACGAATTGGCTTATGGCGAGCGCGATGTTTATGTTTTGACACGCACTCCCCGACCTGATTCAGGCAAGATAAAATTCTATTCCGGAGATTTGGCTGAATTAATAACCAATCTGAAAAAACAAGGCGGCAAAAACATTTTCTGTGATGGTGGAGCCGAAACAGTTTCACAATTCCTACAGAATGAGTTGTTTGATGAATTGGTTATTTCGATCATTCCGGTTCTGCTTGGTGACGGAATCAGACTTTTTGGACACAATTTTCCGGAGCAAAACCTGAAACTCACCGGCTGCAAAACATACGAAAAGGAATTGGTTCAACTGCATTATATATTGATCAGAAATTGATAAATCCGCGGCTATTCCTTAATTTGCAGGCAAAACAAACCGAATCTGCAAATGAAACTACTTTTCCTCATCCTCTTCATCCTTTTATCTGCCGGCACTTTTGCCCAAACTGACAAAGAACTTCTTGAACGCGAACTATATAACCTGCCGGATGTTTCATTTTCTGACGTAAGCAAACCCGGCGATGCATATCTCACCTATAATCTGATGGTCAGGCAACCGATTGATCACCAGCATCCGGAGAATGGGTCGTTTTACCAATGGGTACAATTGAGGCACAAGGGTTTTAATAATCCAACAGTTATAGAAACACATGGATACCAAATGGGGGGCGGCAGAAACGAAGTGGAACAAATTCTAAATGCCAACAACATTGGTATGGAGTACCGGTTTTTTGGAAAGTCGATACCAGATTCAGTGCAATGGGAATACCTCACCGTTGAACAGGCCACTGCCGATTTACATACCATCAATCAACTTTTCAGGAAAATTTACAAAGGAAAATGGATCAGTACCGGGATCAGCAAAGGCGGGCAAACCACGCTTTATTACAAATATTATTTTCCTGAAGATGTTGACATAGCCATTCCGTATGTTGCCCCGATCGACAATGCGCTGGAAGATACCCGAATTTATACTTTCCTTGATACCATTGGCAAACCCGAATGCCGGCAGAAGATTTATGAATTCCAGAAATTCCTGCTCATGAATGAAGACAAAGCCCTTGAGAAGCTAAAATGGTACGCCAAAGGTGCAGAGCTGAAGTTCAATTATCTTGGGTCCATCGAAAAAGCTTACGAAATGGCTATTCTGGAATATTCGTTTTCGTTCTGGCAATGGGGTCGTTCGTGCGATAGTATTCCGACAAACAAATCGCTCGAGGATTACCTTGGCGAATTACTGAAAACTTCAAACATTTCGTTCTTTGCTGATAACGATATGAAAAAGTATGCACCGCACTATTATCAGGCGGAGCAAACCGGCTATTACAGTTACAACATCGAACCGTTTAAAAAGTACATCAAGCATTTCACGAGCAATCCTTCAGCTATTTTTCCACCCAAAGCTGCAAAAACGCACCTTCAGTACGGACCAATTAACGAAAAGCTTCAGGAATGGCTAAAAATAAACGGGAACAATATTCTGTACATTTACGGAGGAATTGACACCTGGTCGGCCGCTCGGGTATTGGTTTCCGATCAGGTAAATTCTAAATCGTTCCTGATTCCGGGAGCAAATCACGGTACTGCCCGCATAAAAAGTCTTCCGGCAGAAATGAAAAGAGAATTGGTGAAAAAGATTAAAGAATGGATCGGATTAGAAGCAAATACCGAAATAAAATTCTAACATAAAAAATCCCGAAACTTTTAACGATTTCGGGATTTTTTTATGTGATAAACAACTTATCAGAACTGATGGTAAAGGCTTTCCTCCAGGTATGGATGGTTTTTTGGAATCAGATTTGCCTTTGATAATGTGGTCGAAACGACTAAAGCAAACAAACCTAAAAATCCGAGGTAAGTTCCAATTTCCAGAATACCGAATTTAGCTTCGTGAAGTACCGATGGCCAGATGTAATAATACAGTTCGGTATATTGCCCAACCATCATGATTATAATAACCGGCAGCAAAAAAACTTTGCTACGCGAAGTCATGCGCGGCATCAGGAATAAAAATGGAATAAACCAGTTGATGATGATGTTTGCAAAAAACAACACACCAAAAGCTCCATGCGAACGATTAACATAGAAGGCAGTTTCTTCAGGAATGTTTCCGTACCAGATTAGCATAAACTCAACAAAGTTGAAATAACCCCAGATGATTGCCAGCATAAAAATATACCTCGAAAAATCGTGAAGGTGGCTGCGGTTTAACATGGAGTAATGACCAACTTTATTCAAAATAATAACGATCAGCGTTATTACTGTTGCAGCATGTAAAAAGGCAGCAATAAAGCTTTTAGCGGCAAACAATGCACTATACCAATGTGGCTGCAGCGACATGATCATATCGATTGCAAAAAGTGTGAAACTTATCGCAATAATGAAAATGATGACTTTCGAGTATTTTTCGGAATTGTAAAAATGAGTCATTCCGCCTTCGGCATCTTCTCTGAGAGATATTTTACGCAATAACCTGATCATGAAAATCCACAATCCAAAAAACAAAGCAACCCGAATAAAGAAAAACGGAATATTCAGATAGGGAGCTTTATGCGCCAGCAAAGCATCGGTTTCGGTAATGCCTTCATGTGACCAATGAAACAGGGAATGCATTCCAAAATACATCAGCAAAAAGAATATGGCTGCCACAGGAACATAGGAAGCCATGGCTTCCGGGACACGTTTAAAAGCAGCCGACCAGCCTGATTGCGAAATGTATTGAATAGCGCCAAAGAAGGCAGCTCCAATGGCCAGAGAAACAAAATAATAATTGTTCAGCAAATAGTTTGCCCAGGCTCTGTCGGGATTCGTGACAAATCCGGCAATCATAGACAATATTCCAATGCCGATTAATCCGAACATCAGGTATTTAAATTTTTGGGGAACAATTAATCTGTCTTCCATATTGTTCATATCTTTTCTATTTTCTATTTTTTCATGTCCGTCAGCTAAAGCAGACGGCAAAGGATAACTCTTTAAATAACAATTGCGATTTCTAGTTCAACTTAGAACTTGAAACCTGAAACTTGGAACTCTTTTACTGCTTTTGCAGTACTTCTTTAACATACATGGCCACTTTCCAGCGATCTTCAGGCCTGATTTGCTTCCCATGTGCCGGCATTACACCAAATCCAACTGTCTCAACGTGATAAATTTCACCGATAGGATTATTCTTGACTTTGTCGGACAATAAGCTCTTGGGAGGGAAAGGATATTTTCCGCTGGTAAACAGGAATCCTTTGCCGTCACCTTTATCTCCATGACAATTCAGGCAATAAACGGCAAAAACTTGTTTGCCCCGTTCCAGATTTTGGACTGTTGGTTCCATTGGATTGACCAACTCCTTCCCTGCCCTGGTGCGATCTTCATCACTTTTCACATAGGGATAAGCTTCATATCCCAAAGGAATAGTCCCTTCA
>Ga0302296_1001472_pt1 | contig 16890 bp, 15 predicted proteins | sample III_Fen_N3_1_FD_194546 | JGI IMG/M metagenome (GOLD analysis project Ga0302296, IMG submission 194546) | Peat permafrost microbial communities from Stordalen Mire near Abisko, Sweden - III_Fen_N3_1 | ecosystem: Environmental > Terrestrial > Soil > Wetlands > Permafrost | place: Sweden: Abisko...
CGATATTTTATTTCGTTGCATATTACAAAACCCTTTCAAATTCATTAATCAAAAATTCAGCTTCGGTATATAAATCTTCTTTTGATGTTTGAGCTGCAGATGGAGCAAAACGAGCAAATTCACATAGATCAAGCAGTTTTACTAATCGTTGTCCCAATTCAACATTAATACCTTTTTTATTCAATGATTCAACAACAGTATCTTTTGTCAATTCCGAAACTGGAATACCAAGTTTATCGCTCATATATCCCCAAGCTGCTTTCATAACTTCCTCGTAAAACGCTGCATCTTTATTATCTCTAATATATTGTGCAGCTAATTTTAAACGCGTACGCGACACTTTATTTGCCTTTTTACTACGTACATTTTTCCAGTTACTATTTTCCTTAATTTGTTTCCGACGAACAATTACTATTACTAATAATCCAATAACTGGCAGTAAAAACAAAATCCACAATAATACACTTCCGAGTAAAAAGCTTGATTGTTTTACAAGAGTTCCATCTTCTGTATTAATATAACGGATATCACTTCCCAAGAACTTAACATCTTCTTTAGAATATCCTTGAACAACTGCTCCTTGATTATCAGTAGCACTACCCTTTTCTACGTTTATTACAAATTCGTCAGACGAGAGCTCTTTATATTTTTGTGTTTTTACATCGAAATATGCAAACTTCACAGCAGGAATTGTAAATGTTCCTGAATGGCGTGGAATTACTAGATATTCCCATGTTTTAGATCCCTCTGATCCCGAAGTTGTATTCTTAATATCAGAACTTAATTTAGGTGTATACGATTCAAAATCGGCAGGAAAAGTAAGTTTAGTATGATCAGCCAATTTCAAATTTCCAGTTCCATTGATTTTTAATTTTAATGTTATAGCTTCGTTTGCTTTAACTTTGGTTTTATTAACTCCAACAGATAATCCAAATGAACCAACAGCTCCACTAAAACTCGCTGGAGCACCTGCTGGAAGAGGTTTTACCATAACGATAGTTGCTGGTGTTGTTAATTTTTTTGATGCTTCATCATAGACATATTGACCAAAGAAATCTCGACCAACAGGTTTACCATAGAAGGTTTCAACCATAAATGGATCTATCGTCAATTTTCCACTCATTTGTGGATATAATAGAACCTTTTTGAATAAACCAGCATCGTAAACTTGACCATTAATAGCTTCTCTATTTAATGATATTTGAGTTGGTTCCTCAATTACTTGCGAGAAAAATCCGGTAAATGATGGGAATTTAAATTCGCCAAAACGAGAAAGTCTTAATCCCGATTTAGGTTTTACATAAATCTTAATTGTTGCAACAATCGGTTCTCCTTGATAAACACTTTTAGTACTTAGATCAACACGTACAAAAATATTATCATTCCCAATACTGTTATCGTTCGTACTTTGCATTTTTTGTTGTTGCTGGGGAGCAGAATTTCCTCCACTACCTTTAACAACCTGAATCATTACCTGATTACTTTTATATACCTTTCCATTTACAGTGATTTGGGCTGGTTTAATGGTAAAAGTTCCTTCGCGAACGGCTTCCATTACATAGGTAAACTGAAGCGACATGCTTTGACTCATTTTACCATTCATAATAGACATACTGGTACTTTGCGAAGTACTTGGACCAGACAAAATATTAAAATCGGGCATTGGCGATGCTCGGAAACCAGAACCCTCGGCATTAACAGTAAAAGTTAATGTAAATCGTTCGCCAACCGAAAGTACTCTTTCAGCAGATGCTGTAAAACTCACATTTTGTGAGAATCCTTGTAGCATTATACTACAAAGAATTATTGTTATAAAATGTTTTATCTTCATGGAAAAACTGCTTTTATATTTTTGCAAAAATACTATTTATCTTAGTACTTCTAACGAATTAAGATTAATTACCACGCTTTTTCTATTTTCACACTTCTAGCCTTTGTTTTAGGCTGTTCTTTCATTTTTTCGAGCGTCTTTTTTTCATCTTGTTGCATTGCATCAAGCATTCTGTCAGCATCTTCCTTGCTCAACTTATTTTGTTGAGGCTGAGGTTGCTGTTTTTGTTGCTGATCTTGCTTCTTTTGATCGTCTTTATTCTTATTCTGATCTTGTTTCTTTTCGTCTTGCTTATCTTTTTTATCTTTATCCTTATCTTTATTTTTATCCTTCGAATCGCCACCTTTTCCACCATTATTCTTTTTACCTTTAACTAATGCAAGGTTATATTTGGTGTCCAAATCTTTAGGATTATTACGTAATGCCTTTTTATAAGCATCTTCAGCTTCATTGAGTTTGCCCATTTTGTAATAGCAATTCCCAATATTATGATAGACACTTGCTAAACGCATTTTGTCTTTTTCGTTATTGGCTAAATAGCTTAGCTCTTTCAATGCATTTTCGTATTTCTTTTGTTGATAATACGAATCGGATAAATTGAAGCGTGCTTTAAACGAATTGGTATTTTTATCGAGAGCAGCAAGATAATCAACCTGTGCATCTTCATATTTCTTTGAAACATACTTGTCGTTCCCCTTACGAATGAGGGAATTTTCTTCTTGTGCAAAGACCTTTATACCGAGCATAAAAGACAAGCCAATTATGAAAACTAAGTTCTTCATTTTTTTTATAACTAATATTAAATACAATTGCACAAAGTTTAATTGCAATAGATCTTATTAAAATAAATAATCTACAGCTGAACGTTTTTCAACTACTGTTTTTACAAAATCAACAACTTTTAAATGCTCTGGATGATTAGCATATAAATCTAAATCTTCCCAAGTTTTAAACTCACTAATTAAAATAACATCATCGCAATTTGCTGGTGCTTGTTCCGATTTTACTTCAACTTTTAAACTTACGATTGTAGGTACTTTTCCAACTAAATCTTCGAGCATTTCTTTCATTGTCGAAATGTTCTCAGCTTTCGATTTACCATTTACTTCGTCTTTCAATTTCCAGATTACAATATGCTTTACCATTTTTTACATTTTTATGCAAGGACAAGTCGTGACTTGTCCTTTACGATTAATTATTAATTAACTTTTTGTTTTAATATCAAATATTCTAATGCGTTTCAATAATTTATTTCTTCGTTCAATAACAATTAATTCTAGAATTAAGAGTAGAATTGCTATAGCAACAAAGATTTGAAATTTCTCATCATAATCGGTATAGATTTTCGATTCGATATCTGTTTTGTTCATCTTGTTAATTTCGTTGTAAAGCACATCTAAACCTGCACTTGAGTTTGATGCACGAACATACATTCCCTTGCCCGATGCTGCAATTTCTTTTAGCATCTGTTCATTGATTGTAGTTACAACCACATTTCCTTGATTATCTTTTAAATATTCATTGCTATTGGGTGAAATTGGTATTGGACGTCCTTCAGGCGTACCCATTCCTATTGTGTGAACAATAATTCCTTTATCGGCACAATCTTTTGCTTTTGCAACAGCATCGTCCTCATGATTTTCACCATCAGAGATTACAATAATTGCTTTTCCTACTTGCGATTCTTCGGTAAATGAATTTAACCCTAAATCTAATGCTTTACCAATTGCAGTTCCTTGCTCTTCAATGAAGTTTGGTTTAATTGTATTCAAGAAAAGCTTTGCAGCTCCATAATCAGCTGTCATTGGCAATTGAGTATAAGCATCGCCAGCAAAAATGATAATTCCAATTTTATCGTTTTGCATTTGCTCTATTAACTTGAGGATTGCCATTTTTGAACGTTCCAAACGGTTTGGAGCAATATCTTCGCATTTCATACTATTCGAAATATCAAGAGCAACCATTACCTCAACACCACGTCGTTTTACTTTTTCAAGTTTTGAACCAAATTGAGGACGAGCCAATGCTATAACTATCAGCACAAATACAGCTAGCGATAGTATGAATTTTATTACCAAACGAACGATTGAAACTTCGGGCATCAAAGCAGAAATAATTGCCAAATCACCAAACTTTTTAATGGCTCTTTGTCTTATAATTAATGCTAAAATAAATAGTAAAACAAATACGGGCAACGACCATAATGCCATCAAATATGCGGGATGTGCGTATCTAAACAATTCCATTATTTTAATGCTTTAAGGTATATTTCTAAATATTGTATATTTTAATAATAAGCTTAAGAAAATCAATATTGATGCAACTAATACATACGCAAAAAACTCTTCGTTTTTCTTTGAATATTGTTGTATTTCGACTTTCGATTTTTCGAGTTTATCTATTTTTTCATAAATAGTTTGTAATTTTTTTGTCGATTCAGCTCTATAATATCCTCCACCAGTTGTGCGAGCTATTTCTTTCAACAATACTTCATCGATTTTGACTGGTATGTTTTGATATTGTTTTCCATAAGGTGTATCGAACGGATAAGGAGCCATACCTTCTGTTCCGATACCAATTGTGTAAACACGAATATTATATTTCTGAGCTATTTGAGATGCCGTTTGTGGATCAATATCTCCTTGATTATTTTCCCCATCGGTTAAAAGAATAATAACTTTACTCTTTGCATCACTATCGCGTAAACGAGTAATTGCATTTGCCAAACCTAAACCAATAGCTGTTCCATCGTTTATTATTCCACATTTAACATCTTTAAACAAGTTTAATAATACTGCATGGTCAGATGTTATTGGACATTGTGTAAAACTTTCACCACTAAAAGCAACAAGCCCTATTCTATCGTAAGGACGCCCCGAAATAAATTGTTTTGCAACATTCTTTGCTGCTTCAAGTCGATTTGGTTTTAAATCTTCGGCAAGCATTGAACTCGAAACGTCTTGTGCAATTACAATATCAATACCAAATGTGGTAGAATCGGCCCAACTTTTCGATGACTGTGGACGTGCTAAAGCAACAATAAGTAATACTAATGCAACAATCTTCAGTACAAAAACAGAATGACGAAGATAATTTCGCCAAGTAAAAGGCAATTGGCTATACTCACGTAACGAAGAAACCTGTATTGATGCATAGTCACGATTTCCTCTCCAAATATACCATACAACTAATGGTATTATTATAAGTAGGAGCCAGAAATATTCGGGATTAGCCCATGTAACATTCATATTTCAATTATATTTTAAAATATTCTAAACTTATTCTTTTGACTCAGTTTGTTCTGTTTCGATTACCGTATTTTCGACTATCGTAATTGTTTTAGTAACAAACTCATAAGCATATTTATAACTCATCATATTTTCGTTTTCGATAGGCTCATATTTTGCAAATTTTGCTAAGTCGGCTATCGTCAATAATTGCTTTAATTGACCAAACAATTCTGCATTTATAAATTCAGAGTTTCTAAAGATATCGAGTAATTCGTCAGTTGTCAATTCTAATGCGTTGATTGCGAATCGTTGTTCAATATATGCTCTTACAATATCACTCAATCGACTATGATATTCTTTTAGACTTCCTTTTTGAACCAAATCGTCTTGTTTTAAACGTTCTAATTCGCGGAAAGCAATTGTGTGAGCAGGTTCCAATTCTTTAGCAGTAGTAGCATCAACATCTTTATTAAAGAATTTCCATAAGAAATACACCAAAATTGCAATTATAAATAAACCAAGAATCAACCAACGTAACCATGGCCAAACTTCAGCCCATTCTATTGGTGCTGTGTAAGGAGCTTTTATATCCTTCACATCTTTTGCTGTATCTACTTTTAAGGTATTTACATACAATGATATTGGATTTGCAAACATCGAATCTTTACCATCGATTATAAATGGTCCAACTTTTAAAACATAACTTCCACTATCGAATGACGTGATAGTATATTTTTGTTGAAGTACCATTACTTTATCATCGCTTGATATAGTATCAATTTTTGATCGCTGAACAACCTCTACATTCTTTTGAAGTGTATCGGTATAACGAGGAAAAACAACTTCTTTCCTACCCTTAGGAACGGTAACTTTAAGTATCAATAATGTTTGATCACCAATTATCAATTTATTAGAATCGAGCGAAGTTTCAATGCTTAAACTTTGAGCATTTGCATTGAGTATACCTAAAAACAATAAACCGATTATCAATTTTCTTTTCATAGTCTGTGTCTATCCTTATCTATGTTTGAATAATTTCATGAGTGGAACAATATAATCGCCATCGGTTGGAAGTTTTGCCACATCTACACCACATCGTTTAAATGTTTCGTCAATTTTTACTACTGCTTCACGGGCTTTTTGTGCATATGTATAACGAACAGCTTTGCTTGATGTGTCTACCCACGTTTCGGCACCTGTTTCTGCATCCTTTACACGAACCAATCCCATTGAAGGTAATTCTTGTTCGCGTTTATCGAATACATGTAATGCAATGATGTCATGCTTTTTATTTGCAATCGATAGAGCATCGTAAAATGGTTTGTCGATAAAATCGGAAATGACAAAAGCTGTACAACGTTTCTTAATTAAGTTTGTTAAATGACGTAGTGCTTCCGACACATTTGTTCCAGTACTTTTAGGTTCAAAACCTAGTAATTCTCGAATGATACGTAAAATATGTTTCTTCCCTTTACCTGGAGGAATTATCATTTCTATTTTATCGCTGAATAAAATAACTCCAATTTTATCGTTGTTTTGTATTGCCGAAAACGAAATAACAGCAGCTAATTCTGTTATTAATTCCTTTTTCAAACGAGTTGTTGTACCAAATTCACGCGATCCACTCACGTCAATAACCAACATTACAGTAAGCTCACGCTCTTCTTCAAATATCTTGATAAATGGACGATTGAAGCGAGCTGTTACGTTCCAATCGATATCACGAATCGAATCGCCATACTGATATTCACGTACCTCGCTAAATGCCATACCACGTCCTTTGAAGGCAGTGTGATATTCACCGGCAAAAATATTATTCGATAACCCTCGAGTTTTAATCTCGATTTTACGAACTCTTTTTAATAAATCAGCTGTTTCCATAATCTTTACTGTTTATATTGTTTTGTATAAACTTTCAAAACTGTGCGATTAAGGAACTTCAACCGTATTTAATATTTCGGTGATAATATCTTCTGTTGAAATATTTTCTGCTTCTGCCTCATAGGTCAATCCAATACGGTGACGAAGTACATTGTGACAAACAGCACGAACATCCTCGGGAACCACATAACCTCTTCGTTTGATAAATGCATAAGCTTTTGCAGCTTGCGCTAAACCAATAGATGCACGAGGTGATCCACCATAAGAAATTAAATTACTAAATTTCGATAATTTATAATCGGCAGGGAAACGAGTTGCAAAAACAATATCAACAATATATTTTTCAATCTTCTCGTCCATATAAACATCTTTTACTACTGCACGAGCTTTAAGAATTGCCTCTGGAGATAGAATTGTATTCGCTGTTGGGAACGATTTTGCTAAATTCTCGCGGATGATTTGTTGCTCTTCTTCCTTCTTAGGATAGGTAATAACTACCTTCATCATAAAACGGTCGACCTGTGCTTCTGGAAGAGGATATGTTCCCTCTTGTTCAATCGGGTTTTGAGTTGCCAACACTAGGAACGGTTCGGTTAGTTTGTACGTTTCACTACCAATTGTTACCTGACGTTCTTGCATTGCCTCAAGTAAAGCACTTTGAACCTTTGCGGGGGCACGGTTTATTTCATCGGCAAGGATGAAGTTTGCGAAGATTGGTCCTTTTTTTACAACAAACTCTTCGTTTTTTTGACTGTAAATTAATGTACCAATAACATCGGCTGGTAATAAGTCGGGTGTAAATTGAATACGACTAAAACTAGCACTAATAGTTTTTGCTAAGGTTGTAATGGCTAATGTTTTTGCCAATCCCGGAACACCTTCTAATAAAACATGTCCGTTTGATAAAAGACCAATTAACAATCCTTCGACCAAATGTTTTTGCCCTACAATTACTTTATTCATCTCCAACTGCAGTGCATCGATAAAAGCACTTTCTTGTTGAATGCGGGCATTAAGCTCGTTGATGTTTACATAACTTGTTACAGAACTCTCGCTTTGCATACTTTTATTATAATTACATTATACTTTATAAATAAACTCCTTTATTTGAAGCCGTTTTTCACGACTTGCAAACTTACGCAATAACGAAACGAAATGAAATATATTTTATACTTTTTTTGAATTTTAAGCTGATTTTAATTACTCGTTTTATTATATTGAATTAAGAAATATATGAAGAATTCTTTTTAGTCATTTTTGAAAAATGCCTTTGCTAAAGTTCTGACAATAGCCAAAAGAATTAATTGTTCAAGATTTGAAACGCAATATCAGGTTATTCTATAGAAAATACAGGTTGAAATAACACAGATTAAGAACAAAAAAACATTGAGTTATTAAATACTTTTTAGAATAATATTTTAAGGAATATTTTTATTTTTAAGTATTTACATTTCTATGACTTTATTGGTACGTAATTTTATCTACTCAAACATATTTTAAATCAAAATATTTTATACATTTGTGTAACCAAAAACCAAATTAAGAAACCTAAAAAATTAAAATCAATATGGCAACTAAAGCTAAAGAAGCTACTGAAACAAAAGAAGTAGCAAAAAAAACAGCAACTAAAGCAGTAAAAGAAACGAAAGTAGAAACTGCAGAACAAGTAGCTCCAAAAGCAAAATCGGCATCAAAAAGTAAGGGTGTAACTGCCGAGCAAATTCGTCAGAAAGCATATGAAATATTCCTTAAAACGGGTAATCATAATGAGCACGAAAACTGGGTGCAAGCTGAAAAAGAACTTTTAAACTAAGCATAATCATAAAGGCGTTGGAAGTTCAACGCCTTTATAATTTAATATATATTCAACAAAAATAAAAGATAGATGATGAACACAGAATTAAGACCCGAAAAGTTATTTTACTCAATCGGTGAAGTTTCAGAAATGTTTGAAGTAAACGCATCGCTCATTCGCTTTTGGGAAAAGGAATTCGACATCATAAAACCCAAAAAGAATGCTAAAGGTAATCGCCTGTTTACCGCTAAAGACATTCAAAATTTTAAGGTAATCTATCATTTAGTTAAAGAGCAAAAATTAACCCTCGATGGAGCTCGTAAAAAACTAAAAGAAAATAAAGATAGTGCCGATCATTCAATGGAAGTTGCCGAAAAACTAAAAACAATTCGTTCGCAATTAGTTGCAATTAAAGAAGCATTGTAGACAAATTACTTATCAAATCTAAAACAAACGAATAACTTTATAGAGGGGAATTACTTCGTACTATGCGTTTTATTAGTCCTATGTGCTGAATTAACACATCAGCACATTAAATGATTATCGCATTAAGCATTTCGTTCCAAAGCTTTAGCTTCATCCCAATACACATCCATTTCGGCAAGAGTCATATCTTTTAAATTGCGACCTTCAGCCTTAGTTTTCGATTCCAAATATTCGAATCGACGTTTGAATTTTGCATTGGTTCTTTCGAGTGCGGTTTCTGGTTCAATATCGTATAATCGAGCAACATTAATGAGTGAAAACATAAAATCACCAAATTCACCTTCTATCTTATCTTTACTTTCGTTTGTATCGATTTCATGTTTTAGTTCGTCAAGTTCTTCCTGAACTTTTTTCCAAACATCTTCTTTTTGTTCCCAATCGAAACCAACTGCACGTGCTTTCGATTGTATTCTAGCTGCCTTTATAACTGCAGGTAACGATTTTGGAACTCCTGCTAATGTTCCTTTATGATTCTTTTCTTTTTTCTTAAGTTGTTCCCAACGGCCTAAAACCTGTTGTTGATTATCGACAGTTTCGTCACCAAATACATGAGGATGACGGAATATTAACTTTTCACATAATCCATCGATAACCGATTTCATATCAAATTTTCCTGATTCTGAACCCATTTTAGAATAGAAAACGATGTGTAATAAAACATCGCCCAACTCTTTACGAATTTCTTCAAAATCTTTTTCAAGAATAGCATCAGCAAGTTCGTAAGTTTCTTCTATGGTTAGATTTCGTAAACTTTCGAATGTTTGTTCTTTATCCCATGGACATTTTGCACGAAGCTCGTCCATGATGTCGAGTAACTTCTGGAATGATACTAATGTTTCGTTCATAATTTTAAAATAGCGTTGATGATGCTTGAAATGAAGTTTGAACTTCTTCGGAATCGATAAATGTAATTCTTGCAGAATTGCTTACCGAAAGGTTTAACAAATCTTTAGCCGATCCATTTGCAATTGCGACTTCTAAAAAGCCAGAGTAGCCCCAAATAGCAAGAATTTCGCCTCGTTCCGTTTGGTCGTATGAATCATTAATTTTATATATTATATTTCGTAATGATGCAATGTGTATTTTACAATTGCGAGCATTATGTACTCTATCGAAATCATCTTTTGAGATATTGGTTACAGCATTTCCATAAATATCAAAATAAACCACTTCTCCAATAATAACATTTTGATTGACGGTTGGCAATTGTCTATGACGCACAAATAGTTTCTTCACTAAATTACCAATACTTTCGACTGATTGAGTTTTAATGATTGTATCAATTATTTTAGGAAAAATAGATAATTCGGGAAATCCATGATTAGCGTTATTTTCCAAATCGGAATAAGCAAAGATATTTTTGGGTAATTCATCGAAAACGAGTCCCCACATTCCATCGTTTTTTCCAATGAAATAATGACCTTCATTTTCAAAAGCAATAAACTCCGATTTCATATTATCGAGATTACCTCCAACTCCAACCAAATGAATAGTTCCTTTGGGATATAATGCATAACAATTGCGAAGTACGTATGCTGTATGAATTTTATCGTATGGCTTTATATTATGAGCTATATCAACAACCGATAGATTTTGATTCATTGAGAGTATTGCACCCTTCATTGCTCCAACATACGAACCATCGGTTCCCCAATCTGTAATTAATGTAATAATTGACATTGTATTCTTTTGTAAGCAGGAAGCTTAATCCTTTTTAATATCGATAATTTTAAACTCCGTACGACGATTTAGTGAACGTCCATGAGTATTGTCGTTTGTTGATGCAGGCAATGTTGAACTATAACCTTTGAAAGATAAACGTTCTTTTACAACTCCTTTATCAATCAAATATTGAAATACAACTTGAGCTCTTTTTTCCGATAGAGAATCATTATGTGATTCGTTGCCTGTAATGTCAGTATGCCCTCCAATTTCAATAATTGTTTCAGGATTTTGATTTAGGAATTTCACCAGATTATTTAATTCACCACGAGATTGTTTGGTAAGATTATATTTATCGACATCAAAAAATACATTTCGTAATATTTCCTTACGACCAACTTTTATTGTTTGAAGTGAAATGTCAATTTTATAAGGTTTTATGGTATCGTTTGGATTGGTTAATGAGAAATTTTCAGAATGCATCAAATATCCTTTTTTCGAAACACTTAATCCATATCCATGATTTACTGGCAAACAAAGTAAATACTCACCAGTACCTTTTATTGAACTTGTTTTAGCAACAATTTCGGCAGTTTCCAAATCACTTAATACAAAATCTGCTTTTATTTCTTCTTTTGTATCAGAGTCGATAATAACTCCATTTACATAATTTACAATAACTGGACGAAAACGTTTATCTAGTGAAAATGTAAAAATATCTTTTCCTTTTTTAGAATTTCTATCACTAGCAAAATAAGCCATCGTTCCTTTTGCATTAACGACCAAACCAGTTTCATCGTGATAGGTATTAATTGGATAACCCATATTTATAGGAGTTCCCCATGTTTTGTCTTCTTTCATTTTAACCATATAAATATCTTGACTACCAAGACCAATATGTCCATCAGATGAAAAATATAGAGTACTATTATCGGGATGTATAAATGGGGACATTTCTTCACCAGGAGTATTGATGCTATCACCAAGATTAACTGGTTCACCCCAAGTACCACTTTCGGTTAAGGTACTTTTCCAAATATCCATTCCACCTTTTCCACCTGGTCGATTACTAACAAAATAAATTGTCATTCCATCTGATGAAAAACTTGGTTGAGAATCCCAAGCCACAGAATTCAAAGGACGAGCAGCATTTACAGGAACTGCCCAACCAGAACTATCGCGTTCGGTAAAATATAAATCGCAATGCCCAATAGCATCAGGTCGATTGCATGATGTAAAGAATAACAATCGATTATCAACTGATAAAGACTGAGAACCTTCATTTTTATTTGTATTAATCTTATCGCTTATTGAAGATGATTTTTCCCATTGACCTAAAGATGATTTTTGACTTATAAAAATATCTTCTTGTCCCTTCATATTTCCCAACACGTCAGTTTCTTTTGAAGGTAATTCAATGGTATAAATCATTGTATTTTCATCGGCAGTTAATGATGGCCAATATTCATTATTTCCCGAATTAATATTACTACCTAAACTAACAGGCTGAAATACAACAGGATTAGCAATAGCCTTCATTGAAAAATCGACTCTTTGCATCGCAAATTTAAGCTTTAGTCTATCTTTTTGCGATAATCCTGATGTTAAAAGAGCTTTTTGAAGATTAAATTTAGCTTCTTTATATCTACCTATAGAATATTGAGCATCACCAAGATTAAAGAAAACTTTAGGATTGCTTTGTGGATTTATCTTAATGACCTTTTTATATGCATCTATTTCCGAATCTACATCTCGTGTAATTGCACATATATCAGCTTTTAATAACCAAGCTTCAACAAACATTGAATCTTCGGCAAGTGCTTTTCCTAATTCACTAAGTGCACTTTCATTTTGCAAAGCTTGATATTGTTTCATTGCACTTTCGAAAAAGCTACGGGCTTTAGGTGAATTCGAATTTAATAATTGTCCACCTTGTGCAAACGTTTTTTGCCACGAAATTGATGCTGCAACAACTATTAAAAGAAATACAATTTGTTTTATTTTATTCATCATCAATCTTAGGGTTTCAAAAAATCATTATACAAATAAAGCAAAAAAGAACTGAGATTGCAACAACAAGCCAATTAAAGTATTGTAAATTCGGTTCGACGATTCATTGCCTTGTGATCTTCGGAATCGTTAGGTACAACAGGTTTTGAATCACCAAATCCTTTATATGTTAATCGTTCTTTTGCAATGCCTTTCGATATAAGATATTCTGTCACAGCTTTAGCTCTATTTTCGGACAAAATTAGATTCTTTTGTTTATCTCCAGTATTGTCGGTATGTCCATTAATTTGTACTCTTATCAACTTATTGAAATTCATGAATTCAATCAACTTTTGCAATTCAACTCTCGACGATTCTTTTAACACATATTTATCGGTATCGAAGAATACATTTTCGAGAACAACCGTACCACCAACTTCAATTGGCTGTAATGGAATATTTAATACAACCGCTTTAGCATTGCTATCTTGTTGCTGTAGATTATAATGTTCAGAAAAAAACATATATCCATCTTTCGAAACATTTAAAGCATATTCGCTATTAAGCTTTAATGGAACAAGAAATTGTCCTGTAATAGCATCGGAGAAAGAAGTCATTACAATATCGCCATTTTTTAAATCGATAAGTTCAAACATAGCTCCAAGCTTTTTCGACGGAGTTTTTGCATCAAAAATATTCCCTTTCACATAACTAACTTGCTTTGGTCTTGCTTTATCATATAATTCAAATTCATATAAATCGGTTCCACCAAAACCTCCTTCGCGGTTCGATGAAATAATTGCCGTATTACCTTTAGCACTAACTCTTAAATCCGACTCGTCTTTCCATGTATTTATTGGATAGCCTATATTCACAGGTTCAGACCATTGATCGAGACTATCTTTTTCGGTTCTAAAAATATCCATTTTCCCCATACCAAGATGTCCAGCTGAAGCAAAATACAAAGTCTTTCCATCGGCATGAATAAAAGGCGATTGTTCATTTTCCCTAGTATTTACTTTTGGACCTAAATTCGACGGTGGAGTCCATTTTCCATTATCGTCAATATGTGTTTCCCAAATATCCATCTGTCCCACTCCACCTGGACGATTACTTACGAAATATAATGTTCGGCCATCTGCACTACAAGTAGGTTGAGATTCCCAATAACTTGAATTTACAGGACTTCCTAAATTTCGAGGATTGCTCCAAATACCACCTCTTCGCAATGAATAATAAATATCGCAACTTCCTTTACTATCCATTCTTGTACAAGCTGTATAAAAGAAAATTCTACCATCTGCAGATATTGTTTGTGCTCCTTCATTTCCAGGAGTATTTATTGGCATACCTAAATCGGTACGTTTAGCCCATTTACCGTTTTCTTTTTTAGCTATAAAAAAGTCTTCTTGAACAGTATTTCCACCAGGATATTGATTTTGTCTATCTATTGGCAACAAACATGTTATTATAATTTCTTCTCCATCGGCAGTTAATGCTGGTTCATAATCATCAAATTCGCTATTAATTTCAGCTCCCATATTTACTGGTTTAAATGGAACTGGATGATTTAATTGAAACAAACAAAAATCGACTTGTGTTTTTAAATCATTGGCAGCTTTTGCATCCATAGGATTTAATACATGTTTAAATTGAAACAACACATCAGTTGTTTTTTGAGCTTCTGAATATTTACCATATTCAAGTTGCTCATTTGCATAAAGATAAAAGAGCATTGGATATTGTGCTCCAATTTTTCGAGAACATTCATCCATAACTTTTAAGTCTTCATCTATTTGTCCTTTTTCTTTATATATTTTTGAAAGAAGAACATACGCTTCAACAAACATACTATCCTTACTAATTGCCTGAAGACATGGTTTTAAAGCATTATCGTACTGTAAAAGCAAATATTTACTTTTAGCAATTTCGTATAAATCAATAGCTTTCTTGTTTTTTGATGCATATGGCTGTGCATTAATACTAAGACAACCAAATAGTAATACAATTAATAATATATTCTTCATAATGATTATGGTATATGCATGAATTTATGACTTTGTAGAGAAATATTCCAATGCGGATGAAGCATTACGTAATCGGCAACTTTAGCAATTATCGATTCATAAGCACTCCATTCGGGTTGTAAAAAGAGTTTACAATTGGGCGATACTTTTTTACAATTTTCTTCGGCCCAACTAAAATCCAAATCTTTTTCGATAATGACTTTTAATTCATTTGCTAAAGGAAATATAGCTTCAAGAGGTTTTTTATTCTTTTTGGGCGATAAACAAATCCAATCCCATTGACCAGAATGAGGATGCGAACCACTTGTTTCAATAAATGTACTTATTCCATTCTTCTTGAGTTCAGAACAAAGATAATCGAGTTGGTAAATAAATGGTTCGCCACCAGTTACAACAACTGCTTTTGATGGATTAAGAATTGCTTTTTTTACAATTTCATCCGTTTGTACTGCTGGATGAAACGCTGGATTCCACGAAATCTTAACATCGCACCAATTGCAACAAACATCGCAACCACCTATTCGAATAAAATAAGCTGGTTTACCGGTATGAAATCCTTCACCTTGAATGGTATAAAAATCTTCGACAAGTGGTAGTACTTTACCATCGTCGAATATGGTAGTTTTTTGCTTCAAAATTTCAATAAAAAATTAAAGCGTAAATGTACTAAAAAATGAGTTGTGAAGGGATTAAAACCTTTTTATTTGATTAAAAAGTAACACTTAATCCAGCTAACAAACCATAATAGTCGGCTTTATATTCCCACGAACGTCCAAACACATGCTTATACGATGGTTCTAGGTTAACATTTACCATTTTAGAAATAGGATATAATAAACTAAAACCTGATACTCCAATAGGATGAATGTTGCTTTCTTTAAAACCTGCACCGACGCCATTTGTAAAGAATATTTTCAACGTTTTATTCAATAAGCGATATTCTGTTATTAAAGGCACTTCAACATAACTGATATCTTTATTCGATTCGCTTATTTTATTATAATTCACACCCGTTCTGATATTCCATTTTTCTGATAAAGAACGTTTAACAGCAATTCCAGTTGAAAAAGCAATAGACATTTTATTATTATCTTCTGAATTCCCAACATCTATATGATTATCAATTGCATCACCTTTATTTCCAAGATTAGCTATAAGCTCTTTGTCGTCTTTTGATACATCATTATTCGATTTAAATTGATTGGAAGAACTTTGAGAATTTGAATTTCCAACAACATCAAATCCTCGCATTGAAGTAACACCACCAACTATAGTCCATTTATCGCTCCTTGTAACTTGTGATGCTAAATATATTACTTCATTAGTCTTTATTATTTCTTTTTCAAGAATAGTAGAATCGGTAGTATGAGTTGCAGAGCTTGACATTGCAATATATTTATACAGTAATTTTAAACTATCATTATGGGTTAACACAATACTATCACCATTTGATTTTGTTTTAATATCATGATTATCATTTATAATACTATTTGAAATTAGAATTGATGATCCTTTATTATTTACATAGGTTGAATCGAACGTTATAGTATTTTTATTTCCCCTAAAATTCGTTTTAAGTATAACAGTACTAGTCATAACGAATAATGATGAATCAATTACATCAGATTTTTCAGGCACAGTAATCGTATTTGATGTAACATGTTTAAGGTTATTATTGACAGATATTAATTGCTTTTGTATATCCTGAACATTTAAACTATTAGATTTATCTTTAACTATCGAAACAGATTTTAAATGATTTTGTGATTCAGCAATTACATTATTATTTTTATTATCGAATGATTTTATAACATATCCTAAACCAAAAGAAATCAATACAGCCCAAGATGCAGCGATATAGAATATGATGCGTTTACGTTTTTCCTTCTTCTTATTTTGTAATCCGATAAGAATAGAATCAAATGCCCCAACAGGTGCTTCCTCCGAATAATCATGGAGCAAATCTCGAGATAATTTATCGACAGTATG
>Ga0302296_1001479_pt1 | contig 16843 bp, 10 predicted proteins | sample III_Fen_N3_1_FD_194546 | JGI IMG/M metagenome (GOLD analysis project Ga0302296, IMG submission 194546) | Peat permafrost microbial communities from Stordalen Mire near Abisko, Sweden - III_Fen_N3_1 | ecosystem: Environmental > Terrestrial > Soil > Wetlands > Permafrost | place: Sweden: Abisko...
CCAACGAAACAGCCAATGATTGGTCGCGCTTGATCTATCTTACTAAAAAGATTGCAACACCTCAAGCCAATTTTGAAGACAGTATTTTGCAAGTACTGAACATTGATCAATACCTCTATGTATTGGCGGCCGATATCATTATGTTTAATTGGGATTCGTATTACGACCACGGACGGAATTTTTTCCTGTACCAAAATCCTGAAACGAACCTGATGGATTGGATTCCGTGGGATTATAACCTGGCATTTTCAACCACAAACACCGATTTGATCATCGATTACTCTCAAACACAGGACGGACCAAAGCAGCTGGTGAAGAAAATTCAGGAAGATCCCGAATTAAGGAGTTCGTTCTTTAACCATGTTTGTATTCTGATGGACAATTATTTTACACTCGGAAATCTGGAATCGTACATCAATACCACAGCAGCCCTGATTCGTCCGGAATTGAATGCTGACGTCAATAAGTTTTTCTCGATCACCGATTTTGACGCATCTATTCACAATGATGTAAATGCCGTTGATCCGTTCGGCCAATGGTCTACTTATAAAGGACTGACCCAATTCATCACTGAGCGCCAATCCGCGGTTGCGCAACAGCTCAGCAATTATCAGCATGAATGTACTTCTCTAGGGGCAGTTGAATTGGCACTCGAATCGGTGATGGTATATCCCAATCCGTTTGAGTCGACTTTTACGGTTGAAGCGGGAACAGTGATTGAGCAATTAGAAGTGTATTCAATTACCGGTCAATTGTTAATGACACAATCACCGAAAACAAAAAAGGCGAGTATTTCATTGGATGATTTTGCATCGGGTTCTTACTTGGTGCGCACTGTTACTGCTTCCGGAATGCGAACAATACCTGTCAATAAAAAGTAAGTGTTTGCATTTCATCCGACATATTCAAGCATTTGATGCGGTAGTTTTCCACTTGTAACACTCCTGTATTCGGATTCGCTTTGAAACCCTATTTTTGTAATGCTTCATTGATGCTTTGACATTGGTGAAGCATTCAACTTTTTTAGCGATGAATAAATACATACTTTCTTTCCTTTTTTTTGCGGCAGTTACACTTCATTCAACCGCTCAAACGTATTGGCAACAAGAAGTCAATTATACCATTTCGGTAAAACTGGACGATAAAAACCATGTGTTGCATGGTCAGGAATCGTTTGTGTACGTCAATAATTCGCCACAAACACTCGATTTCCTCTACATTCACTTGTGGCCGAATGCCTACCGAAACGGAGAAACGGCGCTTGGGAAACAGCAATATAACACCGGTGAGCAGGAACTTACCTTTGGGGCAGATTCCATCAAAGGATCAATTGATTCGTTGAATTTTACCGTAAATGGTGCTTCCGCCTTTTTTGAGTATGATCCTAATAATCCGGATATCGCAAAGTTGTTTTTAGCGCAACCATTGGTTAGTGGCGGTAAAATCACTGTTGCCACACCTTTCAAAGTGAAAATTCCTTCGGGTGAAATTTCCCGTTTGGGACATATTGGTCAGTCGTATCAGATTACGCAGTGGTACCCAAAGCCGGCGGTGTATGGCAAAAACGGCTGGAACCAAATTCCTTACCTTAACCAAGGAGAGTTTTACTCCGAATACGGTTCGTTTGATGTATCGATTACCCTGCCCAAAAACTATGTAGTTGGCGCAACAGGCGATTTGCAAACGCAGTCTGAGATCGATTTCCTCAATCAAAAAGCGAGTCAATCGGCAGATAATATCAAAACTGCGCTTCAACAAAAACAAGGTCCGCGCGGAAAAACCGATTTCCCTTCTTCCGATTCGGAATGGAAAACCATTCGTTATACCCAAAAAGACGTACACGATTTTGCTTGGTTTGCCGATAAACGCTACATTGTATTGAAAGGCGAAGTGGAACTACCCCAATCAAAACGCAAAGTGACTTCATGGGCCATGTTTGTTCCCCACAACGCAAAATACTGGCAAAAGGCCATCGAATACATCAACGACGGAACCTTTTATTATTCCAAGTGGAACGGCGATTATCCGTACAACAATGTCACTGCTGTTGATGGAACCATTTCTGCCGGTGGAGGGATGGAATATCCGAATGTTACCGTAATCGGAAACGCAAGTTCTGCTATGGAATTAGAGATTGTGATTGTTCACGAAGTAGGGCACAACTGGTTTTACGGAATTCTCGGTTCAAACGAACGTGTTCATGGTTGGATGGATGAAGGAATGAACACGCTCAACGAATTGCGTTACGTTTATACAAAGTATCCCAACAATACCAACCTTTCCGATATGGTGTTGGAAGGACGTTTTCATTTTGATCACCTCGATCATTACGACATGGCAGATTTCAGTTTCCGTGCCATTGCAGGTATTGGTGAAGATCAACCCATTGAAACGCATTCTGCCGATTTCACAAGCATCAATTATGGCGCTGTGATGTATTCCAAAACCGGATTGGTGTTCAATTACCTCAAACAGTATTTGGGCGATGAAAATTTTGACAAATGCATGCATGCTTATTTCGAGAAATGGAAATTCAAGCACCCACAACCGGAAGATATGCGCGCCACTTTGGAACAAGAATCGGGGAAAGATTTGAGTTGGTTGTTCGGCGATTTGATTCAAACCACCAATCATGTCGATTATAAATTGAAAAAAGTAAAAACCGATGAAACCGGAACATTGGTAACGGTAAAAAATACAGGTCAGGTCAACGGTCCGATAGAAGTGGGAGCGTATCAGAAAGGCAAGTTGGTAGAAACCGTATGGGTGGAACCAAGCGAAGCGAAAACAAGTAGTGTATTGCTCAAATCAGAAGCTGATGAGGTGCGGGTTAATCCTTCTGGAAGAATTCCGGAAGTGTTTAGAGATAACAACAACTGGCACCAGCAAGGACTTTTTGGTAAAGTAGAGCCGTTGAAAGTGGAAGGATTGATCGGCGATAATGAACAAGGAAAATCGAATGTATTCTGGATGCCGATGGTGGCTGCCAATCAGTATGATAAATTCATGTTGGGAGTGGCGGTTCACAATATGGGCATTCCGTTCAATCGTGTGCAATACTTGGTAGTTCCGATGTATTCATTCGGTGGAAAACGCGTTTCGGGAATTGCCGATTTCAGCTATTCGTTTTTACCGAAGAAAAATTTGAAACTGAGTAAGTTCGGTTTGGCTGTAAGGTCGTTCAAAGAAACCGACAACGAAGCCTACAAAGGAAACGACGGTTATTATGTATCCGCTTCGCCATTCTGGTTTGCCAAACTAGGTGATCGTAAAGAAGCGACGCCAATCAGCCAAACACTTTTGGTGCAATCTATGTATCGTTTGGATGTATTTGGGCGCAGTCAATTGGAACAAGTAGGCGGTTTTGCGAAATACGATTTCAATTACAATCGTCCGGATCATGAAGTAAACGTTGGTTTGCGTTCCGATTTCATTTCAAATGTGCGCAATGGCGACAAGATGGGGCGTTCAAGTGTTGAAGCAACTTACCGTTTCCGATACATGCGCGACAAAAATAGTCGTTGGCTCGAATTGCGTGGATATGCCGGTGGAAACTGGTTGTTTGACTTTAGCAATGGTGCCAATACTGCCAATTACAGTCTCAACTTGAGTGGTGCCAACGGTTCGCAAGATTTGTTTGTAGAAGATTATTATTTCGGAAGAACGGCTTCTCAAGGATTCTTATCGCAACAACGCCTTGAAAACATGGGCGGATTTAAAAGCACAAGTAACTACGGAACCAACTCCAAATGGGTGGCAGCAGCCAATTTTTATGCGCAACTGCCATTCGGACCGGGCATTTTTGGAGTGTTTGCAGATGCAGGAGTTTTTCCGTCGTCGATCGTAACAGATGAAACCAAAACGGCATTTGATGTGGGATTGGGCATTCGCCTCGGTAAAGTAGCCGGTTTGTATTTCCCGCTCTACATTTCGAAAGACATGAACGATGCTTATGGAACGCTCAATTATACCACGCGCATTCGATTCACGTTGCGCATGAGTATTACCAATCGTGGCATTAACTTCGGGAAGTTGTTGAATTGATCTTCCTTTTCGGGAATCAACTATTCGTAGTCAATTCCCAGAAAAGAATAGAAATTATCGCGGTGTATGGTCTTGAACTCCGAGTTCGGATAAGCCGTTGAAAAGGCTTTCGGCAGTTTTGACTTTGCTTTAGGGTTCCATTTGAATTCGAATGCCGAAAGCAGACCGTCTTTATCTTCGACATAATCGATTTCCTGCTGAGCATGCGTGCGCCAGAAATAGCGGTTGCAATAGTGAAAGTTGTAGTTGATGAATTTCATACGCTCCGAAACCAGAAAATTCTCCCATAAAGCGCCCACGTCATCGCGTAAGCCCAATGAATTGTATTGCTTGATGACCGCATTGCGAATGCCGTTGTCGTAGAAATAGATTTTACGACTCTTTTTCAATTCATTGCGAATGTTTCGGCTAAATGAAGGAATCCGAAAAACCACAAACGATTTTTCAAGCAAGTCAATGTATTTTTCCACCGTTTGGTTATCCAATCCGCAGATTTGACTCAATTCGTTATACGAAACCTGATGCCCAACCTGAAAGGCTAACGCTTGTACCAGACGTTCTAGCTTTTCAGCTTTGTGAATGTTCTCAAGCATCAAAATGTCTTTGTACAAATAACTGTTGGTGATTTGCGATAAAACACTTTTTGCATCTGCTGTTTGTGTCACCACTTCCGGGTAATAACCGTAAATCATTCGGTGTTCCAATAGCCGTTTTTCTTCCAACAAGCCATGATGATTCACCATTTCGGCAAATGAAAGCGGAAACAATTGATATTCCCATTTTCTTCCCGTAAGCGGTTCGTTGGTTTTGTTTTTCAGCTCAAATGCCGATGATCCGCTCAATAATACTTTTACATTCGGAATGGTATCATAGATGATTTTGGCCGCCAAACCGATGTTATCGATGCGTTGTGCTTCGTCAATCACCACAATGGTATGGTTCCCGATTAAGGTTTTTAGCCGGGCAGATGAGGTGTTTTCCAACGCTGCTCGCACATCCGATTCGTCACCGTTCCACCACAATACCTCTTTGTGATCATCCAATAACTGATGAAACAAGGTTGTTTTACCCACTTGGCGCGATCCGAGAATCACCATTACTTTTCGGTCGGCAAGCCGTTTCCGAATGTTATCGACGACTGTTCTTGCTATCATAATCGCAAATTTCACACAAATTTAGTGATTAAATTCGCAAATTTCATGATTTTTTATAGATTAAAATCGCAAATTTTATATAAATTTCATGAATGGAATCGCAATATTTACATTAATTATTGGATTATGACCACGGGTTTTTTGATGAAAACAGGAGGTTTATTGTTATTCTACAATGCTTGCCACCACTTTTTTGCGGTACGCATCCAGCATTCGTGTTTTGGAATAATAGCCCATCACTTGATCTTGGTAAATTAACGGTAGGTAAGTCAATCCTGACTGATCGAACAGATCCATGACTTTTTCCATGGGATCGTCTGGTCCGGCACAAAAAATGATCGGCTCCATAAAACTTTCCAATGGTGTAGTAGGATTGTTAGCGTGAATATGCAGTAAATCGGGTAAATCATTGAGGTAAATCATTCCTAACAAACTTCCGCGTTCGTTCACAATTGGAAATAACGCTTGTCTTGTGGTGCGGATGGTTTGAAACAAACTATCAATGGTATCATCAGGTTTCAGTACCACCACCATTTCTTCCAACACATCTTGCTGCTCAATGGTCGACAATACATGACGGTCTTTATCGGCGCGCATTACATGGCCGTCTTCCGCCAGTTTTTGGGTATCCATGGAATGCGGAACAAACCGTTTGGAAATGGCAAAGCTAATCGACGAAACAATCATAAGCGGAATCATGAGGTTGTAGCCTCCCGTAATTTCGGCAATGAGGAACATGGCTGTTAAAGGCGCATGAAACAACCCACTCAGCATGCCGGCCATTCCAACCATGGTGAAATTGGTGACAGGTATTTTATCAAACCAACCTGTGAGATTTAGTCCGTAAGCAAATGCAAAACCAGTGTAACTTCCCACAAACAATGAAGGAGCAAAATTCCCCCCGTTTCCACCGCTGCCCAAGGTAATTCCGGTTGCAATGGATTTTAAGAATACCACCACGCCTACAAAAAGTAACAACAGCATGTCTTGCCTCGGAATGCTTGAGAAAAGCGTGTTATTCAACATGTTCTCGGGTTGCTTTGTAGAGAGTACTTTCATGCTCTCATAACCTTCACCGAAAAGGCAAGGAAAAAGTAAAATCAAAACAGAAAGCAACAATGCTCCGAAGATGGCTTTTTGATATTTCCCCCAGTTTATGCGCTCAAAAAAACCTTCTATTCGCACAAACATACGTGAGTGGTATACGGCAATAAATCCAGTAAGAATTCCCAAAAGAATGTACCACGGAATATTGAAATAATCGAAGGCCAATTGCCCTTTTAGCGAAAGCAGAATTTTATCGTTCAGAATCACTGTTGAAACCAAAGCTCCGGTAGCTGCAGAAAGCATGAGTGGAATGAATGCCGAAATTCCGACATCGGCCAGCAACACTTCCATCGTAAACAATACACCGGCAATGGGCGCATTAAACGCAGCTGCAATACCTGCCGCCACACCGCAAGCCAATAACAACGTTCTTTCCTTTGCCGATAAACGGTATTGACGCGCGTAGTTAGAACCAAAAGCAGCGCCCGTAATGGTTACCGGTGATTCCAAACCGGCTGAACCACCAAATCCTACAGTGATGGAACTGGTAATGATTTGGGCGTACATCTGCGCACGTGGAAGAATACTAGAGCGTTTGGTAATGGCGTAAATGATCCGCCAGGTTCCTTTCTCAAGGTTTCCCTTCAGTACACGTTTCACAATGAATACCGTGAGCACAATTCCAATTACAGGAAGAATAAAATTGACGTACTGAAAATGAACGCGCTTGTTGAGGTCGGATGCAAACAGATACACCTGATGCGCAAATGTCTTTAGGAGAATCACGGCCAAAGCAGCTGAAATCCCAACAAATACACTCGATAACAACAAAAATTGCCGAGAAGTAATTCGATTTTTGATCCAGAATATTCCGCCGTGAATAAAGCGCATTAGTCTTGATAACATGTCATAAAGGTAACTTGCTAAGTTTATAACACGACCAATTTTAACAATTTAAGTTCCTGCGAGGTGAAAATCGTCTGTCTTTTATGGACAATAATCTTGAATTCGCTAGTATGAATGTTGATGTATTGTTGGACGAAAAAAAGGCACCTATCAGTGGAAATAAAGGAGAAACTTTCTGACAGGTGCCGATTACAATAGAATGAATAACAATTACATACCTATATGTCAGCTTCAAAAGAAAGGTAACCTTTAAGAGACTTTTTTTAGAGAAAAAAGTTTGGTAATGGTGGTGAAAGGCTTGTGAATAGCGGGGTTTGGAGGTGAGAAAAAGATTGTTTTTTTTGAAACCGGGCGAAAAAATGAAATGGATGTCGGGAATTTGAATGTTAGAGTGTTCGCAATATTGCGAACATGCGAATTCCCGAATTTGATTTTGAAAAATCTCCGAATGAATGAAATTAGCGCAACACCGTCACATGCCCGCGGTACAGCAATTCCTGATCATTCCCATCCAAAATACGCACAACGTAACCGTACGTACCAACATCTACCAGCTTGTTGCTTAATTGATGAATTCCGTCCCACCCAAGATTGATGTCTTTCGTACTGAATACTTTCTGTCCCCAACGATCCAGAATGGTCATTTCGAAATCATTGTAATCGGTAAATGACAAAATCGGTTTGAAAATCGGGTTTTTACCTTCGGGAGTAAAGGCATTGGGAATGTAAACCAATGGTTCAATCACTGCACAAACTTCATTCGAAACACTGTTTTCAGTAAATCCGTATTGATTGTTGATGCCTTCTTGCGCAATAATTTTGTAACAGAAACGACCGGTGTATTCTTCATAATCCGTTACATCATCCTCGTAAAAACGGTGATCGTTTGTAAGGGTAGCAATCGCATTCGGGTCGTAATTGCCATCTACACCACGATATACATAATAGCGGAATACATCGCCGTCAAATTTTGTGTAAGCACTCCAATTCAGGTAATTGATCAATCGAACCTGATCGGTAGCAATGGTCAATAAAACCGTGTTTGCTTCATTCGAGATAGTACCTTCGTTTCCGCAGCTATCGATTACCACAGCGCGGTAACGGTAACTGAAACTATTCACATCTACATCCGAATCAACCAATGTGAGCGTGCTGCTGGATGCGTCTACAACAGCCAATTCTTCAAAAAGTCCGTTACGGATATTGAATTTTTCAAACCGAATGGAAGCAACATTGCTACCGGTAGTGATTTCATGACGCAAGATGACTTCATTGGCGTCAACAGTTGCAACGCGAAGGTAATGTGTTGCGGGCGGAGTAGGACCGGTGAGCGTAAAACAAACGATATTCGAAAATGCTTCGGTTCCATTTGCGTTATTGGCCCGAATAGAGAAACAATAAGACGAAAGCGGGAGTAATTGTAAGGATTTTGTGGTTCCGGCAACCGTCTGAACGTTGGTCCAAGCACCACCATTCTCACGCATGAAGATAGTGTAATCTTGCAAGCCGGCATTCCAACCAACATAATCTGTCCAGGTAAGTGAAACGGTATTGTCGCACACATTGACTGCCCGAGTTAAGAAAACCGAACTATGAAGTGCCGCTTTGGCAGAAGTTTGATAAGTTGGCGGAACAGCAATGGTGAAACAAGAATCGAAGGCTGCAACCGAATACGTCATCGGACCGCTTACTACCGTGTTGTGAATGTAGGTAGTATTGTTGATTCCCCAAACCGTATCGATTTCCACTACAAAACCGTTGACATCTTGCTGGTAAATGACATAACCGTAAGTGTCGGGTTGATTGTTGACATTCCATGTAATCACAGGATTTCCGGTCAAGGTATCAATGGAAACACTTGTGATAATTGGTAAATCTGGCGTGATCATATCATCAAAATCATCACCGTCTATATTGGAATTGTATTGACAGGTCGGAGTTTCGTAAACCACCATGTAATTCAAATGCGTAGAACAAATGTCGATGGTGTCTTTAAAGAATGTTGTTCCGTAAGGAACTGTTGCCAAGATATTCCAAACTCCGGCAGGATATTCACGCCAAATGGTGATGTTCGGACTCATTCCCGGAAGTGGAGTTACAGTTGGCGAATTCCATTGTAGAATGGCTGTTCCGTCGCTCGGATTACTGACATCCAAAAATACATTTTGAATCGTGTCGCTGGTGGTTGTTGCATTTCCGTTACATCCCGAAATGACATTTACGAAAAAGTCATGTGCGGCACCCGGAAAAGGAACAACAGCGCTGGTTGTTGCTAGCGGGTAGGTTCCCAACAAGCCGTTTTGCACCGAATGCAATTGGTATTCCACAAATGTTCCGTCAGGATCTGCAACAGCATCCCAGTTTACGGTCACATCGCCGTTTGGAGCGGTTGTAATGCAATTAATACTTGTGGCCGGAATGATTCCCGGATTTCGCACATTGATGGTTACGGTTCTGTAGGTGATTTTCGGAATTTGACAGTAGTTATCCTGCACCTTGAACACAAAATGATACGGAATCATTTCGGCAACATCACCATAAGCGGTAACCACATGATTGCAATCTGTTTGCCACGAAAACTGCGTTGTTGCTCCTTGAATGCCGATGATGGCAGGCGTTTGATTCAGCGTAGCGCATGGTCCAACTGCACAACCACTGGTACTGGTGAAATTGGTGCCGTACAACAAACCGGTCGAAGTCAAAATATTGTTTTGCGGCGAACCGTCTTGCAACACTTCTACATCAGTCGACGTGAGGTTAAATGTGACAAGTGTTCCGGCATCAACGGTGGTTTCAAACAAGCCAGCGAATGGTGGAGTGATCACCGGAGCTGTATTGTTTCCTGTACAATTGAGTACAATGAGTTGCATTTCACGCTCCACCTCAGCAATCAAAATGCCTTTGCGGAAACTTTGCGTGACCACTTTCACCACAAAACTGCCGATGGTAGAACTATTAAAGGTCAATTCACCCGAGAGCGGATCAATTTGAGCAGGAATATTTCCGGCTTGAAAACTTGCGTCTGGTGTAGGATTGGTGGATGAAAAACCGATTTCGTAAGGAACAGGATCAGGGCTAATCGGCGGATTGTAAACACCCGAAAAATTATTCATTGGAATTCCGAAAGCCATGTGCAACGAATCCAAGTCAACATCCACAGGATGCATATTGTAGGAATAATTTTCGCCCGAACAGCTTACCAAATAAGGATCCTGTAGAAATTGAGGCGAATTGTCGATACAAACGCCAGCTGCCGCACCCGGAATAGGAAACATTTTAGCCGTAATGGTCAAGCCGTAGTTATCCGGATTTTGAAGATTGGTGATGAGATTACTGCGCGAAAAATTGTCATAGGTAAAAATCCATCCCGTTCCAGCAGGTGGATTTCCGGGAAGTAAGATCACCGCACTTCTGTAAGTGATTTTTTCAATAGCTCCGATACCATTTCCGCCACTGGCTCCGCTACCACAATCCAAAGCGGGCGGTGATCCTGGCACAGGTGAACATGTTGGTGAGATATCTTGTCTGCTGATAAAAGCCACCAAGATGTTGCTCACAGTAGGATGATTCCATACTTCGATGTTTTCCGAAATGGTATTGACTTCCACACCATTGCAATCGCGGTAAAAAATCAATTCGAAAACATAGCCGTTTCCACTGCATTTCCAAGTGATTTCGCCTCCCATCACATGCGTTGCACGGGCACTGTAAGCAGAGCACAAAACAAGCACTATCAGAAGGAGACGTAAACGCATAGTGTGAAAACGAAAAATTGAACCTTTTAGTGTAAACGGATTTAAAACGAAATCGTTGCTATCCTGCGGTAACTATTAAGAAATCTTCCCAATTCAAATACGTTTTTGCCAATTCCTGCAAACGTGGTGCTTGCATGGCGCGAATTTCGGCAATGGCGCGGTCGTAAAAACCAAGATCCATTCCATGCATATCCACACTGTTGTACATGTCTAACATAGCATAAGGTCCGTCGGCGCTTTTGAGCAATTGCCCCAGCATGTAGTTGCGCACCAACTCCAATTCTTCGTCAGAAACCAATTCTTCTTGTAGACGCTTCAATTCAAATTGAATCTCGGTGAGCGTGGCTTCCGTGACATCTTTCCCAACTTCGGTAACGATCACAAAATACCCGTCGTTTTGCAATTCCATGATTACGGAACCGATACCGTAGGTATAACCTTTGTCTTCGCGAATATTCGACATCAATCGACTACCGAAATAATCGCCCAAAATGGTATTCAAAAACTGAAAACCGATGTAATCCGGATGTTGTTTCGGAAAGAGCATTTTCCCCATACGAATGGCAGTTTGAACAGCTCCTTCAACCGGAAAATGATGGCGTTTTTGCGTTGCTTCAAACGATTTCCCAAATTCAGGTATACGATCTACGGCCCACTTTCCGAATAAATCGATGAGTGCATCTACCGAATCTTGCTCTACATTTCCGACCAACGTAATGCGCGTTAATCCATGCAAATAGTGATCTTTGAAGTAACGTTTCATGGTCGCGTAATTGCCTTCTTCAAAGTCGGCAGCTTCGGCGAGCGTAGAATAATCTGTGTGCGATTCAAACAACAATTTTCGAAACTTTTGTTGGCCTACATTGCGCACTTTTTGCTGATTCTCGCGGTATTTTTGTCCCATAGAACGCAAGGTGTCTTCCACTTCACTTTCGCGGAAACTTAAACCGTTGATGGCATCGCCTACCAACAATGCAATGCGATCGAGGTTTTCGCGCAAGCAGTAAATACTTACCACAGCCGTTTCAAACGACAGATCGGTATCCAAAAAGCCGCCCAAAGCGTCGATGCTTTCATGAATTTCAACCGACGATTTTTCAGCTGTTCCGGAAAACAATAAACTATGAACAATGGCAGGAATGCTTTTGTCTCCGCGGATAATTCCGGCATCGAAAAACAAATCGAGGCGCACGGTATCGTTGGGAACATCTTTCATCCAAAGTAGACGAACCTCTTCGGTAACGTCGAAAATATGCGGTTTCACAAAATCTATGTGTTGAACCGGAAGAACGGTTGGTTGTGTAGTTCTGAGCATCATGCTTGAATGGCTTTTACGCGTAAAACGGAACAATTTTCTCTACGGAGCATGGTTTTACCCAATTCCTGAATGTGTTTGGCAGTAACGGATTGGTACAACGCATTCTCTTCGTTTACACCGTTGGCATCGCCCAATAGCTCATAAATACAGAGATTCATGGCGCGGTTCAACAAACCTTGTTCTTGGAATTCTTTTACCGTTCTGATTTTGATCAACAGTCTGGCAGCTTCACTTTCAGATAACGGATGTGCGTTGAGTTCATCGAGGGTTTCCCACAGCGCTTTTTCCAATTGTTCGAAAGTAACACCATCACTCAGTTTTCCGTCAATCACCAATAAACCTTCGTCCATTGAACCGGTGATGTAAGCGTTTATGGAAGTGACGAGTTTGAGTTCTTTTTTGAGTTTTCCGTACAAACGCGACGATTTTTCACGTCCGAGTGCATCGGAAATGATATCCGCCACGTAGTATTCAAACGAGCGTCTTTCCGGCATTTTGAAAGCATAATAGAATGCATCATTCGGAACGGCACGTTCGATGGTTTTTTCGCGGTATTCTTTTTGTTGCGGTTCACGAGGCAACATGCGCTCGGGTTTTAACGAAGCGGGAATGTCGCCAAACCATTTGTTGACCAACTCAGTAGTTCTTTCCAACGAAATATTTCCTGCAACACACAAAATAGCGTTAGCCGGGTGGTAATGAGCTTTGAAAAATGCTTTCACATCCTCCATTTCGGCTTCTTCGATGTGCTTGATTTCTTTACCGATAGTCGCCCATTTGTAAGGGTGTTCGCGGTAAGCAAGCGGTCGGAGTTCGAGCCACACATCGCCATACGGCTGATTCAAATAACGTTGTTTAAATTCTTCAATAACCACGTTTCGCTGCACTTCCAAACTTTTGGGCGTAAAAGCCAAGGAAAGCATACGATCGCTTTCCAACCACAAAGACGTTTCAATATTCTGAACAGGCAAAGTGTCGTAGTAATTGGTAATGTCATTCGACGTAAAAGCATTGCTTTCGCCACCTGCAAACTGAAGTGGTGCGTCAAAATCGGGGATATTGACCGATCCGCCGAACATCAAGTGTTCAAAAAGATGCGCGAAGCCGGTACGGTCTTCCGTCTCGTCACGTGCCCCAACATCGTAGAGCACATTTACCACAGCTATCGGAGTAGTAGGGTCGAGGTGATGAATAACGGTGAGTCCGTTGTCGAGTTTAAAGCGATTGAATGCAATCATTAAAACGTATATTTTGCGGTGGTTTGTTCAGCCAACGCTTGTTTAAATTCGGTGATGATTTCCTGTACGATTTCGGCTGCCGGTTTTATTTCCCGGATCAACCCTGCAACTTGACCGATTTCCAATTCCCCTTCTATCAAGTCGCCTTCAAACATGCCTTTTTTGGCACGTCCACGACCTAAAAGTGCATTTAATTCTTCAATTGTAGCTCCTTTTTCGTAGGCTTCGTGAACTTGATTGTAAAAAGCGTTTTTTACTAAGCGAACCGGTGTCAGTTCTTTTAAGGTAAGCATCGTGTCGCCTTCTTCCGAGTTGATCACAACTTCCTTGAAATTTTGATGAGCAGAAGATTCGGGCGAAGCCACAAAACGCGATCCGATTTGTACACCGTCTGCACCCAAATTCATGGCGGCCAACATGCCTCGTCCGGTTCCTATTCCGCCGGCAGCGATTAATGGAATTTCCACTTCGGCTTTCACAATCGGAATGAGGCAAAAAGTGGTTGTTTCATCGCGTCCGTTGTGTCCACCGGCTTCAAAACCTTCGGCAACAATGGCGTCGACACCTGCATCTTGTGCTTTTTTCGCAAACTTGGCACTCGATACTACATGTACAACCGTAATGCCTTGTTCTTTCAAGCGAGCTGTATAGGTTTTCGGGTTTCCTGCCGAAGTAAAAACGATTGGAACTTTGTGCTGGATAATGAGCGCAATGTGTTCTTCGATGTTCGGATAAAGCATGGGTAGATTTACCGCAAACGGTTTATCGGTAGCGGCTTTGCACTTTAAGATGTGTTCTTCCAGGATGGCAGGATACATAGATCCCGAACCGATAATTCCGAGTCCGCCGGCATTGGAAACCGCCGAAGCCAATTCCCAGCCCGAACACCAAATCATACCCGCCTGAATGAGCGGATATTGAATATTGAAAAGGGATGTGATTCTGTTTTGCATGCGTATGAATTACTGCTGAAGACGCGTTTGCATCTCGTTTTTATTGAAGCACGAAAGTACGAAGTATATCTCTTTTTTTAGGGGAAAGCTGTTTTTTTAGATGAAGCTCGTGCATAAAGTCTTCGGTTCGTGCCGAAAGGAGAAATAGAATGCGTTTTTTTCGACTTCAAACAACTTTCACAATACTTTGGGCGTCTCTAAGTCATAAGGTTTAAAAAAAGAGTGGTTATGTTAAGTATTAAAAGATTCTGTCAGTTTTTTGGTTTACTTGTGTTAATCGGAGGAAGCTTTACTGCTTTCGGGCAAACAACGGTTACCAACAACTTGACGGTTGAACAATATGTTCAGAATGTCTTGTTAGGTGGAGGTGTAACAGTTTCAAATATTCAATTCAACGGTGGAGCAGCAACAATTGTGAGCGAAAGTGTGGGAGAATTTAATGCTCCGGTCGGTAACTTCGGTTTAACAAGCGGATTGATCCTTGGAAGCGGTGATGTGCAATTGGCTGCTCAGGCAAATTTGGGCGGAGGTTCATCTCTTGGAGGATCCGGAAATCAGGGAGTAGATACGGATTTACAATCCATTACTCCGAATCAGATTTTTGATGAAGCAGTAATAGAGTTTGATTTTGTTCCGGCAGGTAACTTGATTTCGTTTCGCTACGTTTTCGCTTCGGAAGAATATCCCGAATATGTTTGCGGTTCTGTGAACGATGCTTTCGGATTCTTTTTGACTGGTGCCAATCCGGCCGGTGGAATGTACAATGCAGCGAATATTGCATTAATCCCTGATCCGGCAAACCCCGGCTCTTTTACAACTACTGCAGTTTCTATTAACACGGTTAATCCCGGAGTTTCTGGGGGCAATGGCCAACCAGGAAATTGTGATGCAATTGACCCCAATTGGGCAACATACAGTGTTTTTTATGCCGGAAATAATGTCACGACCAATTATGAATATGATGGTAATACAGTTGTGTTGGTTGCTCAAGCTTCAGTAGAATGTGGCCAGACATATCATATCAAGTTGGCTATTGGAGATGCAGGTGATCCTGTATTCGATTCGGGAGTATTCCTTGAAGGAGGAAGTTTTGCTTCTGAAGCGGTGGATATTGCAGTAGCAACGGTAAACGGAGATACCAACGTTATTGAAGGATGTACAAATGCTCAATTTATTTTCACTCGACCAGCAAGCCAATTGGGTGATACCTTGATCGTTGATTATGATTTGGAGGGCGTAGCGGTTGAAGGAACGGATTACAATAACATGGTGAATCCGGTGACTTTTTTACCGGGCGAAGCTCAAATTGTGTTGACGTTAAATCCTGTTGATGATGGTATAGATGATGGACCTGAAACGGTTATTATTACTGCTTATACGGTAAATGATTGCGGCGACACCTTGGTTTCAACGGACACATTATACATTTTAGATGCACCGGAGGCTATTTTCTCGGCATCAACAGTTGACGGATGTGAACCGCTGGATGTGACGTTTACGAATACCAGTAAGCATTCCGACAATTATGCATGGACGTTTGGTAACGGACAAACGGCGAATGTGAATAACCTCAATGCGCAAACGCAAACTTACATTCCGCCCGGAACAGCTCAGCTGATTGTTTCATTCGACGGTCAATGTCCGGATACGGCAACTATTTCCATTAATGCGTATGTCTGCGGTTGTACGGATCCGTTGGCTACCAATTACAATCCGACGGCTACCGTGAACGACGGATCGTGTATTTTCCCTTATCCGACAGTCATTGCACCGAATGTGTTTACACCTGACGGTAACGAGGAAAATCCGTTCTTTGAATTGATAACGACCAATGCAACGCATATTGAATTTACCATTACCAACAGATGGGGAATCACGATGTATACTGGTTCAGGAATCAACCCTGTTTGGGATGGAAAAGTAGACGGAAATCCGGCAAGTGAAGGTGTTTACTTCTATCAGTACACAGTGACTGGTGTTACCGGTGATACGTTAGAAGGACACGGATTTGTGGAATTGATTCGATGATGTTAGACTGAAATTTCATTTAGGGCTTCGATTTATCGAGGCCCTTTTTTGTGAATGAATGTTGGTTTTCCCCTTTAAAAATGGCCGAAATTCAGATTTTTCATTCCACGTAATATTGCAAAATTACGGGTGTTTTTTTGGCACGTCATTTTGCAATATTACGTGGGTTATTTTCGCTTGAAAAGCGCCCCGTTTTCAATCACCAACTGCGTTTCAAAATTCGTTTCATACAACCCACCTGTTCCTAATCCTTGCGGAATAACAGGATCAAACGTTTGGGTGACTAAAGGCATGTAATGTTCAAAAAAAATGTGGATTTGATGGATTTTTCATTCCACGTAATATTGCAAAATTACGGGTGTTTTTTTGGCACGTCATTTTGCAATATTACGTGGGTTAT
>Ga0302296_1001482_pt1 | contig 16828 bp, 11 predicted proteins | sample III_Fen_N3_1_FD_194546 | JGI IMG/M metagenome (GOLD analysis project Ga0302296, IMG submission 194546) | Peat permafrost microbial communities from Stordalen Mire near Abisko, Sweden - III_Fen_N3_1 | ecosystem: Environmental > Terrestrial > Soil > Wetlands > Permafrost | place: Sweden: Abisko...
GTATTTTTCAATGACTTGGATAATTCTTCCAATAGTTCAAGTCCAGTCATACCGGGCATTTCCACATCCAGAAAAACAAGGTCAATGTGTTGTTTCTTCAACAAGAAAATAGCCTCAGCCGGAGTGGATGCCAACTGAATATCCAAATCAGGGTATAATTCAGCCAGAATATTGGCCAAATACAAACGAGCTTTCTCCTCGTCGTCCACTATCAATGCTTTCTTATTTTCCATAATTAGTTGTGCTTTCAAACATCCCGAATATGATTTAATTTTTAAATCTATAGCCAACTGGAATAAATAACTCTACGCGTGTACCGATAGGATTCGACTTTGAGTCTTCCAAATCGATGATTTGCTGAGTAATAAATTGTTTGTTTATTTGATTGTAAAAATCAAGCTGTGCCTGTATCAACTTTAAGCCTTGACCGTTGCCGCGTGTTCCCCTGAGTGTGGCCATTTTTCTACCAATCCCATTATCTACCACCGTAATCAATACTCCTGTTTCATTGGCAGAAATTTCAATTTTAATCAATCCCAATCCATCCTTCTGAACCAAACCGTGACGAATGGCATTGTCGCAATAGGTATGCAAAGTCATGGTTGGAATCAGCAAATCCATCGAAACCTCTTCCGAAACTTGAATTTGAAAATCAAATTTATCTCCAAAACGCATCTTTTCAAGTTCCAGGTAGTTCTGGATATATTTCAGTTCCTCGCTTAAGGAAATGTAATTTCGATCTGCGTTTGATAAGGTGCTTTGTGTAAATTCCGAAAACAAAGAGATATAATGACCGGCTTTCAGTTTGTCGGTCATAGCAAAATAGCCAATGGCACTCAGTACATTCTTGGTAAAATGAGGGATTATTTTTGAACGCAACGTATTCAGTTGAAGTTCGTTTTCTAATTTCATCCGGTTCAGTTCTACCATTTTCTTTTGTTGTGCACGCTTTACTAATACTCTTGTAATGTAAATACTTAACAATATCAGAATTAATAGATAAGCAATAAAAGCCAAAGGGCGTAAAAGCGGTGGCACGGTTATTTCGATTTCCGCGCTTTGAACTACTGACGACCAATGAATGCCATCCAAACTGCATTTTACTTCAAATCGATATTTTCCATATCCTATATTTGTGTAACTTGCTGACTTTGAATAAACCGTTTCCGACCAGTTATCTGAGAAGCCAACTAATCTGTAGCGAAAGCGAAGTGATTTAGGTGCCGATATTGAATTTGCTACATAGTCAAACCGCAAGAATTTATCCGATGAGTTGAGTTCAATATTGTGTACGTCTTCTTTACTTAAGTTCCGGGATCTGACAAGTATATTCCAGTTGGCATTGTCTTTTGAATAACTTATACTTGCCAGCCGTAGATTAGGAATGAGTTGCGACTGCGATTGAACCAATCTTTCGGGATTAATCTTTAGTACCGATAAAGCAGTGGTAAGCCATACATCGCCGTTGTGGTCTTCGCAAAAACCATTTTGTCCCGATTCCAATCCTGTAAATCCGGCATCATAACCAATTTCCCATACCTGAGGATTGACTTTTGAATCGCAATACCGATCATCAATCACAAACAGACTGTGTAAACCTCCTGCCAACACGTATTTATTATGATACACCATCAACGAGGTAACATATCCTGTAATAATCGTTGGTGACACGCGCTTTTCCATTCCATCAGGAAATTCCACATAAACACCTTTGTTAGTTCCTTTCCAAATTCGCCCCTTATCGTCAGTAGCCATACTGATAACACCTTCATACTCGTGTTTTCGTTTATCGGTAATAATAGAATCATTTCTGTAAATGCCCTGCCCATGGAAAGCACCTAGCCTGATTTGCCCTTTGGTGTCCTTTATGATACTCACCGGCAGACCGGCACTCCAAGCTGTGTATTTTCTTTTACCGGCAGCTTCAACAAATAGACCTCTACTTTGGTCTATTGAGTCAACGCCGGAGAAAAACTGTCTTTTAGCTTTTTCATCAAATAAAACGGACAAACATGCAGCCGTATTGGTCAATGTAGCTACCGTGCCTTTTTTATATTTTATTACCCCGGCAGCTGTTGGAAAGTACAATGTCCCATCTTTTGATTTTGAACTGCCCATATACTGCAAGTTAGAATATTTGAATGACTCAAACTCATGAGTCAGTTTCCCATGTGTGTCCATTTTCCACAACCCTTTGCCATAACTTCCAAACCACATATTGTAATCATTATCCTCCAGTACCGACCACACATCATCCGGATCGGCTAAATTAAGCTTTACTTCTTCAAAGTTCAGGTTAAAGAAGTTATACAGTCCGTTGTTGGTGGTTAACCAAATGTTCTTTTCCCTGTCAATATATATCCTCTCTAAGTAACTCAGATTGATGTTGAAACTAACGTTTCTTTCAGGTAAAAACCGAGCCTGATTATTCTTGTCGAAATACAAAAGCGAATGATCCGGCAGTATTTTAAAATAATATCCGTTTAGTTGTTTGTTTACATTTTCAATTATCTTACTCAAACAAAATTTACCATCTATCAGGTTATACTTTTTTATTATATCGTCCCCATGATTGTAAAAATAAAACTCCATTCTCTCCCAATCAACTTCGCATTCTTTTATTTTATAAGGAGTTGCAGCTAAGCATTTAAATGTCAGCCCTGTTCTGGAATACAATCCATCTCGGGTCATAAACAACTTATCATTATGTTTTAGCACTTCACCATTAAAGCCCTTTATTAATTGAAATTGCTTGGTGCGAATATCAAACAACATCTGATATTTTATATCAACATTATTCTGATGATTACTTTTTGTCAAATCCAATATCAAAATTCTATTTTTATCCTGTAAATCCAAGGTCAGGGTTTCACGCGATGTATTTAAAAAAGGCTCAGGTAATTTAATAATTTCAATTTTATCGTTTGGGTAAAGAAGCACTATCTTAGATTCATAGAAAAACATAATTTTGTCATTCCACTCGGCAATGGTACGAACTTCACCTTCGGGCAAACCGTTTTCGGAGGTATAATTTTTAAACGAGACCCCATCGAATCGGCTTACACCGCCCTTAGTTCCAAACCACATATAACCATCCCTGTCCTGAAATGCGCTCAGTACCTGCATCTGTGCCAATCCATCGCGGGTAGTGAAGTAGCGGTAAGCATAGTTGCGTGTAAGATGTGGGGCAGTTTGAACTAAAACTGCATTAATACAAATCAACAATATGGACAAAAATCGTTTCAAAAGTAGAAGATTATATATGGTTTGTAAAATTATCAATAATTATCCTAAATACAAAATTAGTTCCGGCAAAACTAACTTTACCGGAACTAATACAACCTAAATACAAACTTCAAACGAAAAAAGAAGATGTAAAACAAATAGATATATTAACTATTTAAATTGACAGTAATGTATTTATTCCAACTTTGCAAATTCCTGCACAATCAATGGAAAATCGTTTTTGTAACCAAACCCTACATGAGTAATAACCGGTGATTTTATCCAGCGCCAGTGTCCTGGGCTCTTTTTCAAAGCATTGCAAAGCTCATTTATACTTCCATTGGTGCTGACAACATTCTCGCCAATACTGATAATTTCACCGCTGGTTCGCTTAGGTGAATCATATTTTATCACCTTAATATACTTGACATTCAATCTTCTAAATCTATCAATTACTCCGTTACTATCATTATCCCAATGTACCCACACATCCAATCCGTTTGGCTGAGTTTTATCAAATATTTTATAGGGGTTCTTATGGGCAATATAGTAGAAACCGAGCTCTTCCAGCTTCATACTGTATTTAAATGGATTTAATTTAACCATCCGCTTAGGGTGCAATCTGTTTTCTTCCGCCCTCATCTCGTTTAACCTCCGAAGCATAGTTATTTTCAGTTGGTCAAAGGTTAGCACTTTAACCGGAGTTTGAAGCAGAACCTTATAAGGTATTTGTTTGGTTTGTGCTTCAATCCAAACAGGCAAGCACAAAACAACGATTAAATATATTCTGAAAATCTTTCTCATTCTTTCTTTTCCAAAATGTATTAACTTCAAATCAATAAAGCTTTAATCATCATTGAATTACTCCTATTACAAGGATGTTTTCTATGTTTTCTCTTAGAGTAATTATTTAGTTTATTGTTTTGCATTATACAACGTTGTAATCTCTGAAGGGCTTAATGCTTTATTATAGAATCGGATATTATCAATCAATCCTTTGTAAAACCATCCATTTCCTGTTCCATTTGTTCCAATTCGCATCCAAGTATTTTGTCCCCAAACACATTGCCATGAATCATAACTACTTGACTCTACAAGAGAATTATCAATGTAATACATAATCTGAGAGCCATTATATTGAACTACCAAATAATGCCAAGTGTTATTAAGGAGTAATGATGATAACGCCTGCTGGCTAATTAGACCCCAATCAGTATAACTAACATAGGGACTTATTTGAATCTTAGAATCACCTGATATGCTAACATGACCACCACCGCTAGCCCTTACAAAATTGAAGTTATTACTCGTAGTTTTAATCCATGCAGTAAACGACCAGGAACCTGACGAAGGAAAAACTGGATATGGAATATTTATATATCCCGATGTCCCATCAAACTGAGCGGCGTAACCACTTGTACCTGGCGAAGACGTTGAATATGTTATGCCTCCTATATTTGTTCCATTATAGCTTCCCAATGCATCTTTAGCAGTCATTCCATCGAAGTTATAATAAGCCAATAATCCATCTGAAACTGTATATGGATCAGCAACAGTTGTAAATGAACTAATAGAACTATAATAAGCACCTCCGCTTGTTTTTGCATATGATCGAATATAATATTTAGTACTTTGATTTAGACCGCTCAAAGAGGATGAGAAAGAACTGGAGCTCAAATTGGATGATGGAATCACATTATCAGAAATAGTTGGATTTGTAGAGGAACTACTCCAGCAAAAACCATATTCTGTTATGGGTAAATCTCCTTGCAATATGATACCTCCATATAAAGTAGCACTTTTGTAAGTAATGTTACCAACTGCTCCAATGCTCAAAATTGGTGGAACTATTGCAGCTGTAGTAAAGTTTGTTTCTGTACTGTAATTTGTACCCGTGCTATTTGTTACATATGATCTAATATAATACTTTGTATTTGCCAATAAGCCACTTAATGCACATGAAAAACTTCCATTACTCAAATTATTGCCTACAATTTTATTTGTTGATGTGGTAGGTACGCTAACAGTTCCCCAACAAACACCATATTCATTTATTGAGTTTGAACCCTGAGTTGGTAATGTTGCCGAAACTGTGGCACTTTTATATGTAATAGAAGATATAACCCCTGCATTAACCGTTGGCAAAGTGATAAATAATACTTGCTGTCCATATGTAGTACCAATTCCATTTGTTGCGTAAGAACGAATATAATATGTACTATTTGGAATCAAACCTGTAACATTACTTGTAAAAGCTCCAATCCCGCTTCCTTCGTTCGTTTTTGAGTTGGCTGTAGTTGGGTTTGCAACTGTACCCCAACAAACTCCTTTAGCACTAATCGCATTTCCTCCATCATAGGTTGCCGATGCTGTGAATGTTGCTGTATTTGCCGTTATTGAAATCATTGTGAGAGTGGATACTTCGGGTGGGAATGCGGTTGTTTTATAAGTACTCTCCTTACTATACCCCGTACCCAGTTCGTTTGATGCGAAGACTTTAATATAATAGGTGGAACTTGGTGAAACTGTATTCAACTCACACACAAATCGCATTGTTGAATTATTATATTGCCCCTTAATTGTTGTGTTCTTAAGAATTACGTTAGTTGTCGAACCATAGCACACACCAACTCTTTTGATATTACCCCCTCCTTCGGAAGTTACATGTCCATAAACTTTAGGCTTACTTGTTCGGGTATTTACAGAGTCTATTACCACAGTAGGCAAATTGATGTTGGATGAAATATTTCTGATACATCGTATCCCCATGCCATCGGATGCGATAGTTGAATAGTAAAATTTACTTTTATTTTTTACTGAATCCGTGCTGATAAAATACAACATTCCGCTTTTATTACTAGTATAAAGCGATGATGTCCAAAGCGATGAGATATAACCAAAATTTTTGTATTGGTCAACAGATTTATTTCCATTGGGCAATGCATTGAATTTTGACAGATTACAACCTGTCTTTTCTTTCCAATCGGTTGTAGAGCTAAGTTGAGCACCGAAATCGATATTTGAATTTTTAGACTGGACAAATGAAATCAATGTTTGTATTTCAGCCACACTTGGTATATGCCATCCGGCCGGACAAATTCCTTGTGCACCCTCTGTACTGTCACCTCGCATTGCAACATCGAATGTATATAATCGTCCATATTTAGCAATATTCTCAGTAGTTCCATTAGGCGCGAATGAATTATCTATCGCCGTCCCATCTGCATAATGCGTTACTCTTAAATTCTCAGCCAACCAGGTTTGATCGCCTATTTTCAACGTGTGATACACATTGCCATCAATATCTGTTACTGTTTCTGTATTACTTACACCAGATTCTTTTGTGAAGAAAATATTATCTATGCTATCTGGTAGGTTGTCGCAGGCTGTTAAGAATAAAATCACTATGAGAATTGCATTTAGTTTTGTTTTCATTGAATTATATTTTTAGTAAAACACTTTATTAGAATAATCAAACTATTTTCAACATCTATTAATTATAACTTATTAATGGCCTATTATTCTCTTCCTTGTACTGAATAAAAACCAAATTTTTCTGCATAATAAGCCGCACGAATTGCATCATCTTTATTTTTATATATAGAGCCATTAAAAGCTAGATCATTTTTTGCTCTAATATAATATCCATTTTTTTTTATTTTAATATCCACAATAGTATCATCTTCAAACTCAACTAATAAATTTTCATTATCATTATAAATTTTTGATTTTTTTATTTCTGGCATTTCATTATCTTTTTCATATTTTGTCAATCTATTAGGTTTCTTATTATCGTCTTGACCATCGTCATTTTTTGTTTCTAATTTATTCTCACTCACATTATCCGATGAAAAATTTCTATTGATAGATGGATGAGTTCTTGCATATTCTTGTGCTTCTCTTATTTTCTCTTGTCTTATCCTATCTCTCTCTTTCCATGCATCTGGATCTACATCACTACCTCTACGTAAATCTACTAGATTTACATTTGGTAAACCTGTAATTGCAAGAGACAATGCATATTCCTGGTTCTTGATAACATCAGAATTAATTGACGGCTGGTAATTTGAGAAATTTACTTTTGTATCAACATTTATTAAATTTGCTACTTGTTCATATTTAATCCAATCCAAGAGATTTATTCCAACTTTTGCATAATTATCGGTGAAGTTTAGAGGTATTGCATATGCTGCAGTACTGTTGCTTGGTAATATTCCATAAAAATCACCAGCTTTATTACCTACATTAGTAAGAGCCTTTACTTCTCCCAATCCTGTTGTAACTCCAAATGTCCTTGCAACATTATCTATTTTTCTTAAAGTTTCATTTAAACCTTTTATAGTACCAGAATATTGAAGGTCGCCAGATCCAGTAATTATAACGGGCAAATCAAATTTGCTGTTATTCTTAACTTCTCCGTTTATCAAAAACATTGCACCTAATTGTGCAACCATACCAGCAGTATAATGGGATTTTTCCCAATCTTTCCATTGTTGATTATAATTTGCCAATGGGATTTTAGGTATTAATACTACATTTTTTTCAACCTCATCTGCTAGTTTATTTTTTATAAATGTGCTAACAACTGATGTTGACAATGATAATGTTGGATAAATACTTCTATCTGATAACTGATTTGTTAATCCAAGAATAATACTTCCATCTGAAATAGTGTTTTCCGCTATGTTGAAAAAAGTATTTAAGAGATCGGTTTCTTTACTAATATATCTCAAATCAATGTATTTATTATAAATTGAAATTACATCTTCTGTTGTTTTAGGCTCTTCTATTTGATATCGGCTTAGCATGAAATTTCGTTGAATTATTGGTGATTCTTTCGTGAAATCATTGATTGATAAATCTAACGTATTCGAGTATTGATTATTAAGCGTTTTAAAGTCAGAAATAGGTTGATTGTCTGTTTTATAAGCATATAAATAACTTTGTTTAAAAAATGCTGAATTTGGATATCTGCTTTTAAAATCAATTGCATTATTACATTTATTTATTAACTGCAAAAAGTTTCGTTCGTAATCATTTTTGATTTCATTATATTGAGTCGTGGCAGATGCAATATCTTCATAACTTGGAGAGGTCTCAATATATTTCTCTTTAGCTAACGTTGTAAATTTGCTTGTTGAGAAAATATTGACAAGTTCCGGTAAATCTTGACGTTTACAATTTTCAATACCTGTTCTAAAAGCCTCATCAGAATATTTACTTGTATTGAATACGGAAACAAATTGGTTTGCATCTTCTATATTCATAATTTTAAATTGTGATTCTATATTTTTTGGAATAACATATACAGAATTTGAATTACCTGATATAACTTTAAAATTCTTATTTGCTTTATTCATCCATTTCGAATCCACTTTTTTCACCTTACCCCAACCAAGCAATCGGTTGAATACATATGAAGTTCCAAATCCTACAGCTGCACCAATTGCAGCATTTCCAATTTTGAATGTAGTTTGATCCGTACCATTATTTATTTTTATTAAGTCCGATTGATACCCTAAATAACCTCCGGCAACAGTTGAAGCCGCTAAGCTTGTAACGCCAATGGGATTCAAAACCCCATCGTAATGTGGATTATTTACTACCACTCGTTGATTATAATCAGGCGATGATAAACTTGATGAATCTGCCCGAAAAGTCACACAACCTGTTAACATTATGGCACTTAAACCTATAAGTAATAATTTAATTCTTATCATAACACGTTTCATTATTATCATTAATATTATAGTCTGCTAAAAACCAATGCCGATGCATATTTGATTGGCCGATTTAGGAGAATCGAGTAATGTTTGTGTATATTCGCCGTAAATGCAAAAGTATTTAGAAAGATAGCTCTTTACGCCTACCTTCCATATTGGACTGGAAGTATCAGAAGATTTATCGGAATCTTTAATAGTTAATTTTGATATTTGATAGCCAACTCCTCCAAAAGGAATAAAGAATTTAGGAGAAGGTATCAGTATTGCAAGGAGTGAAACTCTGGTACCGTATTGTAACAATGTGGTTTGCTTGGTTTCCCAAGTATCTATAAAACCGGCAAATTCAATTAAGACAGGGGATAGTGAATTAACTTTAAGTGAAAGATCTACACCAGCACTACTTTTTAGCATACCGCTTTGAATACTATTGGCAAAGTTATAGTTTGTAAAACTGGTTGTATGATACCCAATATCAACTGAGCTGTACTTTACCTTAAAAAATTCATGAAGACTTTTATATCCATCAAATTCTCTGAATTTATTTTCAGGTAATCTATATTTTATTTTAGAAAACTCATTTTCTGTTTCAGAACTTGGTTTATTATCCTCGGTTGAAACATTCTCAGTTGATGTGAATACTAATGGTGGAGCAGTAGTTTTATTTGGAGTTTCACTCTCCAACTGAATTGAAATGAAATTAGCATTACTAACACTTACTTCTTTTGATTTATGTCCTATATAGCTTACTACTAAAGTTGCTGGTAACACACACTTAATGGAAAACAAGCCATCTTTATTTGAAATTGCTATCAAATTTGAATTTTTAATTATTACAGATGCACCAATGATCGGTGAATTATCTTTTCTATCTATTACTTTTCCAGTCAAGGTTAATGACTGTGCAGATAACACTGTACAGAATTGAATACTAAAAAATGTCAATAACCAAGTGATTCGTTTCATTATAATTCAACTATTATCTTCACCTACTCTTTTATGGATTTTTCGGTTTCCTCCTTTAATAATTGATAATCGAGGATTTCGCTTTAAGCGAAGCCCTCGATTAAAGCCCTCGATAGAAAGAAGATTTACAGATTTGTCGTTTCTTCAGTCACATTTCCCGGAAGATCGCTTGCACGGATTACGATTCGGTCACCATCCAATGAAGCATTATTAGCGGTGGCGGTATAAACCCAGTCTAGTCCATTAGAACTAACTACAGCCAGTCCGTGTTCCACTTCAGTGCCGTCAGCATTATAAATAGCCACGCTTACTTCCATTACTTTAAAATTGTCGGTAGCTCGGATAGTGATTGTTTCACCCACCTTACCGGTATAGTTACTTACATCCACATCCTTAATATCCGGTGCGTGAAAGAAATCGGCCACAGCCACATTGTAAGCTGTTTCGTTCCCTGTTGCTTTTGCCAGATACGCTTCCTTTAATGCAGGGTCGGCTATCGAGCCTTTAGCATAAAGAATTGCTTCCTGAAATTTTTCCAAATGTTGCTTTTGTCCTTCGGACAAGTCGCCCGTACGCGCTTTAGGCTTTGAGGAGACAAACGTTTTGCCACCCCGACTGCGAAATACAATCATATCGCCTACCAATCCGGTTAATCCGTGAGTAATCACATTGTTTTTTGATTCTGCCATTGTTGTAAACAATTAAAAGTTAATACTAAAGATTATTTGAAATTATAATTAACGTAAACTCGTTACCCATTGCTGACTGCCTACTGAAAACTGCCAACTAAAAACCTAATCCTCTATCTATCCTCTATCTATCCTCTATGCTTATTCTATCCTCCCGTGCAGTTCCAACTAACTTAATTAGAAACTTGACAAATACAAAATAAGCTAATAATCTATACAATAGCCTAAATTTTCAAAAGCATCGAAACATGGAAATTGTGCAACGAACTGACAAAATTTTGTAACGAAGTGGCGAAATTTTGCATCCAAATAAAATGAATCCTGTACTTCAATTATGAAATACAGGAAGAATTATGTATTAAAATGTATAAACCAATTACATTGCGCAACTGGCTGGAAAGGTATTCTTGTTGCTTTTCTATAAAATCTGTTGAAGTGAGTATAGTAGCTGAAAGAGTATCATTATTAAAAACTCTCAAAGATGCTTCGCATTCTTTGAGGTTTTTGAGTATAACCCTTTTGGAGTACGAGGCTCCCAAAAGAGTTTTGTTACTTCTAAATTCAAACTCTTAAAGATGCTTTGCATTCTTTGAGGTTTTAGTGGATGAAGAACAGCCATATTGGGAATAAAAAACTCCCGCATTTCAATTAAGAAATGCGGGAGTTCAATTTCAATTATCCTTTAAAGGCTGAGGAGAGGTGATTATTTCGCCAACAATGCTTTTACCTTTTCAGAAATTAAGCGTCCTTCGGTTTTACCGGCAAGTTGTTTGCTAGCAACACCCATTACTTTTCCCATATCTTGCGGACCGGCTGCGCCCACTTGTTGAATGACGGCAGCAACAGCAGCTTCCAGTTCGGCATCTGTCATCTGTGCAGGAAGGTATTTCTCAATAACAGCAGCTTCGGCCAATTCGTTTTCAGCCAATTCAGGACGATTCTGCTCGGTATAAATCTGAGCAGATTCTTTACGCTGTTTTACCATTTTTTGGAGAATCTTCACGGCAACATCTTCTGCCAGGTTACCATCGCCACCTTTGGAGGTTTTAGCTTCCAGAAATTCTTTCTTCATTCCGCGAAGTGCTTCCAAAGCCACTTTATCGCGTGCCAACATGGCCGTTTTTATATCGCTACTTACTTTGTCAAATAGTTCGTTCATATTTGGTTGATTGGTTAATCTGTTGATTAGTTAATCTGTTGATTAGTTGATTTGTTCATCAGTTAATTGGTCTAATGGTTTATTGACAATCGATAGTTAATCTCAGACTGTTGAATGTTTCCACTATTTGCATGTCAACTATCAACTGCTAACTGTTAACTGTCAACTGCTAACTGTCAACTATTTCTTCATCAATCTCCGCTTCCAAGCCGGAATGTTGACAACTTTATTTAGCGTGGTCTCATTTTCCAGATCGTCGAGTGTGAAAACAGGCAACTCCGGTTCTGGTTCAGGCACGATTTCGGGTTCTTTTACCGGTTCTGGTTCAGCTTCAAGTATGAGTTCTAATTCAGGCTCAAACTCAGACTCAAGAGTCTTTTCACTTTCTGTTTGAAGCGAATTGCCATAATATTGTTCGTATGTTTTTTCCAAGTTTGTTTTAAGAAAATCCGTATCCATTTCATCTGTCAACTCCTGATTCGCTTCAAAGGCATCAGTTGATGGAGTTTCAAAAGGTTTGCGAACGTGCGCTTTAGCAATATTCGCCGGCATTCCAGGTATATCACTTACCTCAAAACCAGTAGCAATCAATGTAATTTTCACTTTATCCTTGAGTTCTTCGTCGAAACTGGCGCCCCAAATTACCTGAACATTATCACCAACCTTCGACATAAATTGGTGGATTTGCTCCACTTCTTCCATTCTAATTTGATCGCTATTGGAGCAATACAAACTTAAGAGAATTTTGCTGGCACCGCTTACGTCGCTTGTGTTTAGCAACGGCGAATTCAGCGCATCTTCAATGGCCTTGGTAATACGATTTTCACCCGAAGCATATCCGGTATTCATTATTGCAACGTTTCCGTCCTTCATGATGCTGTACACGTCGGCAAAGTCAGTATTGATATAACCGGGAACAGTAATAATTTCGGCAATGGCTTTGGCGGCGTTTGTCAACACATCATCAGCTTTAGCAAATGCGTTCGACAACTCCAAATCTGGATATATTTGTTTTAGTTTTTCATTATTAATCACCAAAATAGCATCAACATGTTCGCTCAGCGCTGCCACGCCTTCCAATGCCTGGCGAATCTTCATATTGCCTTCAAAAGCAAACGGAATAGTCACAATACCCACGGTGAGAATGCCCAAATCATGAGCCGCTTTCGCTACCACCGGCGATGCACCCGTTCCTGTTCCTCCACCCATTCCGGCAGTGATAAATACCATCTTGGTATTGTCTTTCAATAAACTCTGGATTTTATCAATGGATTCTTCGGCCGCCAATTTGGCAACTTCAGGTTTTCCACCTGCACCCAATCCTTCGGTAGTGTCCGCTCCCAATTGAATCTTAATGGGAACCGGCGATTTAGCCAAAGCCTGGTTATCAGTATTACAAACTACGAACGACACATCAGTGATTCCCTGACGATACATGTGGTTAACAGCGTTTCCACCGCCACCACCAACACCAATAACTTTAATTATTGAACTGTCAACCATTGGCAATTCGAGTGGCAAACTTTCGTCTAAATATCCCATATAATTGTTTTTTTCAAAGTTTCATGACTAGTAAAAACTAAAATTTATTTTCAGTTTCATCGCTGAAAAAATTTATAAATACGCCGGCCAATTTGTCGCCAATATTACGTTTCGGAATTTTCGGTTTCTTTTTGGGGTCTTCCAATATGGCTTCTACCGGATGATCTTTGCGGTATTCATTGGTTAGCAAAGCAGTTCCAATGAGTTGCGCATATTTCTGGTCGTAATATTTTGTGTCCGTATCATCGCTCAACCATTCGGAGTGTCCGCCCATACGTGCATAGATTCCGGTTTTTTCGGCTATAAAATCGATAATATTATTCAGTTTTGAACCGCCTCCGGTAATAATAATACCTGCTTCCAACGGAAATGGCAATAGATCAATCGCATCGAAAATCGGTTGCATAATCTCTTCCAATCGGGCTTCAATAATGGTGGCCAAAAACTGCGTTGAAATCTTAACCGGAGAATTTCCGGGAACAGATGATGGAATTTGAATATAAATAGGCTCTTCAATCATCGATTCAAGCGCACACCCCTTTAAACATTTCAGGCGTTCGGCATTGGCTTCGTTGATTCCGAGTTCTTCAATATCTTTGGTAATATTACTTGCTCCAAGCGGCACTAAAATCATGTCCTGCAAAATACCTTCAGAGTAAACTGCAAGGGTAGTAGTGGTTGCTCCAAAATTTATCAATGCGCACCCTGCTTGTCGCTCATGCTCTTCCACAACTATTGTTGAAATTGCCTCAATGGACAACGGATTATATTCAAGCACAATACCGGTACGATCAAAGCATCGTTCCAATTCGGTTTTTATAATGGCATTTCCAACCACAACATGATAAGTGGTGGTTATTTGAATCGCACTTTTTCCAATCGGATCGTCTGTAGGAATCCCATCAAGCTCGTGTAATACAGGTATCACATCAAAAACAGCCATTGATGAGTTCGTCAGATTTCGCTCACACTCATCACTCATCTCTGTAAGTAAAGCTTCGGTCACTATATTCGGTTTAGCTACAAAACGACTGATAGAAGCGGTGATCTGCTTCATACTTTTGGCACCTACGCTCACCGAGACATAGGTAATATCAGGAATTTTAGCACTATTTTTCAACAGTTTAAGCAACTCACTTACCTTAAACGAAGCACCGGTGGGTTTTTCAACAATTCCCCACTTAATTTCATCCGATGGCTTTGACTCATCGGATAATACCTTTATCGCTCCATTCTCCTGAATTTCAGCTGCAATAGCCGAAATATGAGTACTTCCAAAATCAATGGCTATAAGTTTATTAGAAATCATAATTTCTTTGCAATAATACTGTCCTTTTTTAATGAATCAACAACAATTTTCTTAGGTATTACCAAATCGGATTTGTTACAAACCACCTGATCTTTATACTGTAAATCAATCACTTTGTATTTATTCCAACCGATAACCTTAAAACCATTATCGTACAGTTTTTTTAATTTTTCAAGCTTCTTTTGGTAGTTATCCAGCTTCCCCAACAGCACAATGGCATCACCAACACGCTGTACCAGCTCAATTTTTTGATCTTCGCGCACGTAAATTTGTTCAATCTGGGCATTCCAGAATGGATTTTCTTCGATAAACGTAACAAAATCAAATAGCGGACCACAAGCCATCGAAAACGTCACGGTACCTGACACAACCGGCACATAAGCAGCATAATTAGGCGAAATTGGCATTGGTTTTCGATCATTATCAATGTAATAACTTCGCAAACCAACAACTCTGAATTTCGGCACTCGTTGCTGGATTTTTATATTCACCGTTCCAGACGGCGTTTTAAAACATTCAGCTGTTTTTATCATCGGATTTTTCCGCAACTCATTTTCAATCACTTCTGTTTGAATATGTTTTGCCGTTTTCCCAATCGGGTTCAATCCTTTTTCTTCAAGCAAAAATGAAACTTCCTTTTCAGTAATCAGTTGTTTCCCTGAACTTTGATCGAGAAAAATCTCAAGATTGTGGCACACAACTTCTTCGTTTCTTCCCGAAAAATACCACAACGAAAATCCAAGATAACCCAGTACCAACAAGGTAAAAAATGTAATTAATATGTATTTCCAAACCGGCTTCATATTCAAATTTACATTTTTTTCAATTGATCATTAATCAAAGGTACTAATTTATCAATATCACCTGCACCAAAAGTCACCACCACGTCTAACTCTTTACTTTTCAGCAAAGGTAATAGATTTTCCTTTGAGCACAAGGTTTTGTTTTTAAGTTTAACGTCCTTAAATATAATCTCCGAATCCACACCCTCGATAGGCAGTTCGCGAGCCGGGTAAATATCCAGCAGAATCAGTTCATCGAGCTGCGAAAGGGCAGCAGCGAAGTCCGATGCAAAGTCGCGGGTGCGGGTGTAAAGATGTGGTTGAAAAATGCCTGTAATCTTGCGGTCAGGGTATAAATTTCGAATGGAAGAAATACTTGCTTTCAGCTCGCTGGGGTGATGTGCGTAGTCATCCATAAACACCACTTTATCCGATTTATAAACCACATTAAACCGGCGATAGATTCCAGAAAAAGATGAGATTCCGGTTCGGATTTCCTCCGTAGTCACTCCGTTCAGCCAGGCTAAAGCCATGGCGGCAACGCTGTTTTCAACATTAATTCGCACGGGCACTCCGAGTCGTACATCCAAAATTCGGTCGGTAGGCGTTACAAAGTCAAAACGAATTTCGCCCTGATTGGTTCTGATGTTTTCAGCATGAAAGTCACCTCCTTCGTCCATCGAATAGGTGTAGAGTTTGACTCCTTTCTGCAAATCCGGCTTCACATCAATGCCTTTTTTCATAATCAATGCCCCGCCGGGACGAATCAGGGAAGTAAAATGTGTGAAACTATCCGAAAATGCTTCGGCGGTTTCGTAAATATCCAGATGGTCGGGATCGGCCGACGTAATCACTGCCATGTAGGGCGAGAGTTGATGAAACGAACGGTCGTATTCGTCGGCTTCAATTACCACTAAATTGCTTTCGGCTGATAGCAACAAATTTGTATTGTAATTATTGGCAATTCCACCCAAAAAGGCATTGCACGAAACCTGCGATTGGTATAGAATGTGAGCCGTTATGGTAGATGTGGTTGTTTTGCCATGTGTACCTGCAATGCAAATTCCTTTGCTCTGTCGGGTAATATTTCCCAATACCTCCGCACGTTTTTGAATAGTAAAATTATGCTCCTGAAAATACTTCAACTGTGGATGATCCGCCGGGATGGCAGGCGTAAGTACAACCAACGTGTTTTCAGGTCTTGTATATTTAGCCGGAATTTCACTTACAGCTTCGTTGAAAGAGACGGCAATCCCTTCGGTTTGCAAATCTTTTGTCAGTTTTGTTTCTGTTTTGTCATAACCCGCCACGGCATACCCCTTGACATGAAAATACCGGGCGAGCGCACTCATCCCTATTCCACCAATTCCCAAAAAGTAGTAGCAAGCATAAGTTGCTCCCACCTTACCTTGAGAATTCAATTCACCGTTTGTTTT
>Ga0302296_1001483_pt1 | contig 16819 bp, 17 predicted proteins | sample III_Fen_N3_1_FD_194546 | JGI IMG/M metagenome (GOLD analysis project Ga0302296, IMG submission 194546) | Peat permafrost microbial communities from Stordalen Mire near Abisko, Sweden - III_Fen_N3_1 | ecosystem: Environmental > Terrestrial > Soil > Wetlands > Permafrost | place: Sweden: Abisko...
CCGCCAAGTCAATAAACGGACGAGCGGTTCCGGAACCTAAGTTGTAAATGCCGGATTTTGCTTTTCCTTCGCACAAGAATTGGCATACTGAAACTACATCTTTCACGTAAACGAAATCGCGCATTTGACCACCATCCGTGTAATTCGGATTGTGCGAGCGGAACAATTTCATGCCACCTGTTGCCTGAATTTGATTAAAAGCGTGGAAAATCACCGATGCCATTCGACCTTTGTGGTATTCATTCGGACCGTAGACATTGAAAAATTTCAAGCCAGCCCAAAACGGCGGAGCTGTCGGTTGCTCCAACGCCCAGATATCAAACCATTGTTTCGACCAACCATAAGGATTGAGCGGTTGCAATTGCAGAATGGTTGCTTCATTATCATCGTAACCGATTTCGCCCAAACCGTATGTTGCGCCTGAGCTGGCATACACCAACGGAATGTTAAACGCCACACAATGATTCCAAATCATTTTGGAGTAGTCAACGTTTAATTCATCAAAAATGGCTTTGTCAAATTCGGTGGTATCGGTGCGTGCTCCAATGTGGTAAACAAACGAAACCTGCGCTCCGTTCGCCTGAAACCACTGATCAAAAACAGTACGCTCAACAAGCTGGGCAAATTGTTTCCCGCTCAAATTCTCCGATTTTTCGGTTTTGGTAAAATCGTCTACCAATACCAAATCCGTGATTCCGCTGCGGTTAAGTTCCCCCACCAAACAACTCCCGATAAAACCTGCTGCTCCTGTAATTACAATCATTGTTGCCAATTTTGGTGTAAAAATAGGAACTATCTTTCGTCTGAGTGAGTTTCACGTGCTTTTATGAGCGCCTCTACCAATAATTGTCCTTGAAGGGCGTATCCATTCGGAGTAAAATGCATCAAATCGGAACTCGCCAATCCGGCCATGTACCACTCCAGGATGGAATCGTTTCCGCCCATAACGTCGGATAAACTCCAGATAGCACAATTGTATTCTCGAGCTACGCGTTCCAATACATTTTTCACCACTTCTTCCGAAATCGGTTTCAGGTTTTTGAAAAACGTGTCAGGCTTTGTGGTCAATAAAATACTCGTTTTAGAAGATCCTTCCCTGATACCCGCAACCATCTCACGGGCATAATTGTAAAATTCCGTTTCTGTATAAGGTTTATGCGCATCGTTGGTCCCCAGTGAAAGAATCACCAAATCGGGTTTTTCGGTTTTCAGCTGATCCAAACAATACGTGCATTTCTCTGCATAATCGTAATATTTCCCTCCCGAAGAACCGTATGCTTGAAATTGAAAACCATCGGTCGGAATAAAAGACCTGAATCCGAAAACGCGCAAGGTATCGGGCGGTTGATTGGCCGAACAGGCATAAATTTCGAATCGTTTTTTCGGTTGTTCAAAATGCACCGTTACAATGGATAAATGAGCGGAATAATGCTTCTTTTCCACAGTTGCTTCGGCACAAGAAAAGCTCCACGTTTTGGTTGTTTCGATGAGGAGTTGAAAGTCGGTTGTTGCCCGCTCCAGTTTTATTTCCAAATGAGGCGTTTGATCACCCGTCTCTGCAATAGTGAGTGCATGTCCGCTTAACGCGAAGTGCTTTTCAGAAGTAGCCGTAACCATTTTATCACTCTTCCAAGCTCCAACAGTATCAACGGTTAAACCTTCCGGATTAAAACCTCCTGTGAGTGCATGCGGAAACCAAAACGAAGTTGTTTCAACCGAATCGCCCAATGCCTTAAAAGTTGCTTGAATTCCTTGCGGAAAATACCCCATTTGAACATGCGAATCGCCCAATTGAATCACTTTCAGATCACTTCCTTTCTCCCACTTTTTGAAAAACGGCATCAAATTTTCGGCAAAACGGATCGTATCTCTATTTCTGCAATTATTCAGCAACGAATCAACCTGTCCGAAAACCGAAAACGTTAGTACCAAACTTAAAATCGAAAGCCACTTCATTAATCAATGTTTGATCTTGAATTTTTGATGTTGGATGAGAACCTTCTTCAAAAGTCAAACATCGGGATTATTACGTTGAAAAGGAAAAATTATTGCGCCAAGGATGCTTGATGCCGGATTTTTGATGTTGGATGAAAGTTGGGGTAAAAACAGAAAGTATAGAACCCATTTAATGATTTTCGATAGTAAAACTGTGCTTTTACCGGAAATACTCATTAAAAATCCTACATCAAACTTGCAACATCTTTACGAAACCATCTAAATCCAACATCAAATTGCCTATCTTTGCACCCTTAATTCAGTGCTTTGAAAACAGTATACATTACGCGACGCGAACACTTTAATGCAGCCCACAAATTGTGGCGCGAGGAATGGTCGGAAGAAAAGAACTACGAGGTCTTCGGTAAGTGCAGCAACAAAAACTGGCACGGTCACAACTACACTATTTTTGTTACAGTGAAAGGTGTTCCAAGTGTGGAAACCGGTTTCGTTATCGACTTGAAAGATTTAAGCACGATTATCAGACAACGTGTCATCGAGCCATTGGATCATAAGAACCTGAATCTGGATGTACCTTTTTTGAGCGGTTTATTGGCCTCAACAGAAAACATCGTGATCAAGATTTGGGAAGAAATTGAAGCACCTATTCAAGAAGCTGGTGGTCAATTGTGCCACATTCGCTTAGAAGAAACCGAGAATAATTACGTGGATTACTACGGCGGTAACGAACCGTTTTGATCCCATTAGAAAAAACAAAGATGTCTAGTACCGACGATATTTACAACGACGAAATCACCGAACGATTGGCTGGTGTTTACAAAACCGTACTTTCCGATATCGGTGAAGATCCCAATCGCGAAGGATTACTAAAAACCCCCGAACGAGTTGCCAAATCCTTGCAATTTCTGACGCACGGTTACGACATCAATCCGGAAGACATTTTAAAATCGGCCTTATTTCACGAAGAATATTCAGAAATGGTCATTGTAAAAGACATTGAAGTGTACTCGATGTGCGAACACCACATGTTACCGTTTTTCGGAAAAGCACACGTGGCTTACATTCCCAACGGAACCATCGTTGGATTGAGCAAAATCCCGCGTGTTGTGGATGCTTTTTCGCGTCGTTTGCAAGTGCAGGAACGGTTGACCATCGAAATTCGCGACTGTATCCAAAAAACCTTGAATCCGAAAGGAGTAGCTGTTGTGCTGGAATGCGCTCACATGTGCATGCAAATGCGCGGTGTGCAGAAACAAAACGCTTATACTACTTCCAGTGCGTTTACCGGTTTGTTTTTGAGTAACGATTCTACACGTAAGGAATTTATCAACTTGGTACAGGCGAAATTGCATTAAGTTTTTTTAGCGATTACACATGTTCTTTTGTTCAGAAAACCGCTAATTTAGTATCTGCAAAATTTTTATACACATGAACCAAATTTTAGACGACCATTCTTTTGATTCCATCCAAGCACAAACTGCTGCGCGCCAATTTTTCGGCAAAGTTTACGCTTTTATGTTTGGTGCCTTATTAATTTCAGGAGCTATCGCTTACCAATACGGAACAATGGATTTCATAACATCCTATTTTTTCGATCAGGTAGGTCAGAACTTTAAACCGAATATTCTTTACTATGTTGTTTTGTTTGCTCCATTAGGAATTGCAATCGCCATGCAATCAATGGTTAAACGACTTTCGTTTGCTATGCTATTCCTTTTATTCGCTGCTTATAGTGTATTATTAGGATTTGGACTATCAACCATTTTTGTTACTTATTCTATCGGTTCAATCGTTTCAACATTCTTCGCTACAGCCGGAGCATTTGGCACAATGGCCATTATGGGATATGTTACCAAAGTTGATTTAACTAAATTCGGAAGCATTCTTTACATGGGTTTCATCGGTATTTTCATCGCTGGAATTGTTAATTTTTTCATGAAAAGTGATACGCTCCAATACATTATCTCAATGATAGGCGTGCTTGTCTTCACTGGATTAACAGCATATCACATGCAAAAACTAAAAGAATTTGCACTAAATGCTCAAGCATCAGAAGAAGAAAAGAATAAAATTGCGCTTTTAGGTGGTTTCACACTCTATGTACTTTTCATCAATTTATTTTTGTCGTTATTGAACTTATTCGGTTCAAGAGACTAAATCGTATTAAAACAGCTCATTAAAAGCCCCTGATTACTTCTTGTTTTCAGGGGCTTTTTCCGTTTAAAAAGTTCATTCATTATTGATAGAGTCATTCCCGAAAAAATAGTACATTTGAAAAAAAATTAACGATTATGTCAAGCGAGCACGATCATCACGACGAGCACAAGAACAACACCGATACTTTTTTTGAAGAATCGACGATTGCTATTGGCTTTGTCTACACCATTTTTGCGTTAGCGATCATCGTATCGATCTACGCATTCGGCTAGAAAAAGGAGGATTCAGTTTCCTCCTTTTTTAATAACCGCAATTCCTCATTCTTTTTTCTTGCATTATGCCGTTCAATTCGATTTTTGCTTGGGTAATGAAAAAGCGTCTGCATCAAATAGACCTTTTTAGAAAATACCCCCTAGAAGTACAGCAAGAATTATTTGAGCGAATGCTCCAAAACGCAGCTAAAACCGTCTTTGCCCAACAATTTCCATTGGCGCAAATCACCGACTACAATTCTTTTCGATCAGCTGTTCCGCTACAGGATTACGACACCATGAAACCGTGGATCGATCGATTAATGGCCGGCGAACAAAACCTGCTTTGGCCACAAGACACCAAATGGTTTGCAAAATCTTCGGGCACCACTTCCGACCGCAGTAAATTCATTCCCGTTACCCGCGAATCGCTTGAAGAATGTCATTACAAAGGTGGAAAAGACCTGTTGGCACTCTATTACGAGAATTACCCCAATCGCAAATTGTACAAAGGCAAACACCTGATTGTAGGTGGAAGCGCACAAGTATTGCCGCTCACCCACGACGCGTACCAAGGTGATTTATCAGCCATCATTGTAAAAAACTTGCCGTGGTGGGCCGAAATCAGACGCACACCTTCGCGGGAAATCGCATTAATGAGTGAATGGGAATCGAAGATTGAAAAAATGGCGCTGAGCACGATGCATGAAGATGTATACATCATTGCAGGTGTTCCCAGCTGGACCATGGTACTCGCCAATAAAATACTGGAACTTTCCGGCAAAAAAAACCTGCGCGAAGTTTGGCCCAATCTGGAACTGTTTATGCATGGCGGTGTGAGTTTTGAACCGTATCGCGACGCATTCAGGCAATTGGTTCCATTCGACGACATGCATTACGTAGAAACCTACAATGCCTCCGAAGGATTTTTCGGAATTCAAGATGTGGGCGGTTCCAACGAGTTGCTCTTGATGCTCGATTACGGTATTTACTACGAGTTTATTCCAATGGAATCATTCAACGGTCTCGAATCTGAAACGGTTATCAATCTGAGCGAAGTAGAAACAGACGTTGAATATGCTTTGGTCATTTCAACCAACGGTGGACTTTGGCGCTACATTTTGGGGGATACGATTCGCTTTACATCTACCCTTCCCTTTCGGTTTGTGATTACTGGCCGCACCAAAAGTTTCATCAACGCTTTTGGCGAAGAAGTGATTGTCAACAATACCGACAAAGCCATTGCCGAAGCATGCCTAAAAACCAATTCACAGATTCGGGAATACTCGGTTGCACCTGTTTACATGCAGGGAATAGAAAAAGGCAAACACGAATGGGTGATTGAGTTTGTGCGCGAGCCCGAAGATCGAAAACGTTTCGAATTAGTGTTGGATGAAACACTTAGAAGCATCAATTCGGACTACGACGCCAAACGCACCAACGACATGGCACTTGAGTTTCCGCTGATTCGTTATGTAGAAAGCGGTACTTTTGATGAGTGGTTGCGTACCAAAGGCAAATTGGGTGGACAGCACAAAGTACCGCGTTTATCCAACAACCGCGAAATTGTGGAACAACTATTGCAACAAACGGTGCATCATACCAATAACAATGCGTAAACTGACGTTATTTCTGGCGCTGTGCTTGTCCTTTTCGTTGAAGGCGCAACAGTCATGGAAACAAGTTTGGTTAACCGACATCGACGTAGATGCTGTTTGGGATGCAGATCAAGCCGGTAATGTTTACCTCGTAAATAAACAAACCATCACCAAGCTTGATACGGTTGGAAAACGCTTGCTCACCCAAAGCACCAAATCGATGGGAACGATCGCAAAAATCGACGCTTCCAACTGGCTTAAAATCGCTATTTTTTCAGAAGAACAACAGCGCGTTTGTTACCTCGATAATGCCTTGGCGATTCAACCGGGCTGCATTGATTTAACGGAATTGGGCGTTAATCTGGCTCAACACTTCAGCACCTCTGCTCAAACCGATCGCATTTGGATTTACGACCAACTCAACAGTGAATTGCAGTTGATTACCATTCGCAACAGCCAGCGCCAAATCATTCAAAACCTAGCCGCATTGGTTGATTTGGGAACCGTACTTCAATTGACCGAATTTCAAAACAAATTGTATCTATTTGACAATCGTGCGCAGGTAATAACGTTGGATAATTTCGGGAGTTTCCTTGGCGCAAGTACTGTAGTTGGCACACATATCCAACCTTTCTCCACCGGATTTTTAGCATCAGACCAACAGTTTATTCGCTTCTCGGACGAGGAAACCGAACAATTGACTCCTTTTTTCGAACTCACATCAGGCGAAGCAATCAAATGGTTTAGTTTTGTGGGAAAACGGTTATTTGTGAGCACAGAAACACAATTGATCGGATTTGAAATCATCGACTGAGTTTCGATTCACTGCAGAAGTTACCTTATTCATTAGTTGATTTTTCCTTTTTTATCCCGTTAGTCCGCGGAAACGTCTTTTATTTTTCCACATTTCAGCACCATGTGGCTAGAATTTGTAATTTAGTCAGTCGCAAAATAATGGTAAGATGCATATCGCAGTAGCAGGGAATATCGGTTCAGGAAAAACAACGCTAACAAAGATGTTGGCAAAGCATTACGGTTGGGAAACGCATTTCGAAGATGTGGAGCAAAATCCGTACTTGAATGACTTCTATGAGGATATGCAACGCTGGTCGTTTAACCTTCAGATTTATTACTTGAATAGTCGTTTTACGCAGATTCAGGAAATCCAAAGTACCAAAAATGCGGTTATTCAAGATCGTACCATTTACGAAGATGCCTTCATTTTTGCGCCGAATTTACATTCAATGGGATTGATGACAACCCGTGACTTTGAAAACTACTTTTCGTTGTTCAATCTCATGGATTCATTTGTTTCCGCTCCAGATTTATTGATTTATTTGCGTGCTAGCGTACCTACATTGGTAAACCAGATTCAGCAACGCGGACGAGAATACGAAGAAAGCATCCGCTTGGATTACTTGAAACGCCTGAACGAACGTTACGAAGCCTGGATTTCGACCTATGATAATGGAAAATTATTGATCATCGACGTAGACAACAATCGTTTCCCGGAAAACCAAGAAGATTTGGGTAAAATCATCACTTCGATCGATGCGGAGATCAACGGGTTGTTTTAAACACCAACGTTTCCCAAAAATATAAGTTTTTTATACCCCACAGATACATCAGCCTCAGGCTGACGTTACTAACGGCAACGCATATTTATTGTGCTTCCTAATTAATATCTCGGCGAGTCAGCCTCAAGATGAACTGTGGGAGAGAAAACAAGGTGTCGTCTGGCCAATACGGAAAAAATTGTACAATTAATCCAAATACAAATCTTCCGAATCCGATTCATCATCGAATTGTTTCACCATCAACGCAATGTCACCAATGATCGTGTCTTTTTGTTCATTGCGTTTATCAGTGCCCCCAAAATATTCTTTCAATAACAATTGTGATTCCATGATAGCCGATTCGGGAACCAACGTTTCGAATTGTTCAATCAAGGTAATGGCTTCAAAAGCATCTAGGAAATCACCTTCTATGGCAAAGAGCACGAAATCGGCTAAATAAGCACTAAAATCGAGTTTACTATTCCAAAACGCGCTCAACAATTGTCGTTTGATCGGCGCATTGATTTCATCACGAAAAGCTTCAATCAACGGTTCAACGGTAGTGCTATCTTTCAGACCTTCAAAAAGCTCCATCATAGCAGCCGTATTTTCGGTACTTAATCCACCACGCCACACTTCAACCAACGGAGCAATCACATCTTCGTCACCGTGTACGTGAAACGATTTGATTGCTGCTCCTATTTTTAGCTCATCTGCACTTCTTAGATCGGTTAACAATTGCGCAACCTTCAATTGGTGCTGTTTGCTTTTTGAATTTCCTGACACGTTATCTGATTTTCATGCAAAAGTATAAAACATCCCTATCTTTGCCCTATGAACGTACGGTTGATTTTCATTGTTTGTTTGCTTGGAGTTAGCTTCTCGGGTTGTTGGATCGATGAAGTGCAAACTCCTACCAAAAAATCGTTGTGTATTGTTGCCGACCATTTATCAAAAGAAGATAGTTTGGTCATCAATCAATTCGGGTACAATTTCAAAGTGAGCATCAAAAAAGAAGTATTGAAACCTGATGCTATTTTGCAACGTGTGCGTTCTCAAAAATACAATGCAGAAATCGACATTCTGATCATCGAAAGCGCCTCCTTACGCAAGGAACTTTCAAACATGAATGCCTACAAAAGTATTCGATCTACGGAGCTTTTCGGTCAATTGGAACGTCAATTCAACAATACGCATCACCGTTGGATCCCGGTTAGCCATGATCCGTTAATTGTTTGCAAACCGAAAGATTCGTTGCGAAATTGCGGTCCGCTGGATCTAAAAAAAACAGCGTTGTTTCCCAAACTGGTGTTGCGTCCTAAACAGGAAGAATACAATGATTTGCTGTCGGTCACCAAATTCAATTGGCTGAATGCACCAACCAACGCTACCACACAATTCGGTAAAGAACGGATTTTTGCACTCTCCGATTTTGTAGAACGCACTTTTTATGCCACTGATAGTACCGCCGGAATCATTCCCGACGAATGCAGGTATTACCTCGTCGACAAAAAAAGAACCATTTCACGTATGTGCACATTGAGCATTTACCGTTACGGTCGCAATAATGCAGTAGCTGAAAGTTTTCTTTCCTTTTACATGGCAAATTCCTATTCTATCGCCAACGGAAGAAACCAATTACCTGTTAAAAAGCATGTTACCCCCAATTGGTACATTCGCTCACTATCTATTCAGTAGGAACGTTAAAATAGTCGATGGAAATCTTGAAATTTTCATTAGTCGAAACTTTTTTTGTTACATTCGCGTATATATAACCGGTATTACACTGAAAATAAGGTATTTTTATCTTTTACTATATCGATTTTGGTTGCATCATTCACACCGATAAACCCTAAGATACTATGAAAACGATTACTACTACACTACAAGAAAAAATCACTCTTCGCGAACCCATTGAACTCTGTAGGCAAACGAGCACTCGCATACCGCTTGCGTTGTTTTTCGTCTTTTTTGCACTCAGTATTGTTACTGGATATACTATTTTGGCTTCACAAGGAGCTACACCTTTGTTTTTTACGGTATCCTCCTTTTTCCTTTGCGGAATGATTTATTTTCTATCCTTGATCTGGCGAATCATCGGATCGGCCTACATCAAGAATGATATGTTGATCGTAAAATACCTTTTCGGGAAGTTTAAGGTAACGGAATTACGTTCCATACGAGGCGTTAAAACAGTTAAATTTCTTGGATTGCGACTTACATCTATTCGCTTCAAAGTAGACGGTACAATCTACAAAGTCATCATGTTTGGTCGTGCAAGTTATTTGCAAGATCCGAAAACGATTATCAACACTCTTCGTAAAGCGGCTTAAAAAAAAGAAGCAAGCCATAAGCCGGGTTCTGTACATTCCTTCAGCATTAAGCTGAGTGGAACTGACTGTCATTTATCTAGTTCCGACCTCACGATCGGAATCCATCGACCTACCCTCCAAGATCGGGCGAGTAGCCCTCAAGCCTTGGTATACATGGTCTTTCAGTCCGTAAGGTTTACCTTGCACTTTATGTCGCCATAAAGACGGTGAGCTCTTACCTCACCTTTTCACCTTTTCCACTCCTGAAGCGATTCAAAGAATCCACTTCAAGCGAGGTAGTTTTCCTTTCTGCGGCACTTTCTGTTCGTATTCTGTCTCCGGAATACGACCTTCCCGTTAGGAAGTACGGTTACTCTATACTGCCCGGACTTTCCTCTCGCCAAAGACGAGTGACAGTCGGCTTGCTTCTACGCAAAGATACACAAAGCCTTTGGCATTAAACTACCCCACTTTTTTCTTGATAAAAAAGTGGGCAAAAAATCAAGGCCGTAAGTCCCGATCTTGAGAACTACGGATTGTTAAACTATCTCACCCCAACTCGCAAACGTCATTAACGATTATCCATTTCACGGATAACCGATGACTGAGCTCATCCGCCTCAGGCGGACGGTTACGTTTAACGCACCTTGTTCTCTTGCGATCGTTACTTAATGCCATTTAGAGAGATTCTATAAAGCAAAAACTCCGCTCAAAGAACGGAGTTTCAACTATAATGAGGGTAAACTATTGTTTTACAAACAAACGCGTGGCTTTACCACTTGCAGTAGTAACAACCAAGTGATAGATTCCAGCATCCAGATCATTCACCTGGATTATCGGTTGAGCACCATTCAACTCTATTGTTTTCACCACTTGCCCTTGTTGATTCAAGATTGCCAAGTGTTGTACCGTTTCTGTAGAAAGTACCGTTAATTCATCCGTTGCAGGATTCGGGAATACGGAGAAAGCCAATTCAGCTTCGTTTAGACCCAAACCGTTTAAGGTATCACGGTATTCGATAGATGTAATGGTTTCCGTTCCTAAAACCACTGATGTTTTCACGCGCAAAATTGCTTCTTTTTCTTCTGCAGCACGCCATTCGTATTCGTGGGCTTCAGGAATTGGCAATCCTACCCAAAAACCGATAGTGTCAAGACTTACATAAATAGAATCGTTTTCCAATACACGGTGATGAATGCGCAATGCATCAAAAGTTCCGTAAGGAGTAGTAATCACACCCCAACCGTCTACTGTAGATTCTTTGTAGCGGTGTTGAATCCATTTTGCATTGTAGATCGGGTTTAGATCCAAATCGGTGTAACCTCTAGATGTATAAGCATCACCGTAATTCAATGGGAATTCATAACGTGTTTCGATGGTATCCGATTTGGCAGGAACTCCTTGTCCGCTAATCACAAACTCGTAACCGACCATTGTAAGGGCAGATGGAGTAGATTTTGAAAACAGTGAAATGTTGTCGATTGTAATTGGCAATACCGAAGTAATCTGATCCAACGGTAAATCGGTAGTCGGTGCGAAATAACTTGCTCGATAAGGCGTTGCTCCTAATGGTCCGAAAAACAGATTGGCCAGAAAAGAGGCATCTGCAATAGGTTGGTAATTGGTAAAACGTTGTCCGGTTGGCGTTAAACCTGAAAAATCCCAGGTATAATTGGCGCCTGTAGACATATAATCTAACGTAGGATCCAATGTAGTACTCATGACCAATTGATCACCGGCTACCGGAAAATGTGTATCGTTAAGGGTAATTTGTCCGAAAGAAACAACAGGAATCAGTCCGACAGCTAGTAATAGTTTTTTCATGGTTTTCTAAAATTACAGTTCAAATATACGGAATAATCCATGCCAACGAACTGTAAATCACGTTCACGCAACCTTGAACGAACCTAAAAAGTACGACGCAAGCTCAATTGCCCATTGAATGGCAATAAACGCTGTTCACCAGCATACATTGTTGAATTGAACGGTTTCAAAATATCAACGTTCATTCCCAATCCTGCATACCAATTCGGAGCAAGAGAACGCCAATAAGTCGCTCCGATTTCCATCGTCAATGTTTTAGCATTGCTGATCTTACCGAACGTTTGTTCCGACCGTACCACAACATTGCTCTGCGTTTCTTGCTGATTACCCGAAAAAGCCGTTTGAAAACCTGGAGTTAAGGTTGCAACGATGGAATTTCTTCCTGCTTCATACCCCATGGAAACGGGCATTTCAAACGAATACAATTGACTATATTTTGTATCAACGCGCGTATTACTTGAAGGATAAGTGGTGTAAAGAATATTTTTCGTGAAATCAACACGCACATTGGCTCCAAACGTAAACACCATCCGGTCTAACTTTTTGTACAAACCGCCTCCAACAGTATAGAAATGCACCAAATCCGATTGACCAACAACATGTTGCGCTGATTGACCGATACCAGCCGAAGCTTGAACGTAGAAACGAGGCGCTTTCGGGAATGTGGTTGCTTCTAACATACACGAATGAAGGTTTTTACAATCGGTTGGAATAGAACTATTTTTTTCTGGGAAACGAGAAGTTCTATTGAATTCTAAGCCATATGGAGGAAGTCGATCAACAATCACCAATTCTTCTGCTTGTGGAGCTACAGGAGTAGTTGAACGAAAAGGAGTATTATCCGTTAGATCATCATTCGGCATCAAGTGATCGGAAGGAGTTGTTTTAATAGCACCATTCTTGGTATGCTTTGCGTTTCCGCAACTTGCTTCATCTGTTCCTGTAAATCTACCCTTAGTAGAAATGGTTTCGTTTGCAGAAGGTGTCTCAGCAACCGGTTGTGTTGCAGTTGATTTGTTATCAACTGAAGGTGTGTTCGCATGAGATGTTGATTTAGCAGCCAATGTATGGGTAGTTTGACCAGATTGGTTCACATATAAAAACGTTCCACCAACCAACAACGCCAGTGTAGCCGCTCCGCTTATAATCCACCAAAAGCCAACTTTCTTGCGCTTTTGAGCGGGCAACATCGCCTCCATTTCAGACCAAAATGATTCTTGGAAAGGCGCAGGCTCGGGTGCTTGAGCTCCTTTGAATAATTGGTCAATATCTTGATCGTTCCAACTCATATGGCACAACGTTTTTCATTCAACAATTCTATTTCTCCCAATCGATCACGCAACTGTTTGCGTGCAGTAGACAAGTGCCACTTTGATGTTCCTTCGGTAATTTCCAGTAAATCACCAATTTCTTTGTGATTGTATCCGTCGATTACGTATAAGGTAAATACATGGGCACTAATGGGTGGAATGGTATTCAACAACTGCATTATCGCTTGGTAATTCATGCTTTCTTCGCCGGCATTTGAAGCGTTGGAAGCATACAATTCCAATTCGCGATCGGTGTCTTTCGCAAAAATAAATGTGTGATGGTTTTTGTTTTTGCGGTATTCGTCGATCAATACATTTACCATGACGCGTTTTGACCAAGCTGCATAGTTGATCTCTTCCAAATTAATGGCAGTCAAACCGTTGATGATTTTTAAAAATCCGTTGTTAAATGCGAAACGGGCATCTTCCTCGTTGGAATAATAACGCATACAAACACCCATCAGCATCCGATACGTATGCTCGTAGAGTTGTTTCTGTGCGCGACGATCGTTCTTTGCACATGCTTCCAGAATTTCAGATGTTATGTGCATGTAATTTCCAATCGTTCTTATTTGACTTTTCTTTTGCAATTTAATGAATATTTATAGCTTCATCATTGGCGACTATGAACAATAACGTGCTATCTTTGGAAAGGGTTGGAAAAACGATTAAAATGCTTACACTACATATTATACGGCACGCCAAAACACACCAACAATCAGAATCGGGCAAAGATAAAGACCGCGCATTGCTTGAAAAAGGCATTGCTCAATCCAATTTATTGGGGAATTATCTGCAATCGCATCACATTGAATTGGGAAAAATGCTGTGTTCTTCCGCCAAACGAACCCGTCAAACCAAGTCCATCATTTGTCAGCACTTGGCTGAACAATGTTGTGTGGAATACCGCGATAGCTTGTACATGGCTTCTAAAACCGATTTATTGGCGGAACTTGCGTCGGAAACAGATTCGATTGTTACCATTATAGGTCACAATGACGGTTTATCCGATCTGGCCAGTTATTGTGCTGATGAGTACATCGGATTAGGCACTTGTGAGTTCATCACATTGACCTTTCCTTTCGAAGATTGGTCGCACATTGTAAAAGGAACGGGAACTATTCTATTGCGCTATCGCCCGGAGGTTTTCCTTCCTCAGTAGGTTGCTCTGGTGTTTTAGGACGAATGTGGTAAACGACCTGATAACCTTCAGTTTGTTGCCTGAAATGTTCTTCCATAGCCAAGCGTTGCGCTTCTATAGCGGCCACTCGCGCGTGATAGATTCCTTCTAGATCAGGTGGTTCTATTCCTAATTCTTGTTCTATTTCATATTGGTATTTCGGACCTTGAGGACCTCTCTTGCGGTACAAAATGGCCAGCATTATCCCAATAAACAAGCCACTGAGATGTCCTTCCCAGGAAACGGCTGCTTTTTGCGGGAAAATTCCCCACACCATACTTCCGTACATCAACACTACAAAAAGTGAAATTGCCTGAAGCGGGCGGTAATGGCGAAAAAATCCGGAGATAAACAGAAAGCCAAACAACGCATAAATCACTCCACTCATGCCGATGTGATAGGCACTTCCGGTAGCAAATACCCATACGCCCAAGCCAGTCACCAACCACGAGATAAAAAAGACTTTGAAAGCTATTTCTCGGTAATAATAAATGAGTGTGGCAAAAAGCAGGAAGATCGGGAAGGAATTATTGACGATGTGTGAGAAATCGTTCGGAGCATGTAATAATGGCATGAAAAGAACTCCTTTCCAGCTTCCCCATACTTGCGGACGAAGACCGAAACGGACCAAATCATAGCCCGAAACGCGTTCCGCCCAAAAAATCACCCACATCAGTATCACCAGCAATGCCGGATAAAGTATGGCTTCTAGCGGAGAACCGAAATGATTGTTTTCTTTTTTCACGGTGAACTTTTGTCAAGAATCAAACCGAAGAAGAAAAGGTGACAAAATGGCGCAAAACAATAGTTGCCCCCTGATTATTTCATCAGCCAAGACTAATGATTTGTTTGTTCCCCACAGATCCACAGATTTTTACTCGGCTAACGCCCTCGCTTAACTTTCTCTAAATGCAAAACGGTTTTAGCCTCATACTGAGGCGCGAAAAGTCTATGGAGAAACGTGTAAAAACAAAAGGAGCCTCATTGAAGCTCCTTTTTATGCGATTAAATCAGTTTATTCTCAATCGGTATACAACTGCAAGAATCCTTCTTTCTCTAATTGTGTTCCGTCTAATAACGTTGCGTTGAGTTTGTAGAAATAAACACCCTCTGTACATTTCTCACCACCATTATTGGTTCCGTCCCAGAAAACAGTTCCTGTAAGGTTGGCTTTGTTTTGCACCACATTGCCCCAACGGTTCAAAATGACAATATCAAACGATTCGAAAATATCGAATGGAAACTCGAACAAATCGTTGACACCATCACCGTTTGCTGTAAGTACATTCGGCATGGAGAAATTATCATCTACCGTTATGGTCAATTGATATTGATCAATACAACCAAGTGCATTCACAATGGTAAGCGTTATCACTTGTTCACCCGGACTTACGTAATAACTCGATACCGAACTTCCGTTTGAATTCGTAAATGGAGGTGTATTGGATAAATCCCATGTCCAGCTCACAATCGGTGCTTGCGTAGATGTTGATTGGTCATCGTAATAAACAGTTGTTCCCAACTGCACATCCGTTAAACTTGCGGTAAAGAAAGCATTGAGTCCGTTATCAGGAATCGTAACCGGATTGAGCGGGTAGATCACCTGACAGTTATTGGAATCGTAAATTGAAACCGATGGATTATAGGTTGTCACATCCTGATAAACATGTGTAAACAAGGTAGAATCATTGACAATTGTTCCATCGTTCAAATCCCATACAATCTGCGTCACATTGTTAGTAGCACCAATATCGAATACCACATTCTGCCCGCAACCGTTTAGATCTTGTGTCCAGCTAGGAGTAGCTGTTGGACCGAAAATTGTCAAGAAATCAACCAATGTAGTATCGCTGGTACAACCGTACTCATCTGTAATAACCAATCCTGCACTGTATGTTCCTGGGAATACATAGGTATTATTCGGTGAAGCAAGCGTAGATGTTTTCCCGTCACCAAACACCCAATTCCATGAAACAATGTTTCCAAGGGTCAATGACTGATCCGTGAAATCGGCAAATACAGGCGGGCATGTAAAGTCTCCATTTGCATTAGTAGATGCACCACTCAATTGGTAGGTCACAATAGCTACAGGAGTAGAAACCACAACAGGCGTCAGCAAGGTATCTTTACAGCCATTCACATCTGTTGTGATCAAAGTAATGCCATGCGACGTACTTGAAGATGCCGGATTGGACGGTTCATTGAACGAGGTAGTGAAATTAGTCGCCGTAGATTGCGGATTGTTATCCGTAAACCATTCAAACGAAAGTGGCGCAGAACCAGTAGAACCGTTATTTGCGGTGAATACTTCTTCGTCACACACCACTGCGTCAACTGTAAAGGCCGCCACCGGTTTGGTAATCGTAATCAAAGTGGTAGCCGGAGCTGAGACACAACCGAATTCATCCGTTGCAATCAAAGAGACAGAAAACGAGCCTTCGGTATTGAACGTGTGATTGACCGTTGTTGCCACATTGGTCGTATTTTGTGTTGTATTATTATCAGGGAAACCGAACGTGAAGCTTTCCAACGGAACACCATTTCCGGCCACGGAAGATCCGTTTGTAAACGTGACTAAGAACGGAGCACAACCTGCATTATCACTTGCCGTAATGAGAGCAACCGGAGTTTCCAAAGCTGTCATTGGCGTGTATGTTTGGTTATCGGCACAACCA
>Ga0302296_1001484_pt1 | contig 16816 bp, 9 predicted proteins | sample III_Fen_N3_1_FD_194546 | JGI IMG/M metagenome (GOLD analysis project Ga0302296, IMG submission 194546) | Peat permafrost microbial communities from Stordalen Mire near Abisko, Sweden - III_Fen_N3_1 | ecosystem: Environmental > Terrestrial > Soil > Wetlands > Permafrost | place: Sweden: Abisko...
CTTCATTGATCAATCGGGTAGTAGTAACGTCCACTGCTTTTTCAAAATCAATTTTATTCAGGTTCAGTTGTGGTTGCATCTGGGTATAGGTAGCAGTGATGGCGTCTTTTACCACTACTTTTGCTTTTGATACAGTAGGGTTCGAAGCAGTCAACACGATACCAATTAAAAGTGGAACGCCCATCAGACCCCAGTTTTGGATCCAAAAAATCAAGGCATAAGCAGTTCCCAGCTGTTTTTCGGGAATGATTTTAGGTACCGAAGGCCACATAGCTGATGGAACCAGGGATAAAGCGATTCCCAACACGACAGTTACTGCCATGGCCAGGATCCAGTTGTTCAAAAATGGAATTGAAAAAATGCCATGAACAAAAATCAATAATACGGCACCAATAATCATAATGGAGGCACCTTTTCCTTTTTTGTCATATATGTTGCCAAACAATGGAGTCAGGAAAAGTGTTCCTAAGGGCAACACGCTCGGTATTAAACCGGCTAAATCAGGATTTACCTGATATTTGTTGATAACAAGGTCGGTTGCAAATTTAATCCATGGGAAAACGGCGGAGTAGAACAAAACACACAAAATCGCGATTAACCAGAATCCTTTGTTTGTGACAATCATCAGTATATCTGCCATTCTAAATGGTTCTTCATCCTCTTTTTCAATGTTGGCTTCAGAAGCTTCCAGTTTTATGTCCATGCGCACATAAACCATATAGGCTATAAATCCAATACACAGTAATAACACTCCAAATAAAATAGGAATTGACACATCCCCGAAGTATTGGGCAATTGGTAGTGGAATGGCAATGGCTAATAATGTTCCCAGACGAGCAAATGAAACCTGCAGACCCATTGCCAAAGCCATCTCTTTTCCTTTAAACCATTTTACGGTAATACGTGAAACAACTATACCTGCCGTTTCTACTCCTACAGCAAAAATGGCATACCCTAATGCCGCAAACATTACCTGTGCCTTTATACCTAAAATGGGTGCCATTCCTTCCGGAAAGAAGTGTGAAATGGCAAAGAATTTCATTCCTGCCCCGATAATCATGATGGAAGTTGAAAGTATTCCTGTGAAACGTACTCCGGTCTTATCCAGTAGGATGCCGCCAAGAATAAGCATTAAAAGAAATACGTTGAACCAGCCGTAGGCACTGGTAAAAATGCCGTAATCCATGTTGTCCCATTTTAATTGACTTTCGAGCATGGGTTTTAGCGGACTCATGGCATCGGCAATAAAATAACCGCAAAACATGGTGAATGATACTATAGCCAATGCAGTCCAACGGGCAGCTGATGATTCTCGAAGTGAAAAAGAAACTTTATCAGTCATAAACTATTTGTATTTAGAGGTGTTTGTATAATAAAATGGAAACATTTTTTTTTAGCCCGCAAATCTACTGAAAAAACTAATAAGTTGTTGAATTTATTTGTTGATAAATTGATCACAATGTCGATTCAATAAGTCTTATATCCGTTAAATTTTAGTTAACAAGTCCGAATCTTGTGCTTTAAGGCTGTATTGTACTGCCAAAATTTCCGATATTTATCACTTTTCCTTTTCGGTATTGTTTTTGATTAGACTTTGGCATAAGTTATGATGGTATGTTGTCAAAATCAACCGGAAATTTAAATTACCCTTTTATAAAATATTAATTAATCTGTTAGAGAATAAAACATTCATTAATCCATCATATTTACCCTTTATTTACTATTTTTGTAAACTTATAATTAAGGAGAACCAATATATGACAGTCAACTATTCGGAACAATTGCACAATGTGCTACTTTATAGCTCGCAAGAAGCAGAGCGTTTAGGGAACAATTACGTCGGACCTGAACACCTGTTATTGGGCATTTTACGTAATGGGAACGGGAAAGCCATCGATATCCTAAATATATCGCATGTGAATTTGTTGAAGATTAAACAAATTATAGAAAGCCAGATTCGTACGGACCTTGATCCGAGTGGTTCTGAAATTCCAAACTTAAAAAGCACGGAACGAATAAAAAAGATCATGGAACTTGAAACCCGTTCATTATCTGCAGAGACAGCCGATACCGAACATTTACTGTTGGCTATTTTAAAAGAAAAAAATAATCTGGCAGGCGACGTGTTGCTTGCTGAACATTTAACGTACGATCAGGCCAAGGCTTTTATTGAAGAGCCAAAAGATATAAACATGGGTTCTAATTTTCAGGACGATGAAGATGAAGACGAAGATCCACGAAATAAGAAGAGATCGAATCCGGGTGCGGCTGGAGCAAAACAAAGTGATACCCCTGCCCTGGATAATTTTGGAACGGACATTACAAAAGCTGCCCTTGAAAACCGTCTTGATCCGATAGTAGGGAGGAATCGCGAAATAGAACGACTGGCACAAATCCTGAGTCGTCGTAAGAAAAATAATCCGGTGTTGATAGGTGATCCGGGTGTTGGTAAGTCTGCTATTGTGGAAGGATTGGCACTAAGGATAATCCAACGTCGTGTATCACGTGTACTGTTTGATAAACGTGTCGTTTCATTGGATATGGCTTCTATTGTGGCCGGAACGAAATATCGAGGTCAGTTTGAAGAACGGATAAAGGCTATCTTGAATGAATTATCCAAGAATCCTGATGTCATTCTGTTTATTGATGAAATTCACACTATCGTTGGTGCTGGTGGTGCTCCGGGTTCACTGGATGCTGCTAATATGTTGAAGCCGGCATTAGCTCGTGGCGAAATTCAGTGCGTTGGTGCAACGACGCTGGATGAATACCGTCAAAGTATTGAAAAGGATGGCGCACTGGAACGTCGTTTCCAGAAAGTAATGGTTGATCCGACTACGGCAGAAGAAACCCAGTTGATACTCGAAAATATCCAGGACAAGTATGAATATCACCACAACGTGCGTTATACTCCTGCAGCTATTAAAGCTTGTGTAAGACTGACCGACCGGTATATCACCGATCGTTGTTTTCCTGACAAAGCCATTGATGCATTGGATGAGGCCGGTTCACGTGTTCACATAGGTACCGTTTCAGTTCCTGCAGAAATAGAAGAACTGGAAAAGAAGATTGAAGATTTAAAGAAGGATAAACTAAAAGTTCTTTCAGAACAGAAATATGAATTGGCAGGTCCTATCCGCGATCAGGAAAAACAACTGCAATATCAGTTGGAAGATGCTGTAAAACGTTGGGAAGATGAAGCTCAGCTTCATCCTGAAACTGTTGACGAAGAACAGGTAGCTGAAGTGGTAGCCATGATGTCAGGTATTCCGGTTCAACGGATTGCTCAGGCAGAAGGACTCAAACTCCGTCAAATGAAAGACTGGTTGCAGAATAAGATTATTGGGCAGGATGAAGCTGTCAATAAAATTGTAAAAGCCATTCAACGAAACCGAATTGGGTTGAAAGATCCAAGTAAACCAATCGGTTCGTTTATATTCCTTGGACCTACCGGTGTCGGTAAAACCCACCTTGCAAAAATGCTTGCCGAATTTATGTTCGATAGCAGTGATGCCTTGATCAGGGTTGATATGAGTGAGTACATGGAGAAATTCAGTGTATCGCGCTTAATCGGAGCACCTCCGGGATATGTTGGGTACGAAGAAGGCGGACAGTTGACTGAAAAGGTTCGTCGTAAACCATATTCTATTATTCTGTTGGATGAAATAGAAAAAGCACATCCTGATGTTTTTAATCTGTTGCTACAGGTTATGGACGAAGGTCGTTTAACCGACAGTCTGGGTCGTAGAATAGACTTTAAGAATACAATTATCATTATGACATCCAACATTGGTACTCGTCAGTTGAAGGACTTTGGTAAAGGTGTCGGTTTTAGTACTCCGACAAACGCTGAAACAGATTCTGAATTCACGCGAGGGGTAATTCAAAAAGCATTGAACCGTACGTTTGCACCTGAGTTCTTGAATCGTGTGGATGATGTTATTATGTTTGACCAGTTAAGCAGGCCTTCCATCTCCTTGATTATCGATCTGGAATTGAAAGGACTCTTTGGACGTGTTACGGCTATGGGATATAAGCTTGAACTTACTCAGGAAGCTAAGGACTTTATTGCTGAAAAGGGATATGATGTTCAATTTGGTGCCCGTCCGTTGAAACGTGCCATTCAAAAGTATCTGGAAGATGGACTGGCTGATGTGGTTTTAGGTGGTGAGTTAATTGAGGGTGATACTATTCTGATGGACCTCGAACCTGATACTAAAACAATCGTCGCTAAAATAGTAAAACCAACAGTTGAACTGAAAAGTTGATTCATAACTAAATGCTAATAAAATCCCCGCTGCAAATCATGTAGCGGGGATTTCTTTTTCTGTATAACAAGAAGAAATAAACCTGTTATTATATCAGAGCCTGCGTGTAACTCCGAAAGTAGGAGTACTTTCATGTTTAAACCTATTTATAGCCGTAACAACAAACGTGAATTTACCTCTGAACTTTTGATTCAGTTCACGTAAATCAACGCAATTTTCAGTGGTACGGACAAGTATGTTGGCAGGATCGTTCAAATCACCTACTTTTTTACCTTTGAAGGCATAGACGATGTAATAGGCAATTTGACAACCACCTTCTTCATTCACTTCATCCCAGATCAGAAAGGAGTCTTTGCCATCTTTTAAAATACGTATATTTTGAGGTTGTGCTGATGCTTCCCCCTGAATATTCCGGTTAATAGGACAGATGGCCATATATTTGTAAAAGTTGTTTTGAAGGCTGTCATTTAAACCTTGTTTGTTTTTTACAAACATCTTGGCACTGAAAAATACTGCTCCATCAATTTGAGGAAATTTCCTGTTCATATTTAATTGACGAACTAATTCGTTACCCTTACGCCATGCCTGATTTGCATCTGAAGAACCTAACTGGGAATTATAAAGTCCGGTATAAAGGTTTTTGCCAAAGGAATTTTCACTCCACCATTTAGCCAATACTTCATAATCGGCCACTTTCTTACCTATTTCCCAGTAAAGCTGGGGGGCTACATAATCAATAGTTCCTTCCTTTAGCCACTTCAGGATATCAGCATATAAATCATCGTAATTCTGCACTCCGGCACGAGTTGCAGAGCCTTTAGGATCCACATTATCATTTCTCCAGACTCCGAAAGGTGATACTCCAAATTCAACCCAGGGTTTCAATGATTTAATAGTCTGCTGCAATTCAGAAATAACCATATTCACATTGTTACGCCTCCAGTCATTCTTTTGATTAGGGGCATAACCACGTGGGTTTTTCCTGAAAGTTGCTTCATCAGGAAATTCTTCATTTGCAACCCTGTATGGGTAAAAATAATCATCAAAATGAATAGCGTCAATATCATACCGTTCAACCACATCTTCTACCACACGGTTTAGAAATGCCCTTGTTTCATCCAATCCCGGATCAAAATAGGTCTTACCACCGTACTTGACATAGATATCTTTGTTTTTAAAATACAAATTGTCCTTGCTTAATAAGTCTGTTCTGTCAGAATTTGTCACACGATATGGATTTAACCAAACATGTACTTCCATGCAACGTTTATGTGCTTCATCAATAATGAATTGAAGCGGATCGTAATATGGATTCGGTCTTACCCCTTGTTTGCCGGTAAGCCAGTTTGACCAGGGTTCAAGGGCAGAAGGATAGAAAGCATCTGCTGTTGGCCTGATCTGTAATACTATGGCATTGATGTTGTTTTTAGCTAATTGATCCAGCATTTGTCTCATCTCATCACGCTGTGCTTTTGATGACAGGTTCCGTTGACTGGGCCAGTCAATATTGGCAACTGTTGCAATCCATACAGCACGCATTTCTCGTTTTAAATGTTGGGCAGATATACAGGTAGAAAAAATTAAAATGGTAATCAGTAAAGATATTATTTTTTTCATAAATGCAAATTAAATGAATTTATCATATTGTGTTGATTTAATTTCAGATGTTCTTAGTTGATCAGTAGATTTTTATCTACCAACAAATCTTCAAGTCTTTCAAACTCTTTAAACTTTCCTTGTAGTACATTTATCCACCAGATAAACAATCGACATAAACGGAATGCCGCTATGCGTGTTTAACCCTATTTCGCAGGTACGACTGTTGCAATACCCTGTTTTGGCATGTGCTTTTTCTACTTGCGAACGAAGTTTACGTAATCCGTATTCGTTAAGTTCAGGTAAGGTGAAGCCTTTATCACCAGCAAAGCCACAACAACCCACTTCTTCGGGAACCAGTACATTTTTACTGCATAGTTTGGCTATTTTCACCAGGGTTGGCTTTAATCCCATATGGATGGTGGAACAGGTAGCATGTACCGTAATAGATTCATCGGTTTGCTTAAAATCCAGTTTGTCCAGTAAAAACTGATCAATAAATTCTACTGGCTCATACAGGTTCAGTGTGCTCATACTATGCCGCATGCGTTTCAGGCAAGGGCTTTGGTCGCACAATACAGGATATTGGCCATTTTCGGAAGCCAGATAGAGTTCTTTTTCAAGCTCCGATGATTTCTTGTCGGCTATTTCAGGCATACCCTTACTTTCCCAGATTGTTCCACAACAAAGATTGTCCATGTTTTTTGGAAATATTACTTCATATCCGGCTTTATTCAAGAATTCTATGGTCTTTTGAACGAGAGGAGTCTGATCAGGATCATTTGGACTGGCACCCATCATTTGATTCAGGCAACTTGGAAAATAGACTACTTTCAGTGGATTATCGGTTACAGCTTGTTTCCTGATTCTTTTTGCCCGTTTAGGTAATGCCGGTGTCCATAGTGGAATGTTATTTCCACTCACATAGCGTAGCCCTTTTGTTAACCCACCCATGGCGGTATTGCCAATAATAGATCTGGTGGTATTGGCAGCCCATAAGGTTGTTTTCAACCCTTTCTCCAATAAGCTGAAATGATTTGCCGACCACTCTCCGAGTTGTTGGGCTCTTTTGTTATTCCGGATATTTTCTTCACGAATAACATGAATATAATCACCTACATTAATCTCAACAGGGCACGAAGTAGAGCATAGTCCATCGCCTGCACAACTTTGATCGCCGGCATAGTTGAAACTTTGTATCAATGATTCCAGTCGCGCCGGATCTTCACCGGTATTTTTTAAACGGGCAATCTCCCTTTGAATTACAATGCGTTGACGGGATGAAAGCGTAAAGCCACAACTGACACAGTTTACTTCGCAGAAACCACATTCAATGCACTTGTCAATTAAAGGATGTGTAATAGGAAGCGGCTTAAAGTTTTTAATATGACATTTAGGGTCATCGTTGAAAATTACGCCTGGATTAAGTAATCCTTTAGGGTCAAAGAGGTTTTTTACTTCGCGCATCAAGTTGAATGCTTCCTGACCCCATTCCCTGCGAACAAAAGGAGCCATATTTCGGCCTGTTCCGTGTTCTGCTTTTAACGATCCATGATATTTGTCAACAACCAAGTCAATCACATCATTCATCATATTTTCGTATTGCGCCACTGCTTCTTGAGTGTCGAAACGTTGATTGATAATAAAGTGAAAATTTCCTTCCAGCGCATGGCCGTATATGACTGCATCATCATACCCGTGACGAGCCAGTATTTTCTGCAAATCTTCAGTTGCATTTGGTAAATCATCAATATGAAAGGCAACGTCTTCAATCAGGCAGGTTGTTCCAACGGGGCGCATACTTCCCACTGAAGGAAAGATGCCGGAGCGCATTTCCCAATAGGCATTATATTCCGATTCTATGTCCGTGAATCGGGTAGGGTATAAGGTGTCGAAACCTGATAGTATCGAAGTAATTTGTTGAATGTTCTCCTGCAAAGTTATGCTGTTGTCTGCTTCTGTCTTGATTAGCAACGCTGAACCTGTCTCCGGTAAGGTTTTAAGCTCTTTTAATGCATTGGGTTTATCTTCAATTGAATGTATCGCCTTTCGGTCAAAAAATTCAACAGCAGTAACCGGACTGTCTTTTAGTTCAATAACAGCTTTACAGGCAGTGCGGGTATCAGCAAAGTATAGCATAGCACTTGCTTTGTACTGGTAATCTGTAACTGTTTTCATAGTAGCCTCTGCCAGAAATGCCAGTGTCCCTTCAGAACCAACAATCAGATTGGCTATTATATGAAATGGATCGTGAAAATCAACAAAAGGATTAATGGATAAACCGGTTACATTCTTTATGCTGTATTTCAGGCGGATCAAATCACTTAGTTTGTCGTTTTTCTGAACCTGATCACGTAAATCACATATCCTGCGAATAAATGCCGGGTGACTTTGCCTGAATTCTTCTTTGCTTTCGTTATTCGAAGTGTCAAGCAAGGTGCCGTCAGCCAGGATTATTCGCACAGAGAGCAACATCTTATAGCTGTTTTGACGGGTTCCACAGCTCATGCCGGATGCATTGTTCTGTATAATTCCGCCTACCATAGCCGATTTTAAAGATGCCGGATCCGGTGGAAACTTTTTTCCGAGTGGGTTCAGTATTTCATTTACCCTTTGGCCTATAATCCCCGGTTGTAAACGAATGGAGTTATTATCGGGTGCAACTTCATACTTTTCCCAATTTTTCCCGGCAATAACCAGAATGGAATTACTGATTGCCTGGCCTGATAAACTTGTTCCGGCTCCCCTGAACGTTACGGGAAGCTTATATTTATCAGCCGCTTTTAGGATCTCAATAATCTCTTTTTCGTTGGCTGATTGAATAACTACCTGTGGAATCAGGCGATAAAACCCGGCGTCTGTTCCCCATGCGAGTAGTCGCATATCGTCCGTATAGATACGGTCGGTAGGAACGTATTTTTGTATTTCTCTTAAGAAAGACTTCATTGTTATCTATGAATTAGACGAATTAAATACGAATTATATTTTTTTGTGTTGCAATATCCTCGATACCTTGATACTCTAACGGTATAAATAATATTTTTTTGATATCTTCAGATAGTCTTTTGCATCTTTGTTCCAATAATCGATGATATCGGCCACTGAATTATTCTTAGCGAATATCAATCTTATTTGATCGCTTCCGCTTACTTTGTCAAACATGTTGAATCTGTCTTTATTGGCATTGTTGAATACCGCTTTGTCCGGATATAATTTAGCCAATTCCTGCATCAAGTAAAACTGAACTTCCCCAAGTCTAGCTTTACGGTAATCCATAATATGAATCTGTACACCCTGACAATTTTCGTCTTTAAATACAGAATAAAAAGGTTTAAAATAGATAGGCCTGAATTCTAGTCCGGTCAGTTTAAGCTGATTCATGGCTGCTGCAAATTTTTCGGCATTTATCCACGGTGCCCCTACCATTTGAAATGGCAAGGTATACCCTACTCCAATTGACAAATAACCCAGTTCACCCAAAATACCTGTTACCGGATAGAAGTATGACGAATTCTTATTTGGAATATGCGGAGAAGCAATCACCCATTCCAATCCTGTTTGTTCCCAGGCCATGCTTCTATGCCATCCTTTCATTTTTATAACGGTCAGTTTGCATTTCTTTTTCAGCATGTTTTCCTCATTCAGCATGCGCGCAAGTTCTCCACAAGTTTGACCGTAAATATACGGAATTTTAAATTGACTTACAAACGAAATAAAAGGTTCTTCAGTCAGATTTCCTTCAATTTTTTCTCCACCAAGTGGATTAGGCCGATCGAGTACCACAAATTCTATGTTATTCTCTGCTGCAACTTCCATAGCCAGCCCCATGGTGCTGATAAATGTAAACGACCGGCAGCCAATATCCTGAATGTCATATACCAGTACATCAATTCCTTTCAACATTTCAGGATTTGCTTTACGTGTTTTGCCATATAGAGAATAAACAGGAAGCCCTGTTTTTGCATCTGTAATGTTCTCTACTTTATCGCCGGCATGGGCATCTCCCCGTACTCCATGTTCTGGCCCGAAAAGAGCAACCAATTTTACGTTTGGAGCTTCGAATAAAATATCAATAGTGGATTTTAGTTTGCTGTCTACGCCAGTAGGATTCGTAATTAAACCAACCCGTTTTCCTTCCAGAATTTTAAAATTCTGATCGCGTAATACTTCAATTCCTGCCTTAACTGGTTTTGCAAAACAAAGATTGGCAAACGTGATAATTACCAGTGAAATAATGATTTTTTTCATATGTTTTTCATAAAAATATAGATCAATGCAAACGTTTGCATTGGTAGGCAAAAGTAGCTAAATTTTCCAAATGAACCAACCGGGATGTTATTTTTTCAAGAACTTTTGTTACTTAACATTGTTTAACTAGAATATTAGGTAACTTTGTAAAATGAATAATGATAATATACAACGTATGAACAAACAATTGACAATAGCCCTTGTTGCACATGACAACAGAAAAGCCGATATGGTGGATTGGGCGGTTTTTAATGCTGACATGCTTTCAAAACATAAATTGATTTGTACCGGTACAACTGGAAAATTGATTCAACAAGCCTTTGAAGATAAAGGAGTAAAAGCTGATATTACCTGTATGAATTCAGGTCCTATGGGTGGAGATGCTGAAATTGCTGCCTTGGTAGTTCGAAAAAAAATAAATCTGGCTGTCTTTTTGATTGATGACCTCAACCCACAACCTCACGAAGCTGATATTCAAATGTTGCTGCGTCAATGTCGTGTTCATAATGTGCCTATTGCCTGTAACCGCTATAGTGCCGATTTAATGATAACCAGTTCTCTCTGGGATAAAGAGGATTATACGCCAAGCGAACCACGATATATCAAGTATAAACGATAAAGAAACTCCATAAAAAAAGCACTTAAGAATACTCTTTGGTGCTTTTTTTTGTATAACCCCGGAGTGAGTTATGCCGAACATATGAATATCTGTCTTTAAAGTATGAAGTACAAATTGCTATGATTTGCCTTAGCCTTTAAATAGAAACAGAATATCCCTTGTCTGAATTGTTTCCATCCCTACAAAAGTTTAGTGCCTCCTACATACAAATGGTAAGCCCCGGCTGAGATATTAGAATAGCTGGTGTCGGCATCAGTTAATGACGTCAAATACGTGTTGCCGGTTAATGTCCATGTACTCGACAAGTCCATGGTTACTTTTGCCGATCCGGCTATATTGGCACTGTTAATTCTGCCTGTGTATGCCGAGCTGCTTGTAAGAGTTAAGCTGAAACTGCTGCTAGCATCAATATAAATCAGGCCAGTCAAAGTTTGTCCATTTGCCGTTAAATTAGTGATACCTCCGCTTGTAGCCGTAGAAGCTCCCCAACTTCCTTTAATACACCTAATCAGGGTATCGCAACTATTCACAAGTTTTACTCCGCTTAATGAGATAATGGCTGTAGAATTCGTATTATAAAACATTCCACCTGCTGTCCCTGTATAAGTAAACGAACCGCCCTGCATCGTTAAATACCCATCTGTTCCCGAAGCATCACCCGACATGCTTTGATAAATCAAAGATCCCCATTTATTATAAGTGCATTTTACGATACAATTGTTCAACGTAATATTGTTTGCTCCTTCAATAACTAATGCTTCAGCTCCGGTTGTAGTAAAAGTTGCATTGGTACTTGTAACTGTCCCAGTTGAATAAATGGCAGCTGATCTTGATCCGTTAGCTGTATAAGTACCTCCTGTAATTGTAATGAAACCACCTCCTCTGTCTGTCGCAATGGTGCTTGAACTTTCACCGGATGTAACTGCAGTATCATTTTTCACAACAATTGTTCCGCCACCAGCGCAATAAATTGCATGTCCGCCATCACCAGTCTGGGTGAAACAATCGTTGGTCGTTGTAATACTCGCTGTTCCATACGCAAAAATGCCATTAGCACCTATTCCTGTTGAGGTAACTTTATTTCCTGAGGAGTTGATTATGGCAGTTCCACTGCTGGCATAAGCCAGTATAACAGCATTTAATCCATAAAAGCTACTGTTATCAGTAGATGATGTCGTTCCCGAAGATGAAATCTTGGACCCTGAAATATTGTAGGTTCCTCCGGTTACTTTTACAGCCGAAAGATCATCAGTGGATGAAAAATACGTTTTCCCGGTTTCGGTAACTGTACCACTGCTCTGGCTATATGTATTTCCTGTAGTTGTTGCCGATGTAACTGCGCTGTCTTTACTGCAACCGGCAAATAGAAATAATAATAAAATAACTGAAGCAATGCGCTTTACTTTTCCGACAGCGTTTTGTTTGCAGGCAAAGAATCCTGAGAAATTTGTTCTTTCCATAATTTTAGAATTTATAGATGAATATTCTATTCTTTTCTATTTCTGATAATTTATTTTTGAAGATTATGCTACAACCCGGGTTCTGTTGAATACTTTCACAAAAAGAATGTTCAATGCAAAACATAATAACTCTGGTTCTGAATTGTAATCAAGCAACAAAAATAGAAAGGAAAACAGAATGTGTGAATTAAAATAAGTCGAATGTTCTTTCAGTTCAGTAGAATGCCTGATATGTTCTATGATCTTCCGGTACCGAACAACTTAATAAGTTTTAATTATACTTGTACTTATTTACCCGTACTCTTTTTACATTCTTCCAATTTTGCTTCGTGCTTCGTTAGAATAATATTGTATTTATAAATTCAGGTGCAAGCTTATTGAATATAAATGTTCATTTTCCATACACCGGCATATATTTTTGCTGTCAAAAAAAATCCTCCCGATAAAAGAATAGGGGTAAATTCCAGGGTTTAATATTAATAACTGCTGGTAAAACCAACTGATTAGAATGATAGGAGAATAATAATCCTGAACCAATGGTCGGCGTAGCAAATAGGGTTCAATGACAATATACTGTTTTGATAGTCAACGTACATCTGAGCTATGGATTTCGGGTCATTAATGTTACCGGTGATAAATAGAAATTTAAATGACCTGTAGTTTTGATGTCAAATACTCCGATTTATTCCTGATAGTAATCATCCCATTTTACCCCGCCTGATTTCTTGTTTCCCAAAAAAGATGTCAATCTATTATTCAGGATACAGAATGAAATATCAGCCCTAAAAGAGAAAGAAAAAGTATCTGTTATAACATAAATGCCATTTCTTTTCTTCACCCTGCCTTCTCATTTTGTTCTGCCTTAATTATACCTTCGGTATTATTTATCAGATTGTGATTATATCCTAATAATATAGTCGTTACATAGATGTTACATATCTATATAGGTATGTAACATCTATGTAACGTATATATTTTATATATGTGACATGTATGTAACGTCTCATGACGAAGGTATAACGAAGGCAGAACAAAAGCATAGCGAAGACTGGAAAAAATCAGGAGGATAAAAAGGTCGTTTTAACTCTTAAGAATCATACAATAGGTTGAAAGGTAAAAGGACAAACGGACTTGTAAACATCTTGTATTCCTGGTGAATAAAATTATATTCGGTACTGTTCTGACTGATTATCTATTCTTTTGGGGTTCTTTTCAAAAAATAAAAGTTGCAAATGGTAAATTAAAGACGTTTACCTGAGGTTTGCGATTGAATTTACCCTATATATTGGTCACATGACTGATTGTGATTTTTAAGTTTTAGAGGCTGATATTTCCTTGCCACAAACTACTACAAAGAAATATACTAACAAAATGACCTGGAATTTACTATTGTAATATTGAATAATTATATGTATTTTTGAAAAATTTTAAATATTTGAATTTTGGAATGAAGTATCTTTTTATAACTTTGTTTTTCATTATTCAATATCCGGTTTTATATACGAAGATTATGACATATGTTTATTATAATCAGTTGATTGATGAAATATCGTTGATTGATCATGATACTAATTTCAGATATGTGTATTTGTCTGATAATTTAGGAAACGAAATGTTGTAACCTAAATTTCATGCGAAGTCTGATGGATGAATTCGATAATCGCTGAATGAATGGATTTATAACGAAAATAAACATGATACCTATCGTGAGTGGAGTTGGAAAGATAATGTCCGGACGATTCCCCAAAGAGTACACTGATTAAGAGTCATAATTGCTGATAAATGATTGATTAAAAGACACATAAAAGAGTGGAAGTAATTCATCACTTCGCTTAAAATTGATTTGTTATAAAACATTGAATAGACTGAAAATAAAATTTTAGTATTTACCAAAATGAGCCAAACAAAAATAACTTTACTTATGTCAACTTTAGCAGTAGCCGTATCGGCTATAGCGGGTAATCCGTTTTTTGAACCGTACAATACCCCGCATCAAACAATCCCTTTCAACGAAATAAAAACAGAACATTATTTCCCGGCTTTTGAAGAAGCAATGAAACAACATACCACAGAGGTTGAAGGTATTATAAATAATCCGCAGGTTCCAACGTTTGAAAACACCATTGTTGCACTGGAGCATTCGGGATCATTATTAACTAAAGTCAGTTCCCCCTTTTATAATTTACTGGGTTCGGAAACAACTGATGATTTGCAGGCTATAGCCGAAAAGATTTCGCCACTGGTAACCGAACATTCAAATTCTATCCGGTTGAATGAAAAGCTTTTTGCACGTATAAAGGCCGTTTATCTACAAAAAGACAAACTGAAATTAACCCCGGAGCAACAAATGCTTCTAAAAAATACGTATGAGGGTTTTACAAACAACGGTGCCAATCTTTCGGAGTCAGACAAAGCTGTTTATCGTGAATTGTCGAAAGAATTAAGCCTGCTGACCCTGCAATATGGCCAAAACGTTTTAAAAGAAACTAATAAATACAGTTTGCTGATCACCAATAAAGCATTATTGAGCGGATTACCTGCTGATCTTCTGGACATGTTGGCTTCTAATGCCAAAAAGGCAGGAAAAGAAGGGTGGTTACTCAATTTGAAGGCAACTTGCTATGTGCCTTTTATGAAATACGCTGATAACCGTGATTTACGTCGTGAACTCTATATGGCTAGTTCATCAAAATGCATATTGGGCGGTGAGTTTGATAACCGCGAAAATGTACGGAAAATTGTCAATACCCGTTTAAAAGTAGCCAATCTGCTGGGGTATAAATCCTATGCCGATTATGAACTGATTGACCGTATGGCCGAAAATAAAAAGAATGTATACGATTTGTTGGATAAATTGCTGAAAGCCTATAAGCCTGAGGCTGAAAAGGAATATGCCGAAGTGCAGGATTATGCGAATAAAAACGGAGCTTATTTTACAGTTCAACCCTGGGATTGGTCGTATTATTCCGAAAAGCTGAAAGATGAGAAATACTCCGTGAATGATGAAATGCTGAAACCGTATTTTGAACTGGAGAATGTGAAGAAAGGTGTTTTCGGCCTTGCAACGCGCTTGTACGGGATTAAATTTACAAAGAATACAAAGATCCCTGTGTACAATAAGGAAGTTGAAGCGTACGATGTAAAAGACGAAAACGGCAAGTTCCTGGCAGTATTGTATACCGATTTCCACCCTCGTGATGGAAAACGTGCCGGTGCTTGGATGAATGATTTTAAGGCCCAAAGCATGGTTGGAAAAACAGATAGCCGTCCACAGATTACCCTTGTCATGAACTTTACCCGTTCCACAGAAACAAAGCCAGCTTTACTGACCTTTGATGAACTAAAAACTTTCCTGCATGAATTTGGACATTCGCTTCATGGAATGCTCACAAAATGCACTTATGAGTCAACTTCAGGAACCAATGTATATCGTGACTTTGTAGAACTGCCTTCGCAGATAATGGAAAACTGGGCCTCTGAAAAAGAGTTTTTAGATGGTTTTGCTAAACATTATCAGACAGGTGAGAAAATACCTGCTGAATTGATTCAAAAGATTAAAGCGTCCGAGAACTTCAACAATGCATATTTCTGTTTGCGACAATTAAGCTTCGGCTACCTGGATATGGGATGGCATACTATTGAAAAGCCATTTGAAGGGGATATAATCGATCGAGAAAAAGAATTAATGGCATCCACTCAAATACTGCCCATGATTCCAAATACAAGCATGAGCCCAACCTTTAGCCATATTTTTGCGGGTGGGTATGCAGCCGGATATTATAGCTACAAATGGGCTGAAGTATTGGATGCAGATGCTTTTTCCGTATTTTCCAGAAACGGGATATTTGATAAAAAAACAGCAGACTCATTTCGTCATGCCATTCTGGAAAAAGGAGGAAGTGAACATCCTATGGTTTTATATAAACGATTTCGCGGGCAGGAACCCACTATCGATGCGATATTGAAACGAGATGGCATAAGTCAACAGTAAGAAGTTTCTTTTTTGTCCATCAGTATTGGCATGTGTTGCGAAATATAATTTATTCAAATTTACCATGAAAAAATATTTATTCTTTATGATCCTGATTTCCGGAATATTAAGCGGATGTAGTTCAACCCCCCATTATGCAACTTTTGATGACTACCCTGTATACGATGGTTCAGACCTTGAACTTACGTATACACCGCAGTACTCAAAGTTCAGGGTATGGGCGCCTACAGCCTCGGAAGTAAAGCTATTGCTTTATGATAAAGGAAGTGAAGGGGGGGCTTATCAAACACACGATATGGACCGTTCTGAAAAAGGAACCTGGACATTTAAAATAGATGAGAACCTGAAAGGTAAATTTTATACTTTCCAGATAAAAGTGAATGAAAAATGGCTGGATGAAACACCCGGAATGTGGGTGAAAGCAACCGGAGTGAATGGAAACCGTGCAGCTATTATTGATTTTTCAGATACAAATCCGGTAGGTTGGGAAAGTGATGCCCGTCCACCGCAAAAGAACTTTACGGATATTATCTTGTATGAAGTTCATATGCGGGACTTTTCTGTTTCAAAGAATTCAGGAATGAAAAATAAGGGTAAATATCTTGCATTTACCGAACATGGTACTAGAAACTCT
>Ga0302296_1001485_pt1 | contig 16815 bp, 15 predicted proteins | sample III_Fen_N3_1_FD_194546 | JGI IMG/M metagenome (GOLD analysis project Ga0302296, IMG submission 194546) | Peat permafrost microbial communities from Stordalen Mire near Abisko, Sweden - III_Fen_N3_1 | ecosystem: Environmental > Terrestrial > Soil > Wetlands > Permafrost | place: Sweden: Abisko...
CTACCGAATTTCAATCCGATCAGAATCAATATACCCTTGATAAGTCCATAGATACTGCATGCGGATGTAGTTCAACTGGGACTTCATGCTGGGTGCTTCGCACCGCTTAAAGTCCTATATATTATGCGTTCGTTTTTGTCAAGTCATAGTAATAAATGCAATAAAAATTGATTTTTATATTCAATGACATCCATTTTTTAGATATTCTTAATTTGTCCTTTTTTACTACTTATTTTCGATTTTGTGAAAAGAAGGAATAAGGAGCAAGCTCATTTTGTATTTTTTTTATCCTGTCCTTCTGATTATTTACTTCACCATATTTTTCGTAACTGGATCTACCAAATTGCCATTGTTGTATTTGATTCAGTTTGGAATTTGCTTCCTTTAAGTCCTCTAAAAGGCTATACTTTTTTGTATTATAATTATATATTTCTTCACCTGGTAGGTATTCAATGACAGAATCATTGTCATAATCAAATAAAAGCCATTTGATTAGATTTAAAATCTTTTCTTCTTCCCAATTATTGATTGATTGAATCGCAATGCGATTACGGAATAAGATAAAATTTGTATGACCAGTTTCGTAAATGAAAATTTTATTTGACAAATCAGAATATTCACAAACCGATGTAAAGACCTCTATACTATCAAGATCAAACTTAACATATCTGAATAGTTTGTGGCCATTTGTATAACCATTTTCGTTTGAATAAGGGTAATTCAGAATAATACTATCTCCAGTTACCTCAAGTTCTCTAACTTTAAGAATGGAATTCTTAACTTTACTAACCCTATTGCAAAGTTGAAAAAAAGGCACAAGACTATTTTTTAAAGAATCCTCACTTTTTGCGCGTATTTCATCAAGTATTATTCTCTTACTTGAATCCCTTCTTTCTTCTTCTTCTAAATTTTCTAACCAATTTGTCATTTTTATAATATGTTAATATTTAAATTTCCAAATTGTCCGAATACATTAAATGCACTTTTATATTTAATACTGCTAGCTGGCACTTAAAATGACGCATAACGTAGGAAGCTACACGCAGGCCGGGAGTTTCCCGATAAATTGTCCACGATAAGCCGCCTTTCAAAATCCAAATTTCCTGTCAACGAGCCACTAAAACCCGGCTTGCGGGTAGCTGAAGTTGTTGGCCGTATTTTGGTCACTTGAATTAACAATAATTATTTCTTATTTTTATCGTTTCTTTCAAAAAAATCGCTGTCTCTCAGTTCCGAGTACTCGGGATGTCAAACTGTAAAAACCTATCAACCAGATTCTCTGCCGAAGAGTCAACGAAGCTTAAAAACTTGTCCGAGAATGCGTTTCGAACTTGCAAGCTGAGTCAAGCCGAACAAGCATAATTTGTCCGAGAATGCGTTTCCAGCCCCAAAACTGTGTCCACGAAAACGTTTCCAATTGCAAACTGTGTCAAGTTGAAAATGAACGTTTTAGTCGGAATTGCCTCTCGAAAAGAGAAAACCTGTCAAACCGAACCGACCTAAAAACCAATTTTTAAAAATCTTTCAAAAAGCTCGGCTCTTTCAAACCGAAAAAATCTATCAAGTTGGCCCGAACAAAATCTATACAAACCTGTCAAAACCGAAAACCTCTCAAGCCGCCAAACTCTCAAATTGAAAGCTTTCTCAAAAACCGATTGCGTTTCAAGTGGCAAAATAATATGGACAACAACTAGTGAATATAAGCAAATATATGGTACTTTTTCCAATTTTTATTGATAATCAGCGTTTTTGTTTAACATTGATACACAGTTTAATCATGGCACAAGTCGATCTAACTGACGATGTATTTCGCAGCCCATGTTTTATCTGTTTCTAGTTTTGATTCTAATTCTGAAAAACAATTTTGCAGCAAATTCAGGGGTAATACCCTTATGTTCAGCCTCATTATAGAGCTGAAGTTCGCTGATAGTCTTAGCTTTGTGAACAATTTCATGCCGTATGACAGCAGGTTCTGTGTGCCACTCGTTGTTTTTGTTTTGCTCAATTTCTACTTGACTAAAGTTATGAAGTATCTTTCGGTAATTTTTATTGTTATACAACACATGTAAACAGCTATGTGCTTGGCTATTTAACCCGCAACGGTATTTCAGAAACTTTGATCTGATTAAATCTTACAATTGACCAATTTGTGACTGTTTATGGTACCGAAAGTTTACAGGAATTGACATTTCAATGAATGTTCTACAATAAATCCATCGCTTCTTGAAGTATTGAAAACGACTTCACAGTTCGGTTTTGCGGCCCGGATAGAATGGATTATATATTCCCAGCAAGGAATTCTTTCTCTATAATGTCTGGAAGAATTTAGATTTCAATCAACGTCTTCACTCGTTTTCTTTATGCAGTTGAAAGCGGTGTTTACCTCCTTCAACAATGTGGTCAAGATTTCATCTGCTATAAGCAGCTTCTTTTCGGTCAACCGTGAAAGATCATGATGAAAAAGGGTGTGTTTGTTCACTTCTTTGAAAAAGCCTTCTCCGCTTAGTTTTTCAAACAGGTATTCCAGTTTTTCAAGTTTGGAGTCTGCATATACACACAGTTTCCAAAGATTAAAGGCGGGTAAATAATTAGGCAGGTAGCTTAGCTTCGAGAAAATCAGCGTCCGGAATATTCTCATTACCGATTTGCTAAACAAATCGTGCATGCCTTCTGTATTGTTTTTCTCCGAATGGTTGCGTAATACAAAATACTGTGCTGAGAGTTTTATTGCCGAATGGTTTAAATATTCAAGGTCTGGGTATTCAGGCGTATTATTGTCTTCCCAATGAATGGAAGGATGGTTGGGATGGGATTGAAACCTGAGGTTCTCCGGTTTCATTATTTTACTGAAGAATGACTGCTGGTAAAACAAATTGGTTTGTACCCAAGTTCGGCTGTGGCCTATTAGAACAACTGAGTATTTTCCTTCAAATCTTGAATTCACAGATTGTTGAATCCGGTTCAGGATTTCTGTTCCAAGACCTTCTCCAATCAGCAAAAGAAAACAGGTGGTATGCTGACTGTTTTGGGTTTGATGGAACAAATAAATTTCTTCAATCGGGTGTATTTTTACTATTTGCGTGATTACCTGAGCCAGCTCAACATCACCGGTGGAGAATGCTGCTTGTCCGACTACGGGTTGTTTGGGAAAGCCGGACCTTATCAGCGACTTTAACCCGGAAAGGCGGGAGAAAACCAGCTTGTGGAGTTTGGTCTCCGTCTGGGCGATATTTTCAATTAGCTTATCGTTGAGCCGTACTTCATCTCCGTCCTCTGCAAAATCTTTAGCTTTCTCCAGTTCCGAAATCAGGTAATATTCATTCCCATTTTTCGGAACAAATATGCCCTCCATTTCAGGGATGTGCCGTATCAGTTGTTTGATTCGCTGGTGTAAGTTATCTGACTCAAAACTGCTTCCAGTATAAAGCATTTCCAGGTATCGAATGCCGTGTTCAAAAACAGAAAGGTAGGAAACAAATAACCCGGTAAGGGAACCCAGCTCATGAAATCGGTTGACCGCAATTAACAGGTTATCCCGATCATGAGAGCAGGCACTCGAATATCTTCTGAATCTCTTTTTAAAAGAAGGCCAGTCCATATTTTGACATTCTTTTGCTATTGGATTCTGATAGATAATAGCTGATTTCTGACAATACCAGGCAAAGAATGGATTCCCGGACAGAAGTTCAACTTTCATTTTCTTCTGACAGGTAATGTGAAACAAGATCGGTTTTTCGTCTTTGTTGTTGCGAATCCATTTTCGTGATCCGATGATTTCAACATCCAGTGATTCTTCAGTAATAATTACGATATGGGCAGGCTCTTTTGAATTTGCCAAATGATAAAAGATATAGGAAAGCGGGAATTCGTTGGTTAACTGTCTGAGCTTTCCGGTTAACTGGTCATCTCCCGGAATCGAAAAATCAGAGTTTATTGTTGTTTTCATGTGATGTGTTTTTAGGTACAACACAAATTTCCAACCTCCAGATAATGTATTCAATTCTGCTGGAGTGTAAAATATCACCTCTGGACATGTAATTTACGGTGTTATGAAACTCCAGTTTTGTCAGATTCCTTCCGGGACAACCAATCTGGAGACTATATCACATTTCTTATTGTAAGTATTTTACCATATGTCTTTTGTTAACTTTGGTCTTTTACTTTTTTAAACAAATTTGTTTTATCTTTGAATGGACTGAAAAATAACTCGGAATTATGGAAACTAAAGTACATGAAGGTCGCAACGTGAAAAGGTTTCGCGAAATGTTGGGAATCAAACAGGATGCCCTAGCCTATGAACTCGGTGAAGGTTGGAACCAACAGAAAATTTCTTTGCTGGAACAGAAAGAAACCATCGAACTGCCACTTTTGAAACAGATTTCCAATGCCATGAAAGTTCCTGTGGAAGCTTTCCAAAATTTTGACGAAGAGCAAGCTGTTAATATTATCTCGAACACTTTCGATAATTGCAATCAACCTGCTTCATTTTTCTACAATTCTACCATAAATCCTATTGAGCAGATAATAAAACTTCACGAAGAAAAAATCGCCCTCTATGAGCGCATGTTGAAAGAAAAAGACCAGATGATGGAGCGGCTTGAGATACTAATTAAAGAAAAATAGGATTCCTTTTTTCAACTTTCTTAATGTTTTCAATTAGTATAACTCGTTGTGCGATTGAAAATAATTAATAAAATATTGTCAAAAAAGTTGTGCATTATATTGATATTCAATATATTAGTAGAAAACAAACGCCAATTCATTATTCTACTTATGCACAACCTGAAGGCAAATTTCGATAAGTTTATCGGTTTAACCAAATCGTTCTTTTCTGATCGGATTAATGAGTTTGACAACTTCCAAAGCTACCCAAGAAATCCCAAAATGTCAGATTGTCAAATAATTGCATTAGCGCTGACTGCAGAATCTATTGGCATTGACTCTGAGAGTTACTTCTTTGGTAAACTTAAATCAGATTACACCAGCGATTTTCCAAACCTCATTGACCGTTCCAATTTTAATCGCAGACATAAGCGACTTTATCCATGGATTTCTGCCCTTAATCAAGGCTTATCAAACATTCTGAACCAAGGAGAAGATACTTACATCGTTGATTCTATTCCCGTTCCAGTTTGCCAAATAGCCCGGGAGAAACGAAGCAAAATCTGCCGGGAGAACTTTGAAACAGCACCAGATAAAGGTTATTCTGCTGTTAGTAAGTCATATTATTACGGCTACAAATTACATCTGGTAACTTCTGTTCGTGGTGTGTTTTCAAGCATGGACATGAGTAAAGCAAGCGTTCACGATGTTTATTATTTGACTGACATTAAACACTCTAAATTAAGCAATTGCAGGCTCATTGGAGACAAAGGGTATCTGTCAAAAGAACATCAATTGGACTTGTTTTCATCGTGCAATATTCGATTAGAAACACCCAAAAGAAGCAATCAAAAAGCCAAAGAACCTTTTGCATACATTTTTAAAAAGTCAAGAAAACGAATCGAAACTCTATTCTCTCAACTATGCGATCAATTTATGCTCAAGCGTAATTATGCAAAATCAAACCTGGGCATTTCGGTTCGCATTTTATCAAAAATTACAGCAGTGACAGTGCTTCAATATTTTAACTTTTTAAACAACAAACCCTTGAATAAACTTAAGTATGCTCTCGCATCTTAATCGCACAACGGGTTAGTATATTCATGTTTTGAGTCTTTCTTCATGCAAACAATATACTGCTACAACTATAATAATTCCGTTAATTCATCTATTGCATACAGAGGAAGGTTTGTCAACCAATCCTCTTTTCTGAAGTCTGACATGGAAGTTCTGACTGCCGTTTGGGGCGAATATTTTTTACAAAATGCTTTCAGGCTTTTTGCTTGCAGATTCTCTTCCGCTTTTACTTCGATAGGAATTACTTCGCCCGAATACTGTATCAAGAAATCGATTTCAGCGGTTGACCGCTCTGCCGACCAATAATAAATCACAAAATCGCGTATCGAGGCTAATTGTTGTAAAACGTATTGTTCGGTCAAAGCTCCTTTAAATTCTTCAAATATCATATTTCCTTCAAGCAAAGTCCGAACGTCAATATCTCCCATGGCTCCCATTAAGCCTACATCGGCAATAAATAACTTAAAAGCATTATAGTCCTCATAGGCTTTCAATGGAATTCCGGGTTTTGATACCCGACAAACTTTATGAACCAAACCGCAATCAATAAGCCAGGACAATGCCAGCTCATAGTCTTTTGCACGTGAACCAGGCTTAACTGCTCCATAGATAAACTTTTTATTCTCTTTCGCCAGTTGTGATGGAATAGAGTTCCAAAGCATCCTGATGCGGGGAACGATATCACTTGGAGCGTGTTTTGAAAAATCATGTTCGTAAGCTGTAAGTATTCGTTTCTGAATGACACGAACCTCCTTAAAATCGTTTTGTGTCCGATATGAAAGTACAACTTCCGGCATACCCCCGATGTAGTAATATTGCCGTAAGAGTTGGATGTATTTCTCTTTGAAGCTTTTAATGAGTGTCCAATCTTTGCTTTTTAAAAGATTAAGCAAGGGTTGTTGATCCAGTGCCAACAGAAATTCGGTATAATTGAGCGGATAAAGATCAAGAAATTCAACTTTTCCGACAGGGAAAGAGGTGTGTTTGTGCATGGCCACCCCAAGCAGGGAGCCTGCTGCAATAATATGATATTGCGGAGCATTCTCGCAAAAGTATTTCAAAGAAGTTATCGCCCCTTCAGCTTCCTGTATTTCATCAAAAATAATAAGTGTATTTTCCGGATTAACCTGGATCCCGGTTTCAATTTGTAATGCGGTTATAATTCTGTTAATATCGAAATTATCGACAAACAATGTTTTCAGGAGCTTCGAACTCTCGAAATTTACATAGGCCTTCTGGCTATATTCATTTTGGCCAAACTCTTTCATCAGCCAGGTCTTGCCAACCTGACGGGCTCCACGTATAATCAGGGGTTTTCGTCCGGGCTTATTTTTCCAGGTTACCAGTTCCTTCATTGCAATTCTTTCCATAGCAAATTGGCGTTAATACATTTATTCGAACGTCTTTTCTATACAAATATACATTTTATCAAACGACTTTTTGTCGTTCACAACAAATATTCTAATGACTTTTGTCTGTATCAACGATATTCTCATTTCCAAGTTACTAATAAAAAACCCTTTAGTGATCACAATTTAAGTAAGTTCCACGTCCCCACCTGCGGCCAATGTCTTCCGCTTCACGCCATTTCACTTCAGGGCTGCACTTCGTTCCGCCACCTTACGTTTCATTCTGTTCATTGTCTGCCATTAGCCTCGGTTACCCACGACAAGAGTGGCCCCTTTCCTCCATTCTGCGATTTCCACCCCGATTCCATTTTGCTTGCCCCGGCTTTCCCAAACCTGCAATCCCCAGCGCGAAACCGAAAACAAGCTCCATTTCATCCCACCCAATCGCATCGTTACGGTACTGGAACCAAACTTGTCTTTTGCCTGCACACCTATAGTTTTTTATAAGTTGCCATTTGGTCAAAATCCAAAAAGCAAGGCAAATTTAGCCGGTCCGTTTCCCTGAAAATGCAAGACCAGGGCAAGTGTTCCGCTTTCTGTTCTCTCTTTGGAATTTTAATCAGACTGTTATAGGGTTGGCGGAACAGTCTGGCATTTTCAACCGTCCCGGCTTTTTGATTTGCCTTCTTTTTATTTTTTTGACTGTTTTTTCTTTTTCTTCGGAAATCTGATGTCCAATTGCCTCAAATAATTCAATTTGGATTAATTTGGTTTATTTTCATGCTTTTGTAATTCAGAACGTTAGCTTATTTTTAAAGAGCAACTAGTGAAAAGGTGTGGATAGCAAGTTTATGTTTTGGTCATACCAAAACTGTCGTTTCATCCCGCTGGTCTATTAGGAAAATGTTCAGAATAGCAGAAAATGAAAACTCAAAACAAAACAGGTCGGCCGGCAAAGCCAATCGGCCAGAAAAAGATTTACAGGGTAAATGTCAAGATGGATACCTTAGAGTTTTATACCCTTAAAGCCAAATCGCAGGAAGCTGGATTATCTGTCAGCGAATGTATCCGACAATCTGTCTTTCACAGCGTCATCCGCCAGCGGTTTACTCCCGAATTTCGCGGTCTGGTTCGTAAACTTTGCGGAATGGCCAACAACCTGAACCAGGTTGCCCATAAAGCCAATGCCCAGGGTTACCTGAATGCACGGAGTGAATACCTTCAACTTGCCGACCGGATCGATAACCTGATCAATCATATCCGCAATGATGGCTAAGATTGTCAAAGGGCAGGGCTTCAAAGGAGTGGTCAACTACATTCTGGACAAGGCCAAAGAAGCCGAAATTCTGGACACTAACGATGTCAGGCTAAAAAGCACGGATACCATTATCCAAAGCTTCATTTTCCAATCAGAGCTAAACCCGGGATTAACCAAACCGGTCGGGCATATATCTCTTGATTTTTCGGCACAGGACAAGGAAAAGCTCACCAATGGATTCATGGTACAAATAGCAAAGGATTACATGGGACGGATGGGAATCCTGGATACCCAATACCTGATTGCCCGTCATTACGACAAGGAACACCCGCATATCCACCTTGTGTTTAACCGGGTTGATAACAATGGTAAAACCATTTCTGACCGGAATGACCGTTTCCGAAGTGAAAAAATTTGCAAAGAGTTGACACGGGAATACGGATTATACTTTGCTTCCGGAAAAGAAAAGGTCAAAGAAAACCGTTTACGGGAGCCGGATAAAACGAAATACGAGATTTACAATTCATTGAAGACAACGGTTCCAAATTGCCAAAACTGGCATCAGCTAATTAGTGAATTAAAGGACCATAAGATTGGGGTGACTTTCAAATTTAAAGGGAAAACGGATGAGATTCAGGGCGTGATATTCGATAAGAACGGGTATTCCATTACCGGGTCAAAAGTGGACCGGCAGTTTAGTTATTCCAAGATAGATCACCAGCTAAGAGTGAATGCGTTACAGTTGCATAGCAGCGAATCACATCACAGGCATACTCTGCCGGTAAGCATTCCTTCAGGAAGTTTAGTCAACGATTTTTTATACCAGTTGAGAAAATCATCCTATGAAGAAAACAGAAAGAAGAACGAAAATATTCCTCATATCAATAGGAGAAAGGGTCTGCGAAGGTAATTTTTAACAATTAGCTGATAAATAAAACAAAACAGGTAAGCAATGGGAAATAACAATTCGATGGTCGGTGTAATGTTTGAGGAGATCAAAAGCCTGCTCAGATCCATTGAGATAAAACTGGATGAAAAGGCTGTCGTGAAAGAAATAACTCCGGTTTCGGAAACCATAACCGAACCCAAACCAGAGTCCAAATCCGAGATGATCAAGCCGGAGCAGTTAATCCGGGTGATCGCATCTCATTTGCAGAATACAGAACAAAAAACAGGACAGGTTTCGGAATCAGTCCGGGAGTCTGAAAAGCGTGTTTTGTCTCAGATGGAAGAGCTCAAACGAATAACCATTAGTCAGAAGCCGGATTCAAAGGTTCATCATCACCATATCGTTGATCTGAAATCCTCAAAAGTGGTCGTATCAATAGTTTCACTTTCTGTTTTGCTCCTGGCTTCCTTGTTTGGTAACATCCGCCTACTGGATGCAAAATCACGGATGTTGGACAATGACCTCAAGTACCGGTATATCCAGTCGACTAATGGCATCAACCGGGAAGGCCTAAACAAACTTGAGGATATTTTTTATTATAACCGGGATAAGAAAAGAATCAAAGAAATACAAAAAGATGTTTTATCCAATGAGCAAAAAGCAATTGATCGTTTAAGGGAAATTGATCGTAAATAAAGTCAGTTGAATGAACAAAAATAGTTTTAATTCACTTCTATGAATTTTGATAAAGTTTGATTAACTTTGGTCAAAATCGTTCTTTTCATAGTTCATTTACAAGAAAATAAATGTTTGAAATTTAAGTGCCCTAATAGGTGCCCAAGATTGAAACAGAATCATATATATAATTGACAACCAGTATTTAAGAGATTATATCCTTCGTCCGGCTACCCCGACAAAATGGGGTTTAATGCCGTAATAAAAAGCCACAAATCATTGATTTTGTGGCTTTTTAATTCGATCACTACTGAAGAAATGAATTTTTCAATTGCCTGTATTAGTTTGTTTTAATGATTTTAGCAGCCCAGTCAATAACAGATGGATTCTGTTTGTCAGGGAAAAATGGAATTATAAGTTTTCCATCTTTATCTGCCTGAATGATGACAGCATTTTTCCATTCACCATTAATTGGACTGTACCACTCTAACGAATATTTTACATTCGGAACAAATCCAGATAATTCAGGCACAACAGATTGATTTTCAAAATAGAGTAATGCTAAATCTTTTTCAGGGGTACGCATCATATATGCCCAGCCGTCCAGTCCCATTCCCGGGCTACCAGGAGCCTTCTGAGGATTAATATCCATATAGGCAGGTTGCAAATTCTGGTACTTATTTCCTTCTGAAAGTATAAACGCATTCAGATATTGCATGTAATTTGCCGATTCATATTTTAAGGCATCCCAAATATGTGGTCTCATACCTGCTGGTTCTCCAGTAGAAGTAATGTCGTAAGCGGCTGTTCCGTGAACATGGCCCGACAAACCTCCAGAAAGAACTGACCCGTACATTTGTGCCCGCGAAAAATAGTTGTCGCGCTTTGAATTTGCCGGAGGGCGTTCACCGTTTGGTTTATTTATCTCGTGGTCCCAACCTGTATAATATGGTTCAAAATTTATCGCAGGATAAGGCGGCTTAAGATTAAAAAGTGTATCCAATGCTCCTGAAACCCGATGGTCCCGAGGTTTATTTCCTACGCTGTGCATGGTTAACCAAGGGCAATCTTTGTAATGGCCAAATTGTGTATAGGTTGAATTATTAATGAGTGTTGTATGGATCTGTCCAAAGGGTAATGGGCCATATTTGTTTAAATGATAAGTCAATGCCTCATTAAATTCATCAGCCGTAAGGCTATATTCTTTAGGAATCCAATCCAAATGAATTCCACTAAAAACAAAATTATAAGCACCGTACCTCGAAATCAGGTATTGTACAAATCGGGAATACGATTCATTAAAATCGAAATAGGCTTTCCAAGTCGGACACATGTCTCTTCTTACAGTTTCAAGTAATGGGACAAATCCCTGATCGGATAAATACTGCATCTTTTTATCCAGACTCTGAAAATATTCCGGGATGATCCGGTCGAAATCGGCCACTCCTTTATGCTCCTCCGACATTTTAAAGGGCTTATTTCCTGATTCATCACGCATATCTTTTGCTGTCACCTGATTTTTACTAACCGGGTAATCAAATTTCTCCCACGCATTCCGGACAAATATCCCGTTTTCATCAGCATACGTATTTGCATTTCCATCTGCTTCCCAATTGGGAAAACATGAAATCATACTTACAGAGTTAAATCCCTGATTTTTTCGATAAGTAACCGCATCCTCAAACCCAATCCCGGGACCGGGAACATAATTTTTCGAGGTTGGTTCATTACGGAATGGCAACCGCCATGTTGATCCTGCTAACCAAGTATCTCCCACCATAAAAAACGGAGTACCATCCGAATATTGCAACGCATGACCGTTAGGTGTGGCACGAACAAAGCCACGTCGGTTAGGATTTTGCTGCTGTTCTTCTTTTGTCCAGGCAATAGCAACAAAATCTCCATTTTGATTATTCAGTCCCTGATCGTCCAAATGATTTGAACCGCTTGTCCATTGCCATTTTCCAGGAGCGGTTGCAACAATACGTACACTAAAAATATTATCACCATTCCAAAAACCATATACTCGTTTTGAGAAACCAGGGCCTTTTAATTCGACCCAACAAGTAACATCCTTATAATAATTGTTATATTTTTTCTCTGCTTTCAGTGTAATTTCCTGCATTTCCCAAATGTGGACACCTGGAAGCATATTGGCGCTTACCGTATTGGAAAAGAAAGTGACCAGAAGGAGATAAACGATGAAGCTAAAAAAATGGTTTTGATATTTAATCATATTCATATCGATTAAGTTTAGTTAGATATATTGTCAATAGCCTAATAAGAATTGAAAACCTTAAATCATTCGGTGATGATTTCTTTGAAAACAGTCAACCTGAGTACATAAATTACAATTATATTCTCTGAAAGAAACATCAGCGCCAATACCAATAATTCCGCTAACAGATTTGATCGGATACATCAGGGCAGAATCCGTAAGTCTGATTCCACAACAATTTGGCGGAAAAAGTGAAAAGAGTTTGTGTTGGTCAGCGACACTCCATTTACAATAGCCCGGACTGTAACGATTTGTGATCTGTAATCCTCCGAAAAGTGCAATTTTTTCAATTTCCACCTGCATCTTATCCGTGGCAGACTCCACGATCATTGAACCCAACAGATCAAACACATAGCCTAAAACCGGATCATCACCCACTAATAACTCCTGAGAACGACGACTGATTCTTTCACCTGCCGTACAAATGAAAAAAGCTACCGATGCGGCATTCCTTAACTCTTTGGCAACAGTCTTTCCAATACCAAATTCAAGTCCTTCAACCAGAATCAGACTATTATTTGCAGAAAACTCACTATTCTCTGAAAAGCGGAAAGCTCCTCGAATGTCGCATAGAAATTCTGCTTCTTGAATGGCTTGAACCACATATTCGCCAAATGGTTCAGGAAGATCGCCATCAGGAAATCCAAGCATCGTCGATAAATATTTAATATCTATAGTTAATTCACTATACAAATATGAGATTTCGCGGACCATGCTGTGCAAAAATTTATTTTTCTAATACCAGAAAGTCAAACTCATCAGGGATTTAGTTTTACTAAAACCCATAAATCAATCACCAACTGCGGCCTTAAAAACTACAGAATAATTGAATGCTTGCTATAAACTCCTTACAACATGATGGACTTCGCAAATATGATCGGGAGTTGTGCCGCAGCAGCCACCTATAATGTTTGCACCGGCCTCCACAATTTCCTTTACCCTTGCAGCCATATCATCAGGAGATTCGGGAAACGTAGTTTCACCATCATGATAATGAGGCATTCCGGCATTGGCGTGAATCAAAATTGGAATAGTAGCATTTGCCTGCCTTATTTCTTTTACAATACCGATCATGTCGGCAATACCGTTTCCACAGTTGGCGCCAATCACTTCGGCTCCGGCATCAACAAGAGCTTCAGTCATTTCAGTAGGCGAAATTCCCATCATAGTTCGGTATTCGCCACCAATGATCTTATCGAAAGTCATGGTGCAAATGACTTCGCAACCAGTATTTTCCTTGGCAGCTTTCACAGCAATACGAGCTTCATCAAGGTCTGTCATAGTTTCAATCACAATAGCATCAGCTCCACCAGCCTCAAGAGCCATGGATTGTTCCTTGAAAGCATTGTAAAGTTCAACCTCTGTGACTTCTTCCATCAGAAGTAGTTTACCAGTTGGCCCAACTGAACCTAACACAAAGCGATCTGGTCCGGCAGCTTTCCTGCTAATTTCAGCTGCTGCTTTATTAATTTCGAAAACACGATTCTCAAAACCGTAATTTTTAAGTTTGAAATAGCTTCCACCAAAACTGTTGGTTTCAATCGTATCGGCACCTGCATCGACATAACTTTGGGCAATTTCAAATACATCGTTCGGTCTGGAGATATTCCATTCTTCAGGGCACTCGCCAGGGTTCAATCCTTTTTTCTGAAGAAATGTACCCCAGGCACCGTCAGAAACCAACACCTTACCCTTTTTTATTTCCGGAATTAATTTGCGCATAACCAAATATTTAATAGTGAGTGCCTTGAATTGTAAAAATTAAGGTTTAATCTTATTACAGAATACGTTTTATTTTTAGGCGATTTTCACATTCAGAAACTCTACGAGTCTTTGCGGATCGGCAGAATAATTATCAGCTCCGATTTTTAAACAAAATTCGTAATTCACCGGGGCACCGCCAATCGTAACCAGCGTTTCAGGTAAAGCTTCTTTAATTTCTTTTGTAATTTTCTCCATACTTGCCATTGTCGTGGTTAACAAAGCAGACAGCCCCACCACTGCACCCGGATTTTCTTTTAACGCAGCTATAAATTTATCAGAACTGACATCGGTTCCCAGATCAATTACTTTGTATCCGTTTCCTTCCACCATCATTCCAACCAGATTTTTACCAATATCGTGCAAGTCACCCAAAACTGTTCCAATAATAAAAGTCCCCTTTTGCTTGGCAGCACCCGATAAAAAATGGGGTTTCAGATGAATCATCGCAGTACTCATTGCCTTAGCCGACATCAAAACCTGAGGAACAAAAACCTTATTTTCACGAAACTTCACTCCTATCCGCTCCATTCCAGGCATCAAACCTTTTGATAAAATATCCTGAGGATTTACTCCTTCTTCTAACGCACGGCGGGTAATTTCGTCAGCTCCTTCCTGTCCTTTCATTTGAGGTGGGTATGGCGAGGCTAAATTGATTTTGCCAAATTCAACACATTCAGCCAATTTGATTAATAAGTCGTTCATGTTTTGGTTTTGTATTTTTAATATTTCAAAAGTAGTGGCTAAGAATGTAATAAAAAAACGGATTTTCCTTATTATCGATTAAAGTAGAGCTTTTTAAAAATATTTTAGAAGATAATCTTTATGAGACGTTTTTTCAAACTTCCTTCTTATGAGATTACTGAACCGTCAACCGAGAACCCCCTTAATGTAAAGCCGACCTGTCAACAAATAAGATTCGTGCCCTGAGGCTGCCAATTGGCTGTCTTTTTCTGTAATAACACGAGATAAAATTAAAGCAGAACAACTACAGGACTCTGCCGCGAAGATTCGTTCCTATACTTAACTTTTGGGTACCCAACCAACAAAGCTGCATAAACCTTATGGCCTGAAGGCACTTTAAAATGAGGATTCAACTTGCTGTTTTTTTCCATTGCCTTTACAATAAAACCATTGAAACAAGTTCCCATATCCAAAGTATTGGCGTAAATTGAAGTGTAAGTAGCCCAGATGTTTGCGTCAGCCTCAGCCATTCCGGTCATCGAAACTTCGCCATGAAAAAGGATCACTGCCGGAGCATGATAACAAATCTGTGAATCGTTTTCTTGTTTTCGGGCAATAAATGAATCTCTGTATCGTCGCAGCTTTTTAAGATTTAAAGATGGCATAAGAATCCGAAGAAAAGGACTAATCCAGGGCGAAGTAATTAAGCTGAATTTGCGAATCAGAGCATCTTCAGTCATGTCATTCAGTAGCTTTACTTTTTCCTTCGACCGCACTAAGGAAATCTGTAGCGGACGGGCATTGCTGGCCGACGGATAATGTTTCATATTGTCAATCAGTTGAAGCAAAACAGCATCGGGAACATCTTTTCTTAAATAGCTGCGGCACGAACGAATTGAGGAAGCCAGATTTCTAAAATTCTTCGAAGTCACTTCGTGAGGCTGAAGCAGAAATACGTCGCCAAAATCGGGCCGTACAGCCATTTCAGGGCAAATGGCCACGCAATGCCCGCAATGAATGCAGGCATTTGATATTTCGCCGGTAGCAATGGTAATGGCATTGGCCGGACAATCCTTTTCACATTTTAAACAACGGGTACATTTTTCGAGCTGAATGAAAGGCATAACAAGCAGATTTTGAAATTCAAAGGTACAAATAAAGTGCGAAGTGCCTAGAGTCCGAAATTCGGAGTTACCAAAAATCGACTTGCAGTTAGCTACTTACTTTCAATCACCAGTAGCCAGCTACAATGGTCAGAAACTAACTGAAACAATAGAAAAAGCATAAACTAACGGTTCTCAAACCTTTGTTTTAATCCCCGTACTTCCTCAGTCAATTCTTTTAATTGCAGGACGATCTTATTATCAGCCAACTGCGGTTCTGCCACTTCTCTGCTGATGTAATGCACAAACTTCCAGATTTCCCTAATTTCAGTCGCTCCCAGTTGATAAGTCTGGTAAGCCGGATTGAGTGAAATCAGTTGCAAATGTCCGTGTTCAGCCAGTTCATTTTTCAACTGTTTAAAAATCAGGCCTTCATTCAAAGTCAGTACCACATACAAATCGCCGGTTTTGATTTCGTTCCAGTCCTGAACGAATTCACCGGTAATCCATGCACCATCGGGAACCGGTAACATCGAGTCGCCGCTGATCTGGAAAGTGCGGTATTTACGTTCGGTCGATAAAAACGGAAGCTGAAATACCGGTAATTCAGCAATATATTCCGGATCGGAAAACCCATTGGTATAGCCAGCCTTGGCTTTTTCAGAAACCAGTTCGATGTTGTCGCGGTTCTGCCGGTCGACCGTGGTGGCCATCACCCGCAGATTACTGCCTTTCAGGAAAACATCCTGCCCGTGCTCCAGTTCGTAAAGCTGACTTTCGCGCAGTTTGGCCAAATCAACGCGAAGAAGTGTGTCGATCGCCACGTGAAAATAATCAGACAAGATAACCAGCGACTGAATGCTCGGACCCGAAATGCCATTCTCGTAATTATTCAGGGTCGAACGTTTTATTTCCAAAGCGACAGATAACTGATCCTGAGTTAGTTTCTTGCGACTTCTCAAAAATTTAATATTCGAATCGAAATACATATTTGGAAGTTTAAATACTATTGACTAAATTATAATCGTCAAATATGATTATATAATGGTCAAATATATGAAATTGATTTTAAATGACAAAAATAGACGCATTTTTTTTCAACTCTCTCACAGACAGTCACCCCGAATTCCAGCCTGCCG
>Ga0302296_1001486_pt1 | contig 16809 bp, 13 predicted proteins | sample III_Fen_N3_1_FD_194546 | JGI IMG/M metagenome (GOLD analysis project Ga0302296, IMG submission 194546) | Peat permafrost microbial communities from Stordalen Mire near Abisko, Sweden - III_Fen_N3_1 | ecosystem: Environmental > Terrestrial > Soil > Wetlands > Permafrost | place: Sweden: Abisko...
CTCCTATGACATGCGCCAGTATAAACGCCTGCAAATGTTTGTGCATGCTGAAAAAATGAAGGTTGATAATTACAACTTAAAGGATAATGAACTGACTTGTTTTATCCGGATTGGATCAGATCTTCAGAATAATTATTATGAATATGAAATTCCATTGAGGTTAACACCGGGCGGCATTTATTCCGGGGAAAAACCATCCGATCGGGAAACTGTGTGGTATCCTGAGAATATGTTTGATTTCTCATTTGATGTGCTTACAAATGTAAAGTTAAAGAGAAATAAAGAAAACGTAGCCTCAAAAGTTTCAAATTTGGTTGCTTATGTGGATCATGATCCATCGAAACCAAATAATAAGATTACAGTCAAAGGAAACCCTTCTATCTCGGACGTTGAAAATATATTGATTGGGGTGCGTAATATCAGTGGTGGAACAAAATCGGGCGAAATATGGACTGATGAACTTCGCATGTCACAATTTGATGAATCAGGAGGTTGGGCAGCGATGGGCAACCTGGCGGTCGGATTATCCGATGTTGGAACCATAAACTTCTCAGGCAGAATGGAAACTGCCGGATATGGTGGAATTGAAAGTAATGTGATGACCCGACGGCTGGATAATTTGTATCAAATGAATTTTTCAACAGCGCTAGAATTAGGTCGTTTCTTACCTGAAGCTGTTAAACTCAAGATCCCAGCTTATTTCTCTTATTCTAACGAAACGCTGGCACCGAAGTATAATCCTCTTGACCAGGATATTCTATTAAATGATGCGCTTAATACATTGCCCAAAAATCAAAACGTTGATGGACCAAGAGTATTGACACAAGATTCCCTGAATGCAATTGCTCAGACTGTTACTACGACGAAAAGTTTTACAATCTCGGGTGCAAAAGTCAATATAAAAAGTAAAACGCCTCAGTTTTATGACCCGGCAAATTTGACTTTTACTTATGCCTACAATGAAACGAACCAGCATAATTCGGAGATTGAGCAAAACCTGGTGAAAGATGAGCGGGCAGCCATTAATTATAGTTTTGGGTTTAATCCGAAACCGTTCGAACCTTTTAAAAGCGTAAAAGCACTGGATAAACCTTTGTTTAAGATTATCAAGGATTTCAATTTTAATTATTTACCTTCTTCTTTAAGTTATAACAGCAATCTGGACAGACAGTATTCACAGGTTCAATTACGCGATTTAAATATTACTTCGACCGATGGTGGAACCAGTTCAAGTAATATCAACCGGACTTATAGTTCTAATTTTATGTGGAACAGGCAATTCGATATAAAATACGATTTGACCAAGGCTATCAAACTTAGTTTTCAGACTGCCATGAATGCTAACATTGCAGAACCGCTAAATAAAACTCCTGAAATAGGAAAACAATTTTATGAAGTATGGCGGGATTCGGTTTGGTCGAATATTAAAAGGTTGGGTACACCATACACCTATCAACAAGTATTTTCCGCATCATGGAGCCTGCCAATCAATAAGATTCCTCTTTTCGATTGGGTGTTAACAAATGCGTCATATAATTCTTCGTATAACTGGAATAGAATGGCCATCATACCCGGAGGAGAGAACCCGGGAAATATAGCTACAAGCATGGGTTCATGGCAGGTTGACGGGCAATTTAATTTTGAAAACCTCTATAACAAATCCAAATACCTGAAAGAAGTAAATCGCCGTTTTGGTGCACAAACAGGTTTAGGAAAGCCGAAATTCCAATCAAAAACCTTTACTCAAAAAGTAAGCCTGGAAAAGAATAAGATGATTGCAATTAATCACCGGCTTGGTAGTGAAAAATTAAAATTTACAGCATTGGACAAGAATGGCAAAATACTGTCTCTTTTTTATAAAACAAAGAATTCGACTACTGTTGAGATTACACCACCAGTAAATTCAGATAGTGTTTTACTTAGTTTTACAACGTTAGATGAATCAATACATAGCCCGTTAAAAAATACAGTTGATTTTGTAGCACGTACTATGATGATGCTTCGCCGTGCATCGATTACATACAGAGAATCAAACAGTATGGTATTGCCAGGTTTTTTACCTGAAGCAGGTTTACTTGGTCAACAAAAAACAGGGAATGGACTTTATGCTCCGGGATATGCATTTGTGTTTGGGATTACAGACGGAGCCAATACAGTAAAATCAGCATATGATAATGGTTGGTTATTTAAAAGTGATACGACTCAGATTACAAACCAAGCAACAACTGCTTTTACTTCCGATTTAGATATTAAAGTATCTGTTGAACCAATCGCGGGACTAAAGATTGATTTAAATGCGAAGCGATATTATGCCAGGAATACCTCCATAAATTATATGTTTGAAGGGATGCCGCAAACATTTACAGGAAGTTATAACATAACCATGATGGCATTAGCCACTTCATTTGAAAAAACAGGAAGTGCTCAGCAAAACTACAATTCAAAATTATTTAATACATTCTTATCAAACAGACAGACCATCGTTGATAAGTTAAATACCAAATATGCGGGAACAAGGTATCCTACCACAGGCTTTTTTGATCCACGGCTAAACACAAACAGTCTTGGCGGAAGCGAATTCAATCCATCAAATGGTGCTTTTAATTTAAATTCGTCCGATGTATTAATTCCATCGTTTTTAGCAGCTTATACCGGTCGTGATATAAATTCAGTTGATACCAATCCGTTCTTGTCGATATTGAGCATTCTTCCTAACTGGAGAATAAGTTATGATGGGTTATCGAACATTGACTGGATAAAAGACCGGTTTAAATCGGTTAGTCTGACGCATTCGTATTCATGTAGCTATAATATTGGCTCGTACACATCCTATTCTTCATGGGTAGGTATGGGTGCCGATAATAATACATTCGGTTATGTGAGTGATGTCCAGAATGATAATTATGCCATTCCTTCTTCAACGTATAACATTTCGGATGTATCAATAAACGAACAGTTTATACCTTTAATAGGTATAAATGTAGCATTGAAAAACAGCATGACCGGTAAGGTGGAATACCGTAAATCTCGCAATATGGTATTAAATCTGACCAGTGCACAATTAATTGAATCGGCATCAGATGAGTTTGTAGTGGGAGCGGGGTATTTATTGAAAGATTTTGATGTCATCTTGAGATTAAAATCCGATAAACAAACTAAGGTAAAGAACGATTTGAAACTTAGTGCTGACTTGTCGTATAAGGACATTAAAACGTTGCTGCGAAAGATAGATGAAAACATAACTCAGGCTTCGAGTGGAAATAAATTATTTACACTTAAAGTCATTGCAGATTATGTGTTTAGCTCTAAAGTTAATATCCAATTGTTTTATAACAAGCAAATGAGCACTCCTCTTATTTCTTCTTCATACCCTGTTTCTTCTTCTGATTTTGGTGTAAGCTTTAAATTTATGCTTACCAGATAAAAATAATGTATGATTAATAATTCATAAATCATAATTATTAACCGGATTAGTTTTGTTATTATATTGCCAGAATTTAATTCCATTGGCATTAATTTGCCTAATGAATTGTTTAATGATGACCTAAATGAAATAATATGTTTAAAAAAAATATCGTTTTTCTTTTATCCTTGCTGATTACCTCTGCTTCATTCGCTCAGATTTATGAACCAGTGAAATGGAATGTAGAACTTAAAAATACTGGTGATAAAACAGCGGAAATTCAAATTCAGGCTACTATCGATGATGGTTGGCATTTGTATGGGTTGAATCTCCCAAAAGGTGGACCCCAGCCAACTTCTATTGTGTTTGAAACAATTGAAAATGCCAGTAAAGATGGAGCAATACAAGCGCCTTCAAAACTGTTGAAGCAATTTGATGCCAATTTCAATATGGAACTAAATTGGTATACAGGCAATGCTATTTTTATACAGAAAATCAAATTTAGCGGTGACTCTAAGGTAAAAGTCAAAGGCTATGTTGAGTTTATGGCCTGTAACGATAAAAGTTGTCTGCCTCCAAGCAAGATCCCTTTCAATTTGGGTAGTACAAAAGTTGCTGCAGTGGCTAAACCTGTTATTACAGCAAAAACTTCTGATTACTGGAAACCTGTTATTAAGGAACTAAACAGCTTTGGAGAAGGGGAGGGATCTGCAGGGGCAACATCTCTCTGGTTAATATTCCTTGCAGGAATGGTTGGTGGCTTTTTGGCGTTACTGACACCCTGTGTTTGGCCTATTATTCCAATGACAGTCAGTTTCTTTTTGAAACGTTCTGATAATAAAAAACTTGGACAGCGCGATGCTCTTCTTTATGGGCTGGCTATTATATTTATATATGTCCTGTTGGGTATACTTATTACATTGATTTTTGGTGCAAGTGCATTAAATAGCTTATCAACAAATGCTATTTTCAACTTAATGTTCTTTGCCTTACTGGTAGTTTTTGCTATTTCTTTTTTTGGAGCTTTTGAAATTACATTACCTTCTTCGTGGTCCACAAAACTTGATGCAAAAGCTGATTCAACAGCAGGATTCATTAGCATACTCTTTATGGCTTTCACGCTCGTGCTGGTTTCATTTTCATGTACCGGACCAATTATCGGAACACTTTTGGTTCAGGTTTCATCCAGTGGCTCATTGTTAGCTCCAGCTATTGGAATGCTAGGTTTTGCTGTTGCTTTATCCATTCCATTCAGTTTATTTGCATTATTTCCTTCCTGGCTTAAATCAATGCCCCGATCGGGTGGTTGGCTCAATTCCGTGAAAGTGGTGTTGGCTTTCCTTGAACTTGCACTTGCATTGAAATTCTTTTCAGTAGCCGATTTGGCTTATGGCTGGCACATTCTCGATCGTGAAGTATTCCTGACTATCTGGATTGTTATTTTTGCACTGTTGGGATTCTATTTGCTTGGAAAAATACGTTTTGCTCACGATAGTGAATCAAAACACACCTCTGTGCTGGGAGTGTTCTTAGCCATAATCTCTTTGGCATTTTCAGTTTATATCATTCCGGGTTTATGGGGAGCTCCTCTTAAAGCAATCAGTGCATTTGCTCCACCGCTTTATACACAGGACTTTAATTTGTATAGTAATGATGTGCATCCAGCTTTTACAGATTATGATTTAGGAATGGCGTTTGCTGCTGAGAAAAAAATACCTGTAATAATCGATTTTTCAGGTTTCGGTTGTGTTAATTGCAGGAAGATGGAAGCGTCTGTATGGACAGACCCGGCTGTAAAAGAATTGCTTAAGAAAGATTTTGTTTTGATCTCTTTATTTGTAGACGATAAGACAGGATTGGTTAAGCCATATGAAGTAAACGAAAATGGTAGAACCACATCAATAGAAACAGTAGGTGATAAATGGAGCTATTTGCAACGTTCAAAGTTCGGAGCAAACGCTCAGCCTTTTTATGTTATGCTTGACAATAATGGGTTTCCATTAAATAAATCGTATACATTTAATGAAAATCCTGCGAAATTTGTAAAATGGCTTGAGAGAAAGTAATTCATAATCAAGAGTACATTTTGACTTGATTTTAATGAAAACTATAAATACTTCTGCCAATCTGCCACCCGATTCCTGCCAAAAGCGGAATTCGGGTGTTTTGGCAAAATAATTGATAACTTTGATTAACCCGACACTGTTTGTGAAGGCTAATAAAAAAGCAAAAAAATAACTTACAATATGAAGAAACAAAAGCAATCAGAAGAAACACCAGAAGTTACCTCAGAATCTCAAGCAGAAGAAATAAGTCAGATTTCAGAGACTTCTGATGATGCAGCAGATCAGATAGAGGATGAGCTTGAAGTAATGTCCCAGAAATATGCAGAGTTGAATGATAAAAACCTGAGACTGATGGCCGAATTCGATAATTATCGTAAACGGACTCTAAAGGAACGTATGGATCTGTTGAAAACTGCCGGTGAAAAAGTGTTGGTTGATATGCTTCCTCTTGTTGATGATTTTGAACGCGGATTAAAGGTAATGGAAACTTCGGAAGATGTTCAATCTGTAAAAGACGGGGTAGAGTTGATCTATTCTAAGTTTATTTCTTTTCTTATGCAGAATGGAGTTAAAGCAATACCCACTGAAAACCAGGCATTCGATACTCAATTCCATGAAGCAATTACTACTTTCCCAGCTCCAAGTGAAGATTTGAAGGGTAAAATAATTGATTGTGTAGCAAAAGGATATACTATGAATGAGAAGGTAATTCGTTACTCGAAAGTTGTTGTAGGAGAATAAATTCTGTACTTAATTTTAAATTTCTGAAATTTAGTATGCTGTTTAGGAGTTTAAAGTATTCGGTTCAATATAGAAAATAGAAAATAAAAACATTGTCATTTAAAATTTGTGCTCTTTTATAGTTAATTTAATTATTAGTTTATTTGTATAGAGACACATAAGTATATTATATTATGTCCAAAAGAGATTATTACGAAATACTGGAAGTTCCAAAATCGGCATCAGCTGAAGAAATAAAGAAAGCATATCGCAAGAAAGCGATCAAGTTTCATCCTGATAAAAATCCGGGAGATAAAAAATCGGAAGAGAATTTCAAAGAAGCTGCTGAAGCATACGAAGTTCTGAGTGATCCGGATAAACGTCAACGGTACGATCAGTATGGACATGCCGGGGTAGGAAGTGCAGCTGGTGGTGGATTTAACGGCGGTAATATGAATATGGACGATATTTTCTCCCATTTCGGTGATATTTTTGGCGGTCATTTCGGTGGATTTAGTGGATTCGGTGGAAACCAGCGAGGTGGAGGACAACGTGTACGTCGAGGTTCTGATCTTCGCGTGAAAGTGAAACTAACTTTGGCCGAAATTGCAGTAGGAGTTGAGAAAAAGATAAAAGTTAAGAAATATGTTGCCTGTTCACATTGCAATAGTACGGGAGCAGCGCAAGGTTCATCAACTACAACTTGTCCAACCTGTAATGGCCAGGGAAGGGTAACTAGGGTACAACAAACAATTCTAGGTCAGATGCAAACTGCTGCTGAATGTCCGACCTGTAACGGTGATGGTAAAATTATCAAGGAGAAGTGTACTCATTGTAATGGTGAAGGTATTGTTCGTGAAGACGAAGTAATCACCATAAATATTCCGGCAGGTGTTATGGAAGGAATGCAACTTTCGGTTAGTGGAAAAGGAAATGCTGCCCGAAGGGGTGGGGTAGACGGTGATTTATTGGTATTAATTGAAGAAGAACCACACCCTGAACTTATTCGTGACGAAAATGACTTAATATATAATTTGTTACTGACAGTTCCAATGGCTACCCTGGGTGGATCAGTGGAAGTGCCAACTGTTGAAGGAAAAGTGAAAGTAACCATTACTCCGGGTACACAACCTGGTAAGGTCTTGCGTTTACGTGGTAAAGGCCTTCCAAGTGTGAATCGTTATGGTACAGGAGATCTGTTGGTAAATATTGGCGTTTACATTCCTGAAAACCTGAATAAAGACGAAAAAGCAGCCATTGAGAAATTAAGTAAATCGGATAATGTGAAACCTAATGCTACAGCTTCTAAAAATTTCTTTGCTCATTTTAGAAACATGTTTGAATAAATATTATTCTACAAAATGAAAGCTTTCATCTAACTGGTTAAGGCCATTTAATTGATAAGAATGGATAGATAAAAGAATAATACTCTTTACTTTAATTCAATAAAATCTGACGATAAAAATATTCTGTTACCTATTTTACTTTAATTAAATAGAAACTAAAAAATCCCCAACCATTTGGTTGGGGATTTTTTTTTTTAGATTCGTAATTCAAGCAGTTTATAATATGCTATCTTCTATCAATTTTATTTTTTCTTCAATTTCTTTACTTTCATTTTTCAATGTTTCAATTTTTCGTTCCATTTCTTTAATCAAACCACCGCCATTTTTTGAGGATGAAGTGAAGAAACCTATATTGTTTTCATAAGTTGCTATTTCAGATTTCAAATGTTCGAAAGCATGTAACAATTTCTCACGATCCCTGAACAATTTGTTTTCGTTCTTGCCACTCAATTCTTTTACATTTGTACGGAAGTTTTCCATACGACGGTTAGAAGAATCCATATTAAGAGTCTCAAATTGCTTGTCAACTGCTTCACGGTACTCTTTATATATTTTATCTTTTTCTTTGAAAGGAACGTGTCCTATGGCGTTCCATTCACTCATGAATGCGCGCAATGCATTTTGAGAATCTGCAGGATTATCGGTTTTTTCCAATGCTTCAATCTTTGCAATCAATTCTTTCTTTTTAATTAGGTTTTCTACCTCTGCATTTTTTTCTCCTGAAGTATTTTTGTTCTTTTGCTCAAAGAAATAATCGCAGGCAGCAATAAAGCGTTTCCATAATTCATCGGAATATTTTTTGGCGACAGGTCCAATTGTTTTCCACTCTTTTTGTAACTGAATAAGTTTATCAGTGGTTTCTTTCCATTCAACACTGTCTTTCAGAGCTTCTGCTTTTTCGCACAATTCTTTTTTCTTTTCCGAATTTTGGTTCAGCACGCTTTTTGTTTCTCTGAAAAATTCGCCTTTCGCTAAAAAGAACTTATCGCAAGCTTTCCGGTAACGATCATAAATCTTTTGATTTATTTTACGTGGTGCAAATCCTATTTTTCTCCATTCATCTTGCCAGGAAAGGAATGATTTAGTTGCTTCATCCCATACACGATAACTGTTCAGATTGCTGAAATCAAACCCTTCAATTTTATCGATCAATGCAATTTTGAGTTCGTAATTTTCTTCTTCCTGCTTCCTGATTATATCATAATAAGCCTGATGTTTTTTATTAATTGCTGTAGATGCTTCTTTAAAACGGTTCCATATTTGTTCGCGGATTTCACGTGCGACAGGTCCTAATTCATGCCATTCTTCATGTAGTTTTTGAAGTTGTTGGAACGCAGAAAGAACATCCTCGTCTTCTGATAGTTTTTCTGCAGCTTCGCAAAGGAATGTTTTGGATTCAAGATTTTTCTTGAAATCATATTCCCGCAATTCATTATTGATTTTAATCAGATCCCAGAAAGATTCCTGATACAGGTTAAATTGTTTCCACAAATCTGTAGAAGCAGTTTGTGGAACAGGACCGATTGTTTTCCATTTCTGTTGAAACCCACGAAACTCATTAATGTGAGTTGAAACATCATCGTTGCTTTCAACCAGAACTTTCATTTGTTCTAAAAGATGTTGTTTTTGAAGAAGGTTAGATTCTTTTTCCTTTTCCAACTGAGCCATAAACGTAGCTTTTTTACCACGGAATTGGTTCAATAACGACTTGAAGGTTTCTTCAAATTCATCTTTTGTTACAACGAATTCTTCTTCTATACCACCGGCTTCAATATATTGCTTTTTTTGTTCTTCAAATTCCAGTTTAGTTTTTTTGTAAAACAATTGTTTAATGATTTCCACTTCATCTTTAACAGCGTCCACTTCTTTGTCGATAAGTAACTTTAGGGCATCAATCAATTCAGGCTTAGTGCTGTAAGCATGGTCTGGTTTAGTTGATTTTGGTATTTCCATTTGTTCTACTATGACTGTTTCCAAGTTTGTTTCATGAACAACAGGTATTACTTCTGCTTCTTCAGTTGCTTGAGCATTAGTTTCTTCAGGACTTTCTGGCTGTTTAAAGACATTAGTCTCTTCTGTAGTTTCAATTGTTTCGCTTGGTACGATTTCAGGATCCTTGGTTAAATCAAGTGAGTTCATTTTCAATTTTTTTTAGTGAATTTTGTTTTGTATGTCTACAAAATATTCATGTTATTCTTTTTTGCTAACTGAATAGCAAACACAAAAATAGGATATTTTTTTTAATTATTGTTATGTAACATCGAAATAACTTGAATTTTAGAATTTTAAATTCTTAGACATCCATTTTATTAGGTTTAATTTACTTCCGATGAGCAATATATGTATTTGCTTGCTGTGTCGGATTGATTTGTATGTCATTGATACTTACATGTTCCGGCCGGGTAACAATATACTCAACAGCATCAGCAATGTCTTCTGCATTAAGAGGAGTTATACCAGCATAAACAGCTTTCGCCTTTTCGTCATCACCATGATAACGTACTATCGAAAATTCAGTTTCTGCCATGCCCGGAGATACTGAACTGACTTTTATCCCATGTTTTATTAAATCGATTCTCAGTCCTTTGGTTATTGCGTTCACTGCATGTTTTGAAGCGCAATAGACACTTCCATTCGGATATACCTCAATCCCGGCAATGGATGATAGATTAACAATGTGCCCTGATTGTTGTTCAATCATACCCGGCACCACCAATTTTGTTATATACAAAAGACCTTTCACATTTGTATCAATCATTTGCTCATAGTCGGCTAAATCACTCTCCTGGAAAGGGGAAGTTCCAGCTGCCAAACCAGCATTGTTTACTAATATGTCGATATGTCTGAAGAAATCAGGTAAAGACTGAAATGCATTTTTGCAGGCTTCGTTATCCCTGATATCGAAACAAAGAGGCAATATTTCAATTTTAAATTTGGAATGCAGCTGATCGATCAGTTCATTCAAACGTTCTTCACGACGACCGGTAACAATCAGGTTATAACCTAACCCGGCAAACCGGTAAGCAATGGCACGCCCAAAACCGGAAGTGGCACCTGTTATAAAAGCAGTTTTCATAATATACTAATTACACGAATTTAAAAATAAATTTCACTAATTATATAGTCTGATAGAATTTATTGTTCGATAATCAAAGTAAAATGAATAAAATCCATGTTCAGATTTAACAATGATTCCAAACCTCAAACTCTTTAAACTTTCAAACCTTTCATTATTCTTCTTTTCCTTTTACATATTTCAAATCGTGACCCATACGATTCTTCTTTGTTTGCATATAATAAGCGTTGTACTGATTTGGTACAATCTCTAATGCGACATTCTCAACAATTGACAATCCATACGCTTCCAGGCCAATACGTTTTTTTGGGTTATTGGTCATTAACCTGATTTTAGTTACTCCTATTTCACGTAGAATCTGAGCACCAACGCCATAATCGCGTTCGTCTGCATCGAAACCAAGATGTAAGTTAGCATCAACCGTATCCATTCCTTCTTCCTGCAATTTGTAAGCTCTGATTTTATTCATCAAACCGATTCCACGACCTTCCTGATTCATATATACTACTACCCCTTTTCCTTCCTTTTCAATCAATTGCATGGCTTTATGAAGTTGATCTCCACATTCACAGCGTAAAGAACCAAAGATATCACCGGTAATACACGATGAGTGAACGCGGACCAGAATCGGTGCATCAGCTTCCCACTCACCTTTGATTAATGCAACATGCTCCAACCCATTCGAAATTTGACGGAAAGGGATCAGTTTAAAGTTGCCGTATTTTGTTGGCATATTTACCTTTTCACCCATTTCTACAAGCGATTCGGTCTTAAGACGGTATGCAATCAAATCTTTAATTGTAACGATTTTTAAATCGAATTTTTCAGCAATTTCAATTAATTCCGGCAAACGGGCCATGGTACCGTCTTCGTTCATAATTTCAATTAATGCTCCGGCTGGATTCAATCCGGCCAGCCTAGCCAGATCGACCGCTGCTTCGGTGTGTCCTGCTCGTCGTAATACGCCCTTGTTGCGGGCTCGTAGAGGGAAAACATGTCCTGGCCGTCCAAATGTATCAGGTTGCGAAATAGGGTCTGCCAAGGCCTGGAAAGTAGCAGCGCGATCGGCTGATGAAACACCTGTGGTGCATCCTTCCAACTTGTCGACACTTACTGTAAATGGAGTGGAATGAATTGAAGTGTTTTTATCTACCTGCATTTCAAGATCCAATTCATCACATCGATCTTCGGTCAGTGGTGCACATAAAACGCCACGCCCTTCTGTAACCATAAAGTTCACCATTTCTGGAGTGATTTTCTCTGCAGCACAAATAAAATCACCTTCGTTTTCACGGTCTTCATCATCGACTACGATAATAAATTTGCCAATTTTAATGTCTTTGATAGCCTCTTCAATGGTATTTAAATTTGATTTCATATTGAATCAATTAGTTTTGGTGTTTATTTATAATGGAATTGATTTTTGTTCTTACCAGGTTCCACATTCTAATATATTGTTCGGGATTAAGCAATGTGGCATCTACCACGGCTTTATAAGTTAAGAAAATGCCAATGGGTAACAATAACGCAGAACTGAGCCACATTCCTTCATATGAGGGTATAATTGATTCTCTGGCCATTTTATACCCGGTATTATCGATTATGTAATAAATAATGAACATGATAACCGAAATTACAACAGGAGTTCCCAATCCTCCTTTTCGAATAATTGCTCCAAGAGGTGCACCTATAAAGAAGAAAATCAGGCAGGCAAATGAGAGTGTGAACTTTCTATGTCTTTCAATTTCATGACGTAAAACATAATTCACCGGTTCATTCAACATCATCTTGTTGTATTCTATTAAATCTTTCATCGATTTAGCACGTTCTACGGCTGAATTTGTAGCCCGTATCATCGCTTGCTGATTAAGTGAAAGAAATAAAGAATCCGGATTGTATAGTTTTTTGTTTTTGGCTAAGCTGTCATTGATAATTTTGCCTCTTAATATCTCTCTTCCCAGAAAATGTTGATCAATAAGGTCCTTACCTTGGGCTGAACTCCTTGAATTGGCAATCTTACCGACCGAATCAATTGATTGAGTGAGTTGCCTGAAATTTTTACTTACATGTTGATCCTGAAGCAACGTTTCGTCAAAACGATTAAAATCAGTATTGAAATCCAATAAGATTTCTTTTGTTTTAAAAGTTTCCCGTCTGTATGGTACACTGTTGGATGAACTGCTAATCCGTTGTTTCTTTAAATTTTCAAAGCTTTCGCCATCATATAGTGTAAGTAAAAGATATTTGTTGTCTTCCGTAAATTGTACTCGTCCTGAGTCAGATACCATCACAGTAGCATTCTCAAAGCCCCCGGAAAAATCATAAATCATCATATCTTTCAAAAGATGATTTTGTTTTCCTCTGATGTAAATATTGAAACCTTCAATCCCGGAATAGAATTCACCTACAGGAATGTCAAATTCAGGTGATTTTTGTCTTAATGAAAAAATAAGAGTCCATAGTTTTGTTTGTGAAACAGGTAGAACATAATTCGAGAAGTAGAATGCCCCAACACATACAGCCGAAATGAATATTATGAGTGGGCGCATAATCCTGAAGAGTGAAACCCCTGCAGCTTTCATGGCTGTTAATTCGAAATTCTCACCCAAATTTCCAAAAGTCATTAATGAAGCCAATAAAATGGCTAAAGGCAATGCCATGGGTATAAGTGATAACATGGCATAAACAAAAAATTCTGCCAGTACAGACCATCCGATTCCTTTCCCCACTAATTCGGCAACGTGTTTCCATAAGAACTGCATTAACAGAATGAAAATGCAGATGAGGAAAGTCATCAAAAATAACGTGAAAAAACGTTTGAATATATATGTATCAATTTTTTTAAAACGAAACATGCTTGGCTTTTTTTTTGGAGCAACAAAATTACAGCAAAAAGTTCAATAATCAAGTATTCAAGATGCGAATTTACATTAACATACCAATAATTAAAAACGAATAACTCTTATCTCTAAGTACGTTTATAATCAGATTGTTATAGTCTGATCGGCGTTTTGTCATTTTATTTTAGGAAAACTGTATACTGTTCAAAATGTCGCTGCTTGTTTCTTTTTGACAAAATAAGCCATTCAACGTTCAAGTTGAATGGCTTATTAGATTTAATCTAAAATATATTTATTCAATATCTTATTGTTAATCGGTTAAATTCCCGTTTTTCTACGCAAGACCTCAATTTGTTTATTCCAGAGCAAAGTAAGATCTTCAATTTCATCCTGTTCGGAAAAGTCCGTAATTACTAAAGCTAAATTTCCGGTTACTTCCAACATGGCTATTTTTAATTCAAAATAGTAATTGGAATTTAAGTCCTCTTCCCATTGGAAGCGAACACAGGAATTAGTTTTGTTTTGTACTAGAAAAGCGGTTTGTTCATGTCCTTCCCAGGAAAATGTAAATTCAGTGCCGTTTACAGTTACTCCATCAGCAAACCATTCTGATAATCCAAGCGGGGTACTGATAGAATTCCAAAGAATATTAATTGATGCTGATCGAAGTTGATATTCAATATTAAATTTCGTTTTTTGCATTAAGTTTTTATTTACAAATTAAAACAGGAAAGAAAAAATAACTTTTTCTTTCTATTTGGTCCGCAATGTACATATTTTTTTTGTAAAAAACAAGCTAAAACCTAAAAAATGAGTTGTCTGGTTAAGTTTTTAGCCGTCAAGACTGCTTTTCTCAAAGCATAAAGGTAATAATTGTTTAACGTTTTCTAACAGGTATGTATTTTTTGTCCCATAAAGCAGAATTGTTATATTTTTTTCAAATCTAGTTTCTGTTTCAAGTAACACCTGCCTGCATGAACCACATGGCGTCACTGGATCTGATATGAAATTTCCGTTTGTATATGCTGCAATTGCCAATGTCTTCACTGGGATATCCGGATATTGCGCATTGGCATAAAACATGGCTACCCTTTCTGCACAAAGTCCTGAAGGATAAGCTGAATTTTCCTGATTGCTACCGGTAATGATAACCCCGTTTTCCAATTCAATGGCAGCTCCTACATGAAATCCCGAATACGGGGCATACGCTTTGGTAACTTGTTCTTTTGCTTTATTTATCAAATCTTGTTTTTCCTGACTGAGTTCTTCAAAACTGTAAATCTCGATGTTAGTTTCGATTGTTCTTTTTTGCATATTTTTAGTATAAATTGATTGCTGATATAAGTTGATTGGTCGTAAAAGTTGAATGGTTTCTGCCAAAGGGTTAACTTAGAAGAGTAAGTATACAATGAAATTGTAGAAAATTAATTTGGAAATTAAATTTAATGGTAAAATTAGCTGATTTGTCATGTAATAACCAATTAATCAATACTCTAATTCAGTATATGATTTTAAATGTCGACTATTCAACCACTCAATTTGCACAAAAATATAAAAATATCTATTCAAAATTGTCATTTTGATTAAATAGTTTTAATTTTGTAGCATAATAGCACATTAATTTTTAATAATGAAATTCAGCAGCCAAGCCAAGATCACACTTACATTCTTATTTCTTAGTTTATTAGCCTTTTCCCAAAGTGGGAAACAAGCTTATCTTGCCTATATCGAGCAATATCATCAAATAGCTGAAAAACAACAGCGGGAACATAAAATCCCTGCAAGTATTGTCCTGGCACAGGGTTTATTAGAATCGGGTGCCGGATTAAGCGCTTTTGCTAAAGAATCGAACAACCATTTTGGTATAAAATGTAATGACTGGACAGGCGATAAAATCTATCATGATGATGATCAAAAGGGAGAATGTTTTCGAAAATATAATCGGGTACTCGATTCGTATGAGGATCATGCCACATTCCTGAAAACAAGATCAAGATATTTGTTTTTATTTGATCTGAACCCAACCGATTATGAAGCCTGGGCTCATGGACTAAAGAAAGCAGGTTATGCAACCGATCCTACCTATGCATTTAAACTGATTTCCATCATTGAAGCCTACGATTTACATAGGTTCGATTTGGGTGAGAGTGCTTCTGAAAATAATTCTAAAAATGAAAATTCAACAGCACTTGTTAATGACAATCGGGGGGCTATAGGATCGGTTAAAGCCTTTGTAAATCATGTTGTTGTAAAAGTAAATGGGGTTAAATTTGTAACTTCGCAATCAGGTGATACATACGCCGGAATTGGTGATGAATTTAGAATTACGGAAGATCGCATGAGAAAGTATAATGAAGTGAATTCAACCGTTGAATTAAAGGCAGGAACCCGTGTGTTTATTGCCATGAAAAAGAAAAAAGCCCCTAAGAACTGTGAATCCCATAAAGTTCAATTTGGTGAATCCTTACACAGTATTTCGCAGGATTATGGAATCAAACTTTTAAGTATATATAAATTGAATAAAATTCCATTGTCAGAAAGCGTTAAATTAGGTCAAATGCTTAAGCTCCGTTAAGTCCCAATTATACGAATTAAAACCAATTACACGAATTAAGATTGATTTGGATAAGATTATAGAGAATAATTTCTTATTTTTACCCTTTCTCAAGTCGTAAATTAATGTTGGTACAACATTTTAGTTATAAAATACTTACATGCTAATTGTAAGTGTAATTCGTGAAATAAGTTTTAAATTCGTGTAATTAGTAATCCATGCGCAAGAAAAACACAGAGTTATTAAGTGATGTCATCCTTCAGGTCCTCAAAGAACAACATCTGGACAAACCGTTAAATGAAAAAAGGTTGGTTGATGCCTGGCCATTAATTCTTGGCAATAATATTATGAAGTATACTTCCGGTTTAATCATTCAGAATAGGGTGTTGTATGTCAACCTGACTTCTTCGGTTCTACGCCATGATTTATTCCTATCCCGTGAGGAAATTAAAAAATCATTAAATAAACATGTAGGAGCAGAGGTAATCGTAGATATTGTTTTCCGGTAAGATTCGAAATACACGAATTAATACGTTAAAATACTAATTGCACATATTAAAACAAATTACACGAATTAAGACGAGCTGTAACTCACAAACTCTCAAACTTTTCAACTCTTTAAACTCTCAAACTATCACGAACTCTTAGAAACGCTTCAATTCCATGGATTACCGCGAACATCTTATCCGGCCTCTTTCCCGGCATTTTGTGGATCAACTGGTGCAAGAAGTTTTTATAAACCCAACTGATTGTAAATTAATTTACCAATTGATATTTGATCCGGATGTGAAAGTAGCCTGGCGT
>Ga0302296_1001487_pt1 | contig 16805 bp, 10 predicted proteins | sample III_Fen_N3_1_FD_194546 | JGI IMG/M metagenome (GOLD analysis project Ga0302296, IMG submission 194546) | Peat permafrost microbial communities from Stordalen Mire near Abisko, Sweden - III_Fen_N3_1 | ecosystem: Environmental > Terrestrial > Soil > Wetlands > Permafrost | place: Sweden: Abisko...
TATTGATTCCTTTTATCTTGACTTCAGGTTTTGTTCCTTCTTTAAAGGTCTCTCCATTTACTTCAGATGACTCAAAATAAACTTCCCCAGTCGTGCTGATTGGTACTATTTTATAGAAGTAATGTTTATAAGGTTCAAGGTTTTTATCCAAAAAATCTGGCGTACTCACATCCGCAATTAGGGTAGTTTTGCCAGGTTTAATGTTCGGTTTATTATCCCTGTAAATTTTAAATCCTTTTGTTCTGGACACATCACTTGTTTTCCATGTCAGCCGAATGTTTGTTCCATTTTCTACATTGGCTTTAACATCAGTAACTTTAATCAGAAACCATGCAATTTTGAAATTGTCCATTTCTATCAATCCTGATTTGGTTACTGATGTATCCCTGTCAAAATAAAAATCTACTTTGCTTACGTTGCTGAACCTGGAATAATAGGGTCGCAACATGTCAAATGTATAGGTATGCCAGATATTATCACCCGGAATCTTCTGATTAAGGTATTCGAATGTAGGTGGTTCCATTGAGTATGTAGGACTTACAGTCAGTCTTGTTTCGACGTTTGATTTTAATTGGACCTGGATGCGGGGGTTTGATACAACGTTTAATTCCCGGAATGGAGTAAAGGTGAAATGATCAAAAGCACCTATTCCTGCCAACCGCGTATAACTAATATTTAATACACTGTCTTTTTCGACCATCCCATAAGTGCCGGGAGTGACTGTGCCCCAGATTTTGAATGGCGGACGTGGTTTACCCTGGTTTCCCCTGAACGTAAATTCCATTGAACCGTCATCAAAATTATCGGTAAAGCCTATCCTTTGTGAAAATAGGGATTGGCAAAACAGGATTGAAAAAACAATAGCAAATCCTATTTTTATTCCCCGTAGCAAGACTATATCTTTGAATTTCGTATGATTTGAAGCTGTGGTTCGGTTATTAATCATGGTTATAAGTTTGATGTATCTATTAAGCTTCTTTTATTGACTAAAATTTCAATCAAAGGTTTAACAGATCAATTCATTTCCCTAACTATAGCCGTAACCCCCAATCAAATTCGTGTAATTCGTCAAAAATCTTCTTAAGTGAAATAAACACTATGTAGGTGTAATTATCTACCCACAATGTACAAAAAAAAGTTTACCGGATTTGAACCCGGTAAACTTTAAATATGACTTTATAATTAAGGAGACTGCTTAATCCATTATTTATGTATTGCAATACCAACCGTTGAAACTCCGGTTGAAAGGTCAAGGAATAATCCAACTTTGCTACTAACATGGTATTCAGTACCTATATGCAAATCGAGAAATAAAGGGCTTCCATCCTGGTAATAATTTCTGTCACCGGTATATCCATTATCCCATGATGTTTTTATAATAGCAAATCCTAAAGAACCTGCCAGATAAAAATCCCAGTCGGAATTAGCATTCAGTAACCGATCAAAGTAATAGGTACCTTTAACACCTATAGGAATAATTGATTCATGATAATAATAACCGTTACCATAAGGACCTTCCCTGTATGAGGAGAAACTCAGAAACGGAGCTAATGTGAAACTGTTGGCCACATCAAACTCATAATTGATATGAAATACAGGCAATGAACGGTTAACGTAACCGTAATAGCCGTAATATCCGCCGATACCCAATCCCAGATTTAAGCCACTATAACTTTCAGAATAGGTTCTTTTTTGTGCAGATAAATTACTGCTTCCTGCTATCAAAAAGAGTGAGAGCAATGCAAATGTTAAGATTCTTGTTTTCATTTGTGTTTATTTTAAGTTTGGTAAACTATTTTTTTCAGGTGCAATTTTAATGTATAAAACATAGGGGTTAGCAATAATGTTTTAAGGTCAACAGGAACCTGCATCATAAATTGTAACTTTGCGGTTTCCATATTGTGGGTTTCCGATTCATTTTCAATTCATGATGCAGGTTTCAACTTTAACCTCAAATCATTCTTGGTTGCATTTAGCGATCACGACCATTTCCTTTGTCGTTTCCTCTACCTTTATTCTTATTATTGTCTTTCCCGTTTCTCTGGTCATTACCACGTCCAACCTTTTGATTAGAACGACCTCTTGAATAATTTCCCAGGTTCGAATTCCCTCTGTCAGGTCTCTGGCCTATGTTATGTTGTTCCGCTCCGCGATATCCTTTGGCATATTGTGTTCTGTGTTGACGAAAATCGGAGTATGGTCTACTACCGCGATAGTTAGACATCGGCACTTTATACCCGTTGTACAGATCATAATTTCTGTATCGGCTTGGAAGTGAAGAACGGTGAACCCAAGTAACGCCATTATTATAAATGAACATCGACGATGAAATATCATAATAAGCTTCAACATCGGGAAGGTAATAATACCTTACATCAGAATATCCTGAAGGACCCCAATCCGGAGCTACTCCAAGATTTAAATGCACAGATACTTGTGCCTGCACCGAAGAAGCTGCAAAAAATAACAACGTTCCAATAACAATTAATTTTAATGTTTTCATAATCTATTTATTAATTTGGTAAAATTTTAATATCACAAAGTTGATCCATTTTGCGTTGTAATTCGTTACATAATTCCAGCAAAGACTTACATCATTCACACTTTTTAACGTTATTGATCCAATAGTTTATAAAGCTCCTTCAGGTCAGGCGAAAGGATTACTTCAGTTCTTCGGTTACCTGCACGTCCTTCTGCTGTTTCATTTGGTTTTACAGGATGAAATTCGCCTCTTCCGGCTGCTGTGATCCGATTGGAATCAAAACCATTATCTTTGGTTAATATCCTTACAATAGATGTTGCCCTGGCTGTGCTGAGATCCCAATTATCTTTAAACAGATTGGTTTTAATAGGTACGTTATCCGTATGACCTTCAATCATGACAGTAATGTCTCGCGTGCTGTTAAGAACCTGGGCAAGTGATTTGAGTGCTTCTTTTCCTTTGGGATCAACTACATCGCTACCCGATTTGAACAGCAATTTTTCCTGAAGCGAAACATATACGTTTCCATCTTTCGTGTAAACTGATAGTTCGTCTGATTTATAATTCATCAATGCATCAGCAATTGAATTTTTAAGCTTCGACATCACATCCTTTTGTGCCTGAATCATATTCTGAAGTGTTTGTAAACGCTTGGCCTGATCAGCTATAGTCATTTTTGATTCTGCTGACAAAGCCCTCAAATCGTTCAGAACTGAAGCATTTTCATTTTGCAGGGATGTAGTCGATTGATTCAGGTTCTTTACTTTTGAGTTACAGTCATTCAGTTGACTCTGAGTATTATCAAGCTGACTCTGTTTATCGGCATTGTCCTTTTGTAGCTTATCTACTCTGGCTTCCGACAGAACTAATTTTTTACTTGGTCCGCAGGAAGTTAATGACAAACTAATGATCAAGGTTAAAAATCCTAAAATGTGCAATGTTTTTTTCATCTTGTTTTATTTTAATGATTAATTGAATGACGAATTTGGGCAATTTTCTGATCAGAAGTGTTACATAACTTTTTATTTATATTGCATAATTCACACATATTCAATTAATTTAATATATAATTCTACTTTAGAAGTTCCAGTTTAGAGAACAATTGAGAGTTGCATATTAGAACCAGATGATTTTCTGTAGAAGCCTGGATGTAATTCATTAAATAAACCTTATTCTCTTGTATTTCACTGTAGAATCCCAAAAACACAAATTGTTCTTTTTATTGAATCTGTTAAAGTAGAAATAAGGTGAAATACGGGAATTATAGCAATCGTAGGTTGTTGTTGTCTGCGCATTCATAAAAAAAACCATAGACCCATACCAATTCCCTGGATAAAGGTCATTATACCTATGTTTTAAATACATAAAGTCAAAACTTTGTACTTATAAAATACTAGAACAGTACTTAAACTAAGGCGTTAACCTATCTTATTTAATACGTTATTGCATAGATAATGTGAAACATTGGTGAGTTAGTTTCAATTAAAATTGGAAATGTGTTAAAGTAGAGTTAACAGGACGATTGCAGTAATAAAAAAAGAGGCCATAACGGCCTCTTTTTGATTGACATGTAAATTTATTTTGAATTAAAAACTTACTTCTTAGGAAGAATATCGATAACAACGGTCCGGTTGTAAAAACGTTCCTCCGGATATTTGTTGTTAAACGGTGCCAAATTCTGATCTTCACCAAATCCATGAACTTCAAATTTAACATCAGTCCGGCCAGCCTTTGTCAGACCGTCTTCGAGAATAGCTTTGACATCATTTGCCCTGGCCAACGACAATTTCATATTATTGTCCTCACCTCCGATAATATCGGTATGGCCATGAATAATGACGGTTCCGCCCATTGGAATCTTAGGTATTACTACGTTGGTAAGATATTTTTGGTAAATAACGACTGCCTTTGAGTTGTTGAATTCATAGAGTACGCTGAATCTCATCATTTCTTCGTCTTTACCAGGTGTCCAAAGTACCAGGTGTGCTTTGGTTTCCTTTTTAATAGTCTTGCCGCTCTTTGTCTGACCAACCATTGTTATGGTATAATCACCTTCCGGACGTGTTCCTAATATGGTTTTTCCTGGTATACTTACAGTTTCCTGGGTATAGGGACCAAAATTTTGTTCTTTTCCCTGGTCATCTTTTACTTCCAGTGACCATGAAGTGAATGCTTTATCGGCACCTTCTGCATCGAATGACACATAGCTGTCAATTGGCGCTTCCTGAACTGTAACAATTTCAACTGGTCTAAGCGGTGCATCAGGTCCACTCTGGAATTCCATAGTTAACTCAGGCGAATTACTCCAAATAGTTACTCTGCGGTCACCTTCACGTAGAAGGTCTAGCTCGAGTGTTCCACCGGGCTGTTCCGAAGCAATTTTTGGTTTAACACTACCCTCAATGGTAATCCTTGCAGGCGCAATACCGAATACATCAACCAGGTAAGTCTTGACAGACATGGCCATTGCACGGCCATCTTTTGAACCTTGCATGGAAGATCCGTTCAAGGTTACGGTAGCCGATGGAAATTTTATCATACGGTCTCCCAGGATGTTTAACACGTTATAATAGACCGTCATTTGTCGTTTCGAACGGCCAGTCAATTCTTTTGGGGTGGTTACTTCTAACTGATCATCCCTGAAATCTTTCACCTGCCCTTTTTTGAGTAATACATAACGATCAGGAATATTATCTGATCCAAGGTTGAAGAACACATAATTACGAATCGGGAATGTTTCCCTTACGCTTCGTTGTACCGGAATGTTCTTTGGTGAATTTGCAGTAAAAGTAACTTCTGGCTCAACTTCCACAACAACAGGTGCTTGCACCACAACCTCTTCTTTTTCTGCAATTTTGTGACCACGACCAAATTTAAGGGCAATCCCAGCCCGGATTGTCGTCATGTTCCATGATTCAATCGAACGTGGATCTTGTCCATAATAAGGATGATAAGATACAAAAGGAGCCAATATAACTTGTTTCCTGTTGTTTACATCAGAGAGGTGAATATCATATCCTGCGCCGATTTGCATCGAGATCAGGTTTTTTTTCACATTGCTGAATGTACTGTTCACTTCAGGATCTGCAATCTGATCAGGGTAAGCAGGATTAATACCCTGCTGATATGTGAATCGTTTATCTATGTTGAATGCCACACGAGGTCCGGCAAAAAGGTAAAGATCTGAAGTTACGTTAAAACGTAAACTTGGTTCAATGGTAATGTACGCAAGTTTTGTTTTTAGATCTTCAGGACAGTTGCAAGGTGAAGTAACCTGATCGAACTTCCCTGCACGGCTATCATATCCTGCCTGTAAAGTGAATCCTAATCTTGAATCTTCAGGATGATATTCCACAACAGGAAAAGCATAAAGACCTACACCTTTGCCATCATGAAAGGCAGTTGGTACCGTTAAATCAGAATTAATTTCCTGTGTAGTACCGCGGTAGAAATTTAAATTTGCTCCTGCACCGGCCCCTATCCACCATTTCGGTTTCGAGTACTGGGCATTCTGGGCCTGAAGCGAAAATTGCGTTCCTGCGAGTATCAAAGTACTTAAAACAAGACTTCTAACGGTCAGGATTTTAGGGAAACGTGCATAGCACGTTTCCTTTTTCATATTAATAATCGGTTTCATATTCTAATAATTTTATGGTTTTGTAATTGTGCTGGCATCTAATGTAACTGCAGCAATTCTAGTCAATGCTCTTCCGTTAAGCACCGCACCGGTATTAAGTGTGATTGCCTGATCAGCCAAAATGTTTCCGTAGAAAACAGAGGTTGTTCCTAGTGTTGCTGAAGTACCAACAATCCAAAAGATGTTTGCAGCTTGCGCGCCACCTGCCAAAACAATACTGGTAGCAGGATCTGTCGTCAGTGTTGAACCCATCTGGAATATCCAGACTGCATTTGAATTACCTTGTGCATCAAGGGTCAAAATTCCATTCGCTCCCGTTCCTGAAATTCCACTCGTTGATGAGTTAGAATACAGACCAGGGGCAAGAGTCAAACCACCGAGTTGGCCTGGTAATGAAATAGCATTTAATGATCTGCTTTGACCATCATTAAAAGCGGTTGTTAAACAAACTTTTGCATCAGCGGCAATTGGGTCAATATGTGTCGTTCCATTAATGATGCCTGGAGGAAAACCAATCAAGGCTGATCCGGGACTTAAGCCAATATCTCCGTTAATTATTGATGGACCTGTGCTTGTGATGGTCGAACCTGCAAGTACTGCAAACGGTCCAGCGCAACCAAGATCAATTGCTAACGGACCTGCTACAACATCAGCTGTAAAGTTTGCAGTGATATTTTTATTTGCATTCATAATCACTGTTAACGGACTTAACGTCCCGGTAGCATCTCCACTCCAGGAAGTAAATTTATAGCCTGAATTTGGCGTTGCAGTAAGTTCTACTGTTGAACCACTAGCATAGGAAACCAGATTCGGATTCTTCACCACAGTTCCATTGACGGCTATTACATTTAAGGTGAAGTCATTAGCTCCAAGCAACGTAAAGTTGGCAGTGATGTTTTTATTCGCGTTCATAGTTACTGGCAATGGATTGACTGATCCTGTTGCATCACCACTCCATGAAGAAAATGCATATCCTGTATTTGGCACTGCCGTAAGCTGAACGATAGCTCCACTATTATAACTTACCAGATTTGGATTCTTAATAACCGTTCCGTTTACTGCTGTGACATTTACAGAGAATGTACCAGATATAGCTGTAAAGTTTGCAGTAATATTTTTATTTGCATTCATGGTAACTGTTAAAGGACTTGTGGTACCTGTAGCATCTCCGCTCCATGATGAAAATACATAACCTGCATTTGGGGTCGCAGTAAGTGTTACTGTAGATCCTGTGTTATAATTTACCAGAACCGGATTTTTCAATACCGTTCCGTTGACTGCTGTTACATTTAATGTGAACGTACTAACTACCGCCGTATAGTTTGCAGTAATATTTTTATTTGCATTCATGATAACTGTTAAAGGACTTGTGGTGCCTGTAGCATCTCCGCTCCATGAAGAAAATACATAACCTGCATTTGGAGTGGCAGTGAGTGATACCGAAGTTCCACTGTTATAATTTACCAGAACTGGATTTTTCACCACTGTTCCATTGGGTGACAAAACATTTAAGGTATAAGTTTTAACTGCAAAATTGGCAACTAAGTTCCTGCCTGCATTTAGTACGAATGTATAATCTGAAATTATTGATACTGTAAGACCGTTTTCAGTCCAGTTAACAAACGTATATTCGGCATTCTGTGTTGCAGTTACGGTTACTGAAGAACCAGTATTATACAATCCGGCACCAGTCGTTAATCCGCCTAAAACAGGATTTGACGAGAGAATTACGGCAAACTGTTGTGTGAAATTGGCCGTCAATGTCCTGTTAGCAGCCATTGTAAACTGATAGCTTGGATTCGTTGAAACCACTGTTCCATTTTCAGTCCAGTTTGCAAATGCATAACCAGCACTTGGGGTGGCAGTCACTGTAACTGATGAACCTGATGCAAATGCACCTGCTCCAGCAGTTGTTCCGCCCAATACCGGTACCGATAATAAGGTAACCTGCGGAATGGTTGTGAAAGTCCACACATAATCGGCTTGCAAAGCCTGGCCCAACATGTCCTTTGCCAATTTCGTCACTCTGCCGGTATAAGTTGTGTTCGGCAAAAGTGGACTTTTCGGCGTGAAGGATGCAGTTATATCGCTGTAGGAAACAGTTCCTTCAACAGGAATGTCCACCGACGCCGATTTTAATCCTGCGGTGATCGTTGCACCTTGACGTAAAGAAAAAGAAACCTGGTCAATTGTTGCCGGATTCATTTTTTCATTGAATGTTGCCGAAACGACCTGGTTAAGGGGTACGTTAATGGCTTTATCGGTAGGGATTGTCGAAACCACAAGCGGGCACACGCCGAGCTTTGGTTCGTACGTATCCTTTTTGCAGCCGGTAATAAAAACAACCGATGCGATGGCAAGGGTTAATAATAGTTTTTTCATTTTTGTGTTTTTTTAATTAAATACTTGAGCATTTTATTTAGCATAAATGTAACCTCTATATCTCGTTAAAGCATTACATAATTCCATTAAAGATTTACATCATTCACACATTTTGGAGGACATATTTATTTCATGCTCTCTTACATAATAAGACCATAAATACTGAATACTAAATATTTAGCGTAATTTAATAATAATAAATGAGAGTTATTTTACATAGATTTTAAGTACTCTCTTTTATAGTCTGAAAGGTCTGCATATATACAAAGTTCCCAATGTCCCGATGCTATTCGGGACATTGGGCCTTTGTTATTTATTTATCCATTATCGCGAAATCAGTTTGCCTGATTGAATGGTTTTATTATCAATATTTACTTTGTACAAATAAATTCCTGAAGGAAGATTGCTCGTGCTGACCGTAGTATATTGTTTTGTCAGATTGGTATTAATTACCTCTGTACCTAAAATATTATATATCCTCAGCTCACAGTTTTTAATTTGCGATGCATCATTTATCGTGATTCCGACTGAAGTTGTGAAAGGATTTGGGTAAAAGCTTACAACCCCCATCTTATTTCCTGCATCTAATTTGGTGGTTCCACTAACCGGGCAATCAACTGCCATGGTAGAAGTTACTGAATTGGCAATTAACGAACCTGAAGTTGTAAATGCTCTGCCGTTAAGTGTTACACCGGTATTAATTGCATCAATGGCTCCGTTATTACAGATTATCGTTCCAGCGAAAACAGAGTAATTGTTGATACTCACTGCACCTTCGATCTTCCAGAATACATTTTTTGCCTGTGTTCCGTTTGTCAGTACTACAGTCGAATAGGTGCTTGTTGAAAGGGCGCCATTGATTTTGATTACAAAAACTGCATCTGCATTTCCCTGTGCATTAAGGAATACGGTATCCGTAAACACCGTCGCAGCATCCAGTAAATATGTGTGGGGGGTAAGTACAAGACTGTTCCCAAACTGAGCGGGATATAACAGTTCGATATCAACCGGAAGTGTATTCAGGTAATTGTATACGTTTAGTAAATCGGCGGCACATTTAGCCGTAGAGACGTCTGCAATTGGATGAATAGTCCCTGAAACCAACAATGGATCAAAACCTGTGGTTAAACCTACATTTGTTCCAACATCACCTTTAACGGTTGAAATACCGGTATTTGTAACCGCACCATTGGATGAAAACAACACATAACATGCTGTGGATGCAAGGTCTGGAGTTGCTGGTCCTGTTAATGTAGGACTTCCACAACCAATAGGAGTATAAGCAAGAACTCCGTCAACCGTAATAGCTCCGGCTGTTGAAAGGGCTCTGCCTTCAAGTTTTGAACCTGTGTGCATAATAATGGCAGCGTTGTTGGCAATAATGGTTCCTTTCATGGAAGTGCCTGAAGCCATGTCAACCAAGCCTTCTACCTTCCAGAATACATTACAAGCCATTGCACCATTAATTAACTTAATCTGAGACGAAGCACTCGTTGAAAAGGCTCCCCCGATCTGAAAAATAAATACTGCATTGGAATTGCCTTTCGCATCCAGGGTAAGATCCAGATTTAAAGTTGCTGTACTTCCAATCGAATAAATTCCAGCTTCCAGGGTGACGCCGTTTCCAAGCAATGGTGCAGGGAAAAAAGTCGGAATAGCGCTGTTTAAAAGGTTATAGGCAATCAGTAAATCTGCTGCACATTTTGCACTTGCACCATCATTATCGTGCATCACACCGTTCACATTACCAAATGCGGTACTTAAACCATTATTCGTTCCTACGTTGCCGGTGAGATGTGAAATTCCGGTATTACTAACGGCTCCATCTGTTGAAAAGAGCACAAAGTCTGCCGCTGTTCCCAGTGAAGGAGCCTGACCGTAATTTTCTTTCGGAAAGGCTAACAAGGCAATAACTGTTGTAAAAAGAAGTAAAATGTTTTTCATGTTATTATGTATTAAATGAATGTTATTTTTGATAAGTCAAAGGTGAGGTCTTTGGCCTTGATAAACGTTACATAATTCCGGAATAGAATTGCAACATTCACACCTTTGCTTAAAGTGTGTTATAATTAAAAAGCCCACCATTCCGATGGCTATCAGGACAGTGGGCATTTTTTTTTGAATAACTTACTTTTGCGAAACCAGTTTACCTGATTGAATCGTTTTGTTGTTACTATTCACTTTGTATAAGTAAATTCCTGAAGGTAGATTACTTGTTCCAATAGTGGTTATTTGTTTGGTGAGATTTGTATCAATAACCTCTTCCCCTAAAATGTTGTAGATCTTCAATTCAATATTGTTCACTTGTGTGGCATCATTAATCTTGATGTCGATGGAAGACTTGAACGGATTTGGATAAATCGTTACTGCCGTTAATGTTGTGCCGGCAGCTAAAGAAGTCGTGCCTGTTGGGATGCATAAAGCAAGTGCTGCATCTTTTGATGTACTTACCGGTGAACATGATGTACCGGTGACAACAACATTGTAGTTGGAAGCCACATCGGATGCACTCACAGGATCAATAGTCATTGTAGATGAAGTTGCTCCTGAAATATTTCCACCATTAACCAGGTTTACCGTTCCTTTCCTCCATTGGTAGGTCAGATTTGAACCCGTTGCTCCTACTGAAAAAACTGCTGCCGTTCCGGCACATGCGGTTTGATTAACAGGTTCAGTCAGAATGCTGGTGGCCGAATTAACCACTAATGCAACATGAAGTGAATTAGCATTTACTGAACAAGTTCCGCCAATCACGACATTATAGTTTGGCGAAGCATCAACTTCGGTTACCGGATTAATGGTAAGTGTAGATGAAGTTGCACCAGTAATGTTACTACCGTTAGACAGATTCACATCTCCTTTTCTCCATTGGTAAGTAGTGCCTGCTCCTATCGCAGAAGCTGAAAAACTGACCTGGCTTCCGACACATACTGAAGTCGAAATACTTGGGGCCGGGTTAGCTTCCAGAGAGGCATTATTCGATGTCATAGTGACAGAACATGCTCCGCTAATCACCACATTATAGTCTGATGCCACATCTGAGGTGTTCACCGGATTAATTGTAAGTGTAGATGAAGTTGCTCCTGAAATATTTCCTCCGTTAATCAAGGCTAAAGTTCCCCTTCTCCATTGATAGGTAAGACCTGTTCCGGTTGCAGTTACTGTGAAACTTACCGGGTTTCCAACACAGGTGGTCTGATCAGCTGGTTCTGTAACAATGATTGGAGCTGCTCCGATCGTAACAGTTACTGAATTTGAGTTCTGACAGACTTCAGCAGCATTGGTTTCAACTACGGTGTAAGTTGTATTTACCATTGGATTCACGGTAGGATTGGCAACCGAAGAAGTAAACCCGGCAGGAACAGATGTCCAGCTATAGGTACTTCCTGATACAGCTATTGCTCCAAGGGTAGTTGCTTCTTTCAGACAAATAGTTCTGTTAGATCCGGCAATAGCAGTTGGTGCCTTTGTCACTGTTATAATTACACTGTTACTGTTGGTACAGCTGGTAATAGTATTCGTTTCAACTAAGATATAAGTTGTTGTCACCTCTGGGTTAACGGTTGGATTAGCTACAGTGGAATTAAATCCGGCAGGAGCCGATGTCCAGTTATAGGTATTTCCTGCAACTGCTGTTGAACCAATCTGTGTGTTTGTATTGATGCAGATAGTCCTGTCAGCACCAGCAATTGCTGCGGGTGCAGGATTTAATGTTACAACAACACTGTTTTTATTGGTACATCCGGCAACCGTGGTTTCAACAACGGTATAAGTAGTTGCTGCCAGCGGGCTTACATTTGGATTGGCCAATGGTGAAGTAAAACCGGCAGGTACAGATGTCCAGCTGTAGATACTTCCGGCAACAGCAGCAGCACCAATCTGGGTGCTTGTATTTTGACAGATTACCCTGTCGGCTCCGGCAATAGCTGCCGATATTGGTTTTATAGTTACAATGACACTGTTTTTGTTTGAACAGGCATTAGTGGGGTTGGTTTCAATAACTGTATAAGTTGTAGATACCATTGGAGTTACAGTTGGGTTGGCTTCGGTTGAATTAAACCCGGCAGGAACAGATGTCCAGCTATAGGTACTTCCTGCAACCACAGCAGCGCCAATCTGAGTACTTTCATTTCTGCAGATGATCCTGTCGGCACCGGCAACCGCAGCGGTTATTGGCTTCACAGTTACAACAACATTATTTTTATTGGTACATCCGGTAGCCGTTATGGTTTGAATAACAGTATAGGTAGTTGTTACCTGAGGAATTGCAGTTGGATTAGCTTCAGTAGAAGTAAATCCGGCTGGAACTGAACTCCAGATATAGGTGCTACCTGTAACAGCCGCAGTTCCAAGTGTGGTTGTTGTATTTGCACAGACTGCTCTATCTGCTCCTGCAATTGCTGCTGGTATTGGATTTACTGTGACAACAATACTATTACTGTTGGTACAGCCGCTTGCAGTGATGGTTTGAACAACGGTATAAGTGGTGTTTACCAATGGGCTTACAGTTGGATTGGAAACAGTAGAAGTAAATCCGGCTGGAATAGAACTCCAGCTATAGGTGCTTCCGGCAACAGTTGTTGCACCAATCTGTGTTGATGAGTTTATACATATATTGCTGTTTGCTCCGGCAACTGCAGCCGGTGCAGCACTTATAGTCACCACAACACTATTGCTGTTGGTACAGACTATTGCCGGGTTAGTTTCAACAACGGTATATGTAGTTGTTACCAGAGGGGTTACGGTTGGATTGGATACAGTTGAAGTAAACCCGGCTGGAACCGATGTCCAGCTATAAGTACTTCCGGTAACTGCCGGGGCGCCGATCTGGGTGTCCGAATTGAGACAGATTGCTCTGTCGGCTCCGGCATTTGCAACCGGGGAAGGATTGACCGTTACTGAAATTTTATTTGAGGTTACACTACCACAAGCGCCTGTATTTGTTACAAAATAATCGCCGGCTTTGTTTGCTGTTATTGATGGAGTAGTTGCTCCGTTGCTCCAGACACCGCCTACATTTCCTGAAAGAATAACACTCCCGTCTGCACAAATTGCTGTTGGTCCGCCTGCTGTAATTGTGGAAGCTGATGCGGACCCTCCTGAAGTAACCACATTATTGCTCAATGAGATTGCTCCGGAAGTTGTAATACCACGGCCTAATAATGAGGAACCTTCCAATAAAGTGATAAATCCATCAGAAACGATAGTACCTCTGAAAACAGAACCAGCTCCTAAAGTGAAATCACCTTTTATCAGCCAATAAACATTGCACAAGGAGGCAGAGTTAATCAGTAAAATGTGAAACCCTGCGCCTACTGTTAATGCACCATTTATATTGATAACAAATATGGCATTAGGATCACCTTGAGCATCCAGCGTAAAATCTCCGTTTAAAGCTGCAGCGCCTACCGTATGGTAGGTTCCGGCATAAATATAACCAGTCGTATTAAAAGTTTCAAAGGGCGTTCCTAAAACACTGCCGTTAGCACCATAACTACCAAATGCTACACCTGCATCTGCTTTTGCTGAAGTCAAAACAGGATCTCCAACACTATAAATTGTTCCAACGACTGTCCCAGGAATAGGGAATCCCTGAATGGTATAGGTAAAACTTCCTACGTTACCTGTTATGACTGATGCTCCGGCATTATCAAATGCTCCGGCACCTGTAAATAAAGCAAATCCAGATGTTGAGCCCAGGGTTGGTGCCTGACCGAAACTTGCTTTCGGAAACGCGAACATTAAAAAGATTGCAAAAAAGAGTAAAACATTTTTCATATTAATAGTTTATAAAACGTAAAAATTAATTATCACCATCTGAGGTGATTTTCTTAACTCCCGAAAGAGTTACATCATTTGCACTTAATTCAACGTGTTGTTTATTATTAATTTTGATCTAGGGTTAGAATAAACAACTTGAATGTTTAACCCGGAATGAAAGTCAGCCTTTATTGAATGAGATCTCCAATAAAGCAAATAGTATTCCCAACAGATTTTTTGACGGAAATCATCTGCATTATTCGTAATATTGTTATATGCGAATAATTCAGGATAGAGAATATCGATTAACGAATGATAAGCTAAACGGGTTCTTTTAACAGAAAAAGTTTATTAAATCTCTGAGATGAATTTTTGTAATTCTTTTTCTGTTCTGCCAAGTTTGGTTTGAAACCTTCCAAGCATTTCTTCTTTCTTACCTTCCAAAAGCAACCGGTCATTGTCAGTTAAAACTGCAAATTTCTGTTTGAGCTTTGCTTTCTGCTCATTCAAGTTTCCTTTTAATTCAGTCGGATTCATTTCTAAAAGTTCTTGGAGTGAATGAATTTTCACTTTGTAAAGTTGCGCCTCAACCCGATAAAATGTGTTATATAATTTTTGATAAAAGTTGCAATATTCACACATTATATACATTTTATAAATAATACTCCTACCCAATTTGTCATTAGCCTGAATATTGTCATGTCAGCATCAAACCTTATATTCAGGGTATTGTCAATAGAGAATCACAATGAAAATAGTAGTTTGATAAAATACTTACCTTTAGTGTAATGAGGATATCCCAATTGGAGGTTGAATCAGAAATCAAAAGCCAACTTTTTCTGAATGATATATCAATAAAGCAAAAGCATCTGTGGCAGATTTATTGATCAGAAATTATCTCCATTATTCGCAAATTACTATTTCCTAAAAATGCATATAATGAATGGATGTTGTTTAACCAATATCAAGCTATATGTCACACATTACAATGTAATGTTGATTAAATCTCCGAAATGATTTTTTGTAATTCTTCTTTCGATTTGCCTAGTTTAATTTGAAGTTTTCCCAACAATTCTTCTTTCTTACCTTCCAAAAGCATCAGGTCATTGTCAGTTAAAACAGCAAATTTCTGTTTGAGTTTCGCTTTCTGCTCATTCCAGTTTCCGTTTAATTCAGTCGTATTCATTTTATCAATTTCAAGGAGTGAAAGAATTTTCACCACGCAAAGGTGCGCTTTACACAAAGAATGTTCCTTACACAATTCCATGAAAGAATTGCAATATTCACACATTATTGATTATTTAGTTAAATGACTTTCCTTGCTTAAAATGTGTGAAAGATGTAAATTTTTACAAAAGTTTTGTAACATCTGCAGGATTGCAGTAGCCTATCTTTATCCCGGCAATCAGTATTAATACCAAACCTGCTGCATGAAGTCTTTTATACAGTACCAAACAAATAAAACCATCAGGTAAAACTATTCACTATGAAAAACAGGCTAAATTCATTCATTATAATCTTTTTGTTTTCCAGCTTATATACGTTTGCTCAGGATAATACAAAACTATCGGTTAGAATTATCGGTGGGGCAAACCTCCAGAACATAAACGGGAAAGCCTATAATGGCGATAAACTAAATAATGATATGCTTCCATCCTATCATTTTGGAGCAGATCTTCAGGTACCCGTTGCACCTGACTTTTATTTTCAACCCGGTTTAATGTATATCAGAAAAGGAGATAAAAATTCAAGCTCCTCGTCAACAAGTACAACCAGTCTAAGTTATATTGAAATTCCGATGAATATGGTTTACAAAGCTGCCCTGGGCAAAGGTTTTTTCATGATCGGATTAGGCCCCTATCTTGCATATGGAATCAATGGCAATGTAAAGACAGTAAGCGGATCATTAACACTTGATCAAACGATAATTTTCAAAAGTATTGTAGGTTCAGGAGATAATCTGTTGGTACCCTATTACAAACCCTTTGATGCCGGCGCAAACCTGCTTGTCGGCTATGAATTGGAAGACGGGGTATTTATACAATTGGACAGCCAATTTGGAATGCTAAACATTAATCCTGAATATAAAGGGTTTACCGATGATAAGTCATCGGCTAAAAATACGGGCTTCGGCCTTTCTGTCGGTTATAGGTTTTAGTTAGATTAAAGGTTTATTGGGAAAAAGGCCGTCCCGGGTAATCGGGATGGTTCTTTTTTGTTACCATTATTGACGTCTATCAAAAAGCGTCCAGGAATCTGAACATTCAGTATATTCCGTAATCTTCGACAATAGTTAATTGCCATTTTGCGATCCGTTCTGATGTTTTTTCTCCTGTCCCGATATTGAATTGTTAAAGAATTGCAAGTGGTTTTTATTATACCTCTGTCGTACCTCTGTCGTATTATATTCGAATATACTTCGAAATTAATTCGAATCTAATACGAATATTATACGTACTGATACGTATTATATTCGAATTTTAATCGAATAAGATTCGAATATAATACGACAATGGTATGACAGAGGTATGACAGAGGTATGAC